>ERZ1026999.580-NODE-580-length-15929-cov-14.091848_pt1 | contig 15929 bp, 16 predicted proteins | sample MGYA00519453_ERZ1026999 | MGnify/ENA primary metagenome ERZ1026999 (study PRJEB26926, sample SAMN06164453) | human gut metagenome | biome: ENVO:00009003; feature: ENVO:2100002; material: ENVO:00002003 | host: Homo sapiens | place: USA | collected 2012 ...
GAGATTACTACGCGTCTCGTGGGCTCGGAGATGTGTATAAGAGACAGATATGCGACGGAAGCCGGGGGCGGGGTAAACCCCAAAAATCCCGCAAAAAATAAAAAGCCGTTTTGCCCCATGTTGTAAAATCCGGCAAAAACAAAAAGATTACTTTGGGCATAAAACATATTGACACAAATTATGCTGTGTGCTACACTACCCTTACAAGATGAAGGGAGCGATGCACATGAAAGTCGGATATATTCGGGTGTCCACAGAGGAGCAGAACACGATCCGCCAAGAGATACTGATGAAAGACCTTGGTGTGGAGCGTGTTTACATGGACAAAGCCAGTGGCAAGAGCCGCACAGGCAGGCCGCAGTTGGAGGCGATGATGGATTTCGTCCGAGAGGGCGATGTGGTCGTTGTTGAGAGCATCAGCCGGTTTGCGAGAAGCACGAGGGATTTGTTGACGCTGGTAGAGCAGCTTACAGAAAAAGGTGTGGGCTTTGTATCGCAAAAGGAATCCATTGACACGAATACGCCGCAGGGCAAGTTCATGCTCACGGTGTTTGGTGCAATGGCAGAGCTGGAACGGGAGCAGACCTTACAGCGACAGAGAGAGGGTATAGCGGCTGCAAAAGCGGCTGGGAAGTACAAAGGCCGTCAGCCGATAGCAATCAGCGACGATCTGCTTAAAACGGTGCATGAGCAGTGGTACAAGAAAGAAATTACCACGGCCTATGCGGTTAAGCGGCTGGGTGTAAGCCGGAATACCTTTTACCGCCGGATGTGGGACTACGAAAATTCCGCAGGGATTCCGAGACGGCGCTGAGAGAGGGAGGAAAGATGCATGAAAAGATTGGCTTGTTTTGTATTGTGCCTTGCGCTGGTTCTTTCCGTGACGGCGTGTGGGAAGCAGTATAGTGAGTTTTACCGAAATAGCCCGGATGCCGCCTCTTTGATGGAGGACGCAATCGAACTTTTGGATATGTGCATAAACAAGGAGATAACCGCCGAGGAGTGTGCAGATCAGTTGCAAACAATGGGAGATCTTAACCAAGGCGGAGACGATATAATCATAAGCTCAACTGCTCTCGGAATATCTATCGCAGGGAATCAAATTCACGGTCATTTGCTTTTGCTTAGACTTGGATCGGAAACGATGATTGATGTAAACAACGCCGTGAAGGAGCAGCGAGAATATTTTTACAACAAACTGTACGGCGAGTAAACTCACAAAACCAAATAGAATGGACTACCGATTATTCGGCGGTCCATTTTTTTATTGCAGGAGGGCGAATGGATTATCGGAAGGTTGCGGAAAGCATCAAAAACCGCATAGAGAAAACGCATGACCGAGAAGCCTACAAGGATTTGCTGGCGTTGTGCATTGGATACGAAGCGGAAGATTTTGCTGCGGCACATCGGCTTAATTCCGAAGTCCGAAAGCTGACCTCCGAAGCGTTGCGTAATGGGAACCCAAAAGATGCTGAGCATTTCTACACGCTGCATAAGCAGGCCATGCTATTTGATGCGCCGCATGATTTTGATACCTTCCTGCTGTATGTGGAGATGGACAGAAAGCCGGAGAAGCGGTTTTATGCTCCCAGGAGACGGTATCTAAAGCCCATCGTGCAGGGGTATCAAGACGTTCTTGACGGCAAATTGAGGCTGCTGACCATTTCGCTTCCGAAAAGAGCCGGGAAAAGCCAGCTGGGAATCAATTTCATCAACATGATTTCCGGGAGAAACCCGGATAAATCGTCTTTGATGGAAGGCACGGGAGACGATCTTGTGCGAAGCTTCTATAACGGCTGTCTGGAATATCTGCAAACGCCGAACGAGTATTTGTTCTACGATGTGTTCCCGGACGCTCCATTGGTGCAGACCAACACAGACACGAAAATCATCAATCTGCGGTCAAAATCCCGATTCCCCACGGTCATGTGCCGGTCGATTGACGCACGGCAGGTTGGCTTGTCGGAGGCAACCAATGTCCTTTATTTGGATGACTGTGTGGAGGGCAGAGAGGAAGCGAAAAACCGTCAACGGCTGGATGATAAGTGGGAAGTGATCTCCGGCGATATTTTAGGCCGTGCCATTGAGGGTACGCCTATTGTGGCAACCGGGACGCGATACTCCCTATATGACCCCATAGGGCATTTACAGGAAGAAGCGCAAAAAGGCGGCTGGGCATGGAAAGCCATTGAAATACCTGCCCTTGACCCAATTACAGACGAAAGCAATTATGAGTATGAGCGGGAGGGTAAAAAGGTTTTTACTACCGCTTATTTCCGCGAGCAGAGAGAGCTTTTGAGCGCGGAACAGTTTGAAAGCGAATTCCAGCAGCAGCCCTTTGAAGCAAAAGGGCTGCTTTTCAATAAGTCGGAGCTGAACTATTTCTTTGAACTGCCGGTAGATCGTGACCCGGATGCAATCATTGCCGTGGCAGACACCGCAGAAAGCGGAAAAGACAGCACAGCGATGCCTGTTGCAGCCTTATATGGAGAGGAAGTCTACATCGTGGATGTGGTGTACGATGATTCTCCCGCAGAGGTCACAAAGCCGGAATGTGCAAAGTGCCTGATTGACAACAAAGTGGGAGATGCACTGTTTGAATCCAATAACGCCGGTATGTATTTTGCGAGAGATGTTGCAGAAATCGTAAAAAACGCAGGATCCAATACCAGCATACGGACAAAAAGGACGATTTCCAACAAGCAGACACGAATTGAGTTTGCTTCTGACGGAATCAAGAAGCATTTCTATTTCAAGCATCCGTCCACATACAAGCGAGGATGCCAATATTGGGGATTCATGCAGGAGGTGACCACCTATGTCAGAAGCGGTAAGGTGGCGCACGATGACGCGCCCGATTCCCTGTCGCTGCTGGAAAACGAGATCAGAAACCGCATCAGCGGAAAGGTCGAGATATTCAAAAGACCGTTCTAAGAGGTGATGATATTGAGACAGATGTTTGGCAGAAAAGTCATTTATTCCGATGCCACGGAGGTAAACGAGGGCAACATTGCAAATATCCTGCAAAAAGCAATGGTTATCCACACTGCCAACCGGGCGGACATGGAATATTTATACAGGTACTATAAAGGCGACCAGCCTATCCTTGCCAGAGTAAAGGATGTGCGGCCGGAGATCAACAACAAGATTGTTGAAAACCGGGCAAACGAGATCGTGTCCTTTAAGGTTGGCTATTTGATGGGCGAGCCTGTCCAGTATGTCAGCAGAACGGCCGATGAAAAAACCGCCGAGATGGTGACAAAACTGAACGATTATGTTTTGTCCGAGGACAAACCGGCAAAGGATAAGGAATTGGCGGACTGGTTCCACATCTGCGGCACGGCTTATCGCATGGTCATGCCGGACACACCGGAAGATGAAGATGAAGCCCCGTTTGAGATTTATACCCTTGACCCCCGGTTTTGCTTTGTGGTGTATTCCGTGCAGCTGGGAAATCCTCCCCTCATGGCGGTCAAGTATGTCAAGATGGACGATGGGACAGTCGTGTTTAGTTGTTACACAAAAGACCACTTCTATGAAGTGACCGACACATGGAAGATTACCAGAAGTGAGCCGCAGATTTTGGGGATTCCCATTATCGAGTACCCGGCAAACCGTGCAAGGCTGGGCGCATTTGAAATCGTGCTGAACCTTCTGGACGCAATCAACAATGTGGAGTCCAACCGCATGGACGGCGTGGAGCAGTTTGTGCAGTCCTTGCTTTTGTTCCATAATGTGCGAATCTCCGAAGAACAGTATTCCGCGCTACGGCAGGATGGAGCCATCCAGTTTGAGGACATTGACACGCAGAAGAAAGCGGAAATCAAGAACCTTGTCACGGAGCTAAATCAAACGCAGACACAGACCCTTGCAGACAATTTGTATAACACGGTGCTGACCATCTGCGGGATGCCCAACAGAAACGGCGGCTCCTCCACCTCTGACACCGGCTCTGCGGTCATCATGCGTGACGGCTGGTCTGCGGCAGAAGCAAGAGCAAAGGATTCCGAGCTGGTGTTCAAGCGTTCCGAAAAAGAGTTCCTGAAGGTGCTTTTGCGGATTTGCAATGACTTGAGCGATTTGTCTTTGAAACTGTCTGCAATCGAGATCAGATTTACCCGGAGGAATTACGAAAACATTTCCGAAAAGGCAAATGTGCTGGTTACTATGCTGGGCAACGGGAAAATTGCGCCGCAACTTGCATTCACGCATTGCGGACTGTTCAGTGACCCGCAGCTGGCATACAAGATGAGCATGGAATATCTTGATGAAAACGGAGGAAACAATGGAATTAACGCCGGAGATGGTACGGGCAATCAACGACATACTCAAGAGCCGCAACCAAGCGGAGGTGAAGGTAGAGAACAGGAAGATCGTAGTAATCGAAGTGCGTAGGAAAAAGAAATACTGAGTGGGTCTTGCAAGGGCTTGACCGACAGCCGAGGGGCTATCCGAAAGGGTAGCCCCTTTTATTTTTTGATTTAACCGCCGCAAGGCGATAAATGGTCAGGGACGACCTAAAAACGCAAACGGGAGACAACCCGCAAAAACAGAAAATAGTGCTGAGTGAACAGCCTTGTTAAACGCAGGAGGTAATCAAAATGGCAAAAATCGACACCAGCAAGATCAAGGGCTATGCGGAAATGTCTTTGGAGGACAAGCTGAAAGCTCTGGAAGCGTTTGAGTATGAGGATAACGCCGCAGAGCTGGAGAAGCAGAAAGCGGCAGTTTCTAAGGCGAATTCCGAAGCCGCTGCTTGGAAGAAGAAGCACAACGAGCTTCTGTCCGAGGATGAGCAGCAGAAGCAGCAGCAGGCGGAGGACATTGCCGCTATGCAGAAGGAGCTGGACGAACTAAGACGTGACAAGACAGTTTCGCAGTTCACGGCCAAGTTCATCGCACAAGGCTATGACGAAAAGCTTGCGGCGGACACCGCAAAGGCAATGGCTGACGGCGACACCGACAAGGTGTTTGCAAACCAGCAGACGTTTCTTGAGGCTTATGCAAAGCAAGTAAAGGCCAGTGCAATTCAGGGCACACCCAAGCCCGCTGCCGGAGCCGGGTCGAATGGTGCAGACTTTTCCAAAAAAGCTGCCGATGCGCAAAGCACCGGCAATTTTGCGGAGGCGGCGTACTATACCCGCCTGATGAATCAGGACAACAATACACAGTAAAGGAGAATGAATCAAAATGGCAGATACTTTTGCTACCAGCTTCGGAGTGCTGAATTACTCCGGTATGCTCTTTAACAAGGGCAACATCCGTACCCCTCTTTCTTCCATCATCGGAAGCAGGGCAAAGACCACCAATCATGTGGAGTTTGTCACCGGGCAGGAATATAGCTCCGCTGGCGGCGCACAGCCCGCTATCAGCGAAACTGCGTCTCTGACTGCTCCTGATGCTTCCGTGGTGACCCGCACCCAGAAAACCAATGTCACGCAGATTTTCCAGGAGACCGTAGGTGTTTCCTACGCCAAGATGTCCAACATGGGCACTCTGTCCGGCGTAAATATCGAGAATCAGCAGGCCAACCCCATCAATGAGCTGGATTTCCAGGTGGGTGCAAAGATCCAGAAGATCGCCCGGGACATGGAGTTCACCTTCATCCAGGGCGCATACAACAAGGCCACGGACGATTCCAAGATCAACAAGACCAGGGGACTTACCACCGCAATTACCACCAATGTTACCGCTATGGGTTCCAAGCCTCTGGGCCTGTGGGATGTGGCTGACATGGTGAAGAAGATTTACGGAGCCAACGCTCCCACCAATGGCCTGGCGCTGTGGTGCGATGCCGTGACCATGTTCCAGATCAATGCGGATGCCGTGCAGAACGGTCTGACCGTTGTTCCTGTTGCCCGCGAGATCAACGGCATTGCCCTGTCCAGCGTGGTCACTCCTCTGGGCGTGGTTTACCTGTACCTTGGCGAGTGCCTGCCCGCTGGTACGGCCCTTCTGCTGAATCTGGATGTCATTGCCCCTGTGTATCAGCCCGTTCCCGGCAAGGGCAACTTCTTCCTGGAGCAGCTGTCCAAGACCGGCGCTGGCGAGAAGTATCAGCTGTTCGGTCAGGTCGGTCTTGACCACGGCCCTGAATGGTATCACGGCAAGTTTACTGGTATCTCCACCGAGTTCACGGCGCCCACCTATAGCCGCAGCGTGTTTATTGCTAACGATGCCAGCAATCCTGTGAACACTAAGACTGTCACGGCCTAATAAGGAGGCGGGAAGCATGACTGAAGACGAAAAAATCGTTCTGTTGTCTACGATGACAGGCCAGCAGGGGGATGTGCTTTCCGCCTACCTTGCTATTGCCGAAGATAAGGTGTTGCGCAAGCTGTATCCGTTTGATGACACAATCAAGGGAATCCCCGAGCGGTATCACATGACACAAGTAGAAATCGCCGCATACCTGCTGAATAAGCGGGGTGCGGAGGGTGAAACAGCGCATAGCGAAAATGGTGTTTCCCGTTCCTATGAGGACGGCGATGTTCCGCCCTCTCTTTATCGCGACATTATCCCTTATGCGGGGGTGGTGAAATGAGATGTATGGAACGGAATAAAACCGAGTTTTGGTATCTCTTGTATGACGGGAAAACCATGAATGTGTCCGATGACGGTTACGAAACCGGGCAAATGTCTGCGAAATACAGGGACGCAGTAAAAATGCGAGCCAACATCTCCCCGGCATCCGGCGCTGCGCAAGTGGAGCAATTTGGTCAATTCGTGTCTTATGACAAAGTTATCGTCACGGATGATATAAATTGCCCCATTGCGGAAGATACCGTCCTGTTTGTGGACAAGAAACCGGAATATGACGGAGAAAAGCCGATGTATGACTACATCGTAAAGCGCGTGGCCAAATCTCTGAATTCCATCTCTATTGCTATAAGCAAGGTGAATGTGTCGTGAAGCACAAGGTTGTTACGCCGCTTTCTCCGTCTGGTGTTCAGCAAATGATGGATTCTGTTTTGGAGTACAGAGAATGGCTAAAAAACGGCTGTACAAGGCTTTTGGAACGCCTTGCGCAAGAGGGATACGAAGTAGCAAGCGCAGGCTTTGCGAATGCCGCATATGACGGGACAAACGATGTGACCGTGTCTGTTGAAGATCGAGGAAAAATAAAGGCCGTTGTCGCCGTTGGCGGCACGGTCTTATTTATTGAATTCGGAACAGGTGTCACATACCCAGATAATCATCCGGAAGCAAGGGATTTGGGAATGACGCGCGGCGAATACGGCCAAGGACACGGAAAGCAGTCCACATGGGGCTATTACGGAGAACCCGGTACAAACGGAACCGTTGTAGGAGAGAGGGCAAAGGGAACACTTGTTCTGACGCATGGTAATCCGGCCAATATGCCCATGTATAACGCCGTAAAAGAATTGGAGTTGCGGCTTGGAGAAATCGTAAAGGAGGTGTTTGGATGATTGATGTGGAACGGATGATTTTTACCCCGATTGCAGAGGCCTTGCGAAAGAAGTTCAAGGGGATAGACGTCTCCGGGGCGTATGTAAAATCTCCACCCAAGTTCCCCCACGCAAGCATTGTGGAGCAGGACAATTACACAACCACGCTCAATCAGGACAGTTCCGGCATCGAACGATTTGCAACCATCATGTATGAGGTCAATGTCTACTCCAACAAAACCGGCGAAAGCAAATCAGAGTGCCGCAGCATCCTGTCAGAAATCGACAAAATGCTGTATGCAATGAATTTCACACGCATTGCCATGACCCCCGTCCCGAACATGGACAGTGCGTCAATCTATCGCTTAGTGGCGCGGTATCGCGCTGAAACGGACGGGAAAAAAGTTTTTAGGAGGTAAATTATGGCAATCAGCACCTTTAAATGTTTCCTGATGCAGAAAAGTGCTCCCGGGAACACTTGGACAAAACTGGTGGACATTAAGGAGTTCCCCGACCTTGGCGGCGATCCTGAAATGCTGGAAACCACCACCCTGTCTGACAAGATGCAGACCTACATCGCCGGTATTCAGTCTATGGACGGCCTGAGTTTCACGGCAAACTACACACTGGCCGATTACAAGACCCTGAAAGCAAAAGAAGGTACGGAAGCGGATTATGCTGTGTGGTTTGGCGGCACAGAGTCCGGTGGCTCTGTTACCCCCACTGGCTCTGACGGAAAGTTTTCCTTCAAGGGCCAGCTTTCCGTGTACCCCACCGGCGGCGGCGTAAACGAAGTGGTCGGAATGAATATCACCATCGCGCCCACCACGGTCATCACTTTGGATGACGGCGAGTAAGGAGGAATTATGGCAAAGACAATGACCATCAAGCACAACGATGTGAAATATGTGCTGGAATACACCAGAAAATCTGTGGAAATGATGGAGCGGCAGGGCTTCGAAATCGAGGAATTGCAGCGCAAGCCCATGACCTATCTGCCGGCCCTGTTTGCTGGCGCTTTTCTGGCACATCACCGCTATGTAAAGCGTGATGTGATTGACAAGATTTACGCCGAGCTTCCCAACAAGGGCGATATGCTGGGTAAGCTGGTGGAGATGTATAGCGACCCCATCGTAGCCCTTATGGATGATCCTGAAGCCGAGGGAAACGCCAGCTGGACGACGGACTGGTAAGCGAACCGCCGCCCGATAAAGAGGGGGGCAATACCCCCCTCTACGCTTACACGGAAAAGTTCTATGAGGTTTTTCCTTATTACCTTGCAATAGGCATGACCTACGAGCAGTTCTGGGAAATGGATTGCGAGTTGGTCAAGTACTACCGCAAGGCAGCGAAAATCAAGCAGGACTTGGACAACCAGAACGCATGGCTACAGGGTGCGTATTTCTATGAAGCCTTGGCGGATGTATCGCCTATTCTTCATGCGTTCGCAAAAAAAGGTACAAAGCCTATTCCGTATCGAGATTCCCCCTATCAGGTGGGTGAAAGCTATAATTCTGCGGAGAAAAAAGTGAAAGAGCAGAAGAATGATAGCCGTGCAAAAGCAATCATGGAAATGTTCATGATTGCAAATAACAAGAAATTCGAGCCGGGAGGTGAAAAGCATGGACAATCTTGAAATTCGCGGACTTGAATTTCAAATCAAAGAGAACAGCGACAGTGCCGTTGCGTCTTTGGGACGGCTTGAAAAAGCGTTGTCCTCCCTAAAGACGGCCACTTCCGGCGGAGCGTCCGGGCTTAGTGGCGCGTCAAAACAGTTGCGGTCTTTTAACAGCGCTCTGAATAATATGCAGAATAACACAAAATTTGGAAAACTCGGGGGAGTATTTCAAGCGCTGAAAAAAACAGGCGCGTTGGTTGGGATTAGAGCGCTTCGTGTAGAAATTTCTAAGGCCATAACTGAATCAAATGCCTACCAAGAGGATTTGAACCTGTTTACTGCGTCAATGGGCCAATACGCAAAAGAAGCCCAAGAGTATGCGGAAAATGTTGGCGAAATAATGGGCATTGACCCTGCAAAATGGATGCGGAATCAGGGCGTATTTAACACTTTGCTGTCCGGCTTCGGCTCTGTCGCAGACCGGTCCTACCTTATGAGCAAGAACCTTACACAGCTCGGCTATGACATTTCCTCGTTCTTCAACATCTCCGTTGAAGATGCTATGCAAAAGCTGCAATCCGGCATTTCTGGAGAATTGGAGCCGTTGCGCAGACTGGGCTATGACCTGTCACAAGCCAAACTGGAACAAACCGCATTGACGCTGGGAATCGAAAAGTCTGTTTCTGCCATGACGCAGGCAGAAAAGGCGGAGTTGCGTTACTACGCCATTATGACACAGGTAACAACGGCGCAGGGCGATATGGCTCGTTCGATGGAGGCACCCGCAAACCAGCTCCGTATTTTCCAAGCGCAGTTAACACAGGCATCAAGAGCAATCGGTAATATTTTTATTCCTATTCTTCAAAAGATATTACCCATTGCAATCGCCGTCCTTCGTGTTGTACGCGAGCTGGCGGATGCTATTGCAAAACTGTTTCACTTCAAGCTCACGGAGATTGATTATTCCGGCGTTGGGAATCTCGCCAGCGGCGCAGAAGATGCCGCTTCCGGGCTTGATGATGCCACCAGCGCAGCAAAAGAACTGAAAAAGTCCGTTATGGGCTTTGATGAGCTTAACATTCTGAACGGCAACACTGCGTCCGGTTCTGGTTCTGCAGGTGTGTCCGGAGGCAGCGGTTTTGACTTTGAATTGCCGGAATATGACTTCCTTGGCGATGCTGTAAGCAAGCAGATTGATGATATAACCCAAAAGCTGAAAGGTATTTTGAAAATGGCGGTTGATATTGCAGCGGCTGCGGCGCTGTGGGTTGCTGCCAATAAGTCTATCAATTTGCTGCAAAAAAAGATCCTTCCGAATTTGAAGAAGGTTGTAACTCTGTTTAAGAACGGCGGAAAAGAACTTTCCGGATGGGAAAAAGCATCGAATGTTCTGCACGGAACTATTCTTATCGCTCTTGGCGCAAAGTGGTCATGGGACGCGGGCTATGAAATCGGGAAAGGCACTGCGGCGGTTACCGACTACATAAAGGCTATTTTGGGTCCGGTGGCAATGGGCGTTGGCGGCGCGTTAATAGGAGGTACATTTGCTGGCCCTGTTGGCGCAGCTGCTGGTTTTGCCATCGGTTTAACCCTCGGCTTTGTCGTTGAGTGCGTAGCAGCATTTAAGGGCGGTCAAGATCGAGTTATCGACGAGTTTTACCAGACCGATTTCGGCAAGCAAGTAGCGTCTCTGAAAACGGATATTGAGGAACACCAAAAATTAGGTATTGACCTTAAAGCGAGAATTGACAGTATTTCCGGCGAGATTCCAGATGATGTCATGGTCAACCTCCAGCAAGCGCAGCAGCTGGTCAATGACATATTTGAAATTGATTCCGCTAAAAACAAGACCGCCGCAGAAATTGCTATTATCCAAGAGAAAATCGGCGTTTTAAACGGACTTGGCTTGCCGGGGCTCCAGCTTTCGTTCGACGAAACCACGAAGCATATCGTGCAAACCAAGGACGAAGTCCAAGCCGTTATTGACAAGCTCTTGGAGCAGTACAAGGTTGAAGCCATGAAGGACTCTATCGTGGAGGCGTACAAAGCGCAAAACGAAGCGATGGTGCGAATTTATGAGGCGCAAACCAATATTACAAAGGCAACGGATAATTACGCAATTGCCCAAAAAGACCTTAACGACCTGCAAGACAAAGCGGCATCTATTTCTCAAGAGATGGCGAAGTGGATTGAAGAAACCGGCTATAAGGTTGACGGCAAGGGTTCACAGGGCGGTCTCACCTACAAATATGGGCGATTTAAATCGGAACTCACCGCAACTAATGTGAAAATTGCTGACCAGAAACGCATCATGAAAGAGCTTCAAGCGCAGATTGATGCGGGCGTTAAAGACCTTGACAGCCAAACCGACGCATACAAATCAGCCACGGAAAAGGTTTCAGGGCTTGAAGAAGCGTACAGAGAAATGTCCAACACCATGACAAACATGGTCAAGCCTGCCACCAAGGACGGCAAAAATGTTACTACCGGATTCGGCAAAGGCATTGTGTCCGGTGCAGAGTACGCCAAGTCCGCGATGGAGGATTCCTGCAAGAGGATCCTTAACGAAGAGCGGAGGTACAACGGTATCCACTCCCCCTCTACTCTGTATGCAGGCGAGGGCAAGTACATGATGCAAGGGTTGAGAGATGGTATTTCCAAAAACGCAAACATTGTCACAAATGCGATGGAATCCATGCTCAATGCGCTTTTGGGCAGAATGGAAACATTCACCAATCGTTGCAGAGACGCCCTCAATTCCATGCTTTCCGATTATCGGCGTGCCATGTCCAGCGTTTCGGTATCTTCCTCCGGCAATGTGTCTTATCGTCCTGTTTCAAGGGTTAACATTCCCCGGTTTGCGTCCGGCGGCGTTGTTGACGAGGGCCAGTTGTTTATTGCACGTGAATCCGGCCCAGAAATGGTCGGAATAATGGGTAATCGTACAGCTGTCGCAAACAATGACCAAATCGTAGACGGTATTTCTGCTGGCGTGTATCGCGCCGTTCGCGAAGCAATGGGCGGCGGCTCAAAGAGCCAGCCTGTGACCGTTGTTGTGCAAATGGACGGCAAGGAAATGTTCCGACAGTTTGTAAACGAGAACAACGCCGTTGTTCGTGCGACTGGGGCAAGCCCGCTTCTGACATAAGGAGGGTATATGGCGATCATCACTGTCAAAAAGAAAGACGGGACAACCGTTACCATCCCCGATCCCAAATCGTTTTCTTGGGGCTTGCAGGACGTTGACGCAGACGGTTCCGGCAGAAACCAGAACGGCGATGCGTTTCGTGATCGGGTGGCCAGGAAACGGAAGTGGACCATGGAATGGCCCCCTCTGACTGCTGAACAATGCTCCACAATACTGAAAGCCGTCACGGACGTATTTTTTCAGGCGACAGGGCCAGACGCGGAGGACGGTACAAACCGCACCATGACATGCTATGTGGGCGACCGGACTACGCCCATGTATTCCTGCATCAATGGCGAATGGAGATGGGAAAGCCTGTCCATGAACTTCGTGGAGAGGTGACGCCATGTACAATGTTTCCACCGCGTTCCACACCGCATTTGCGGATTATGGCCGCGAGATCAAGACCAAGGTGATTTTCAACGGGCAGACGGAGCTGGACGGAGAATATGTGCAGGAGATCACTGCCACACCGGCGTTTGACTCCTCGGATGGTATCTCCATCGGTTCCAGCTGTTCCGGGCGATGCAAAATCCGCATTTACAAACCGGACGAGCCGCTGAGGCTGTCGGGCGGGTACTTTGTGCCGTATATTGGCATTTACACAGGCGGCGGAGACACTTCCGCCGTGGCCGGTGTTGCCGTAGCCGGAAAGGCCGTTGTGGGCACTTCTGGCGGCTCTGCGGACGGCGTGGAGTATGTGCCACTGGGGCGGTACTACATCCCCGCAGACGGCATCGAGGACCTAAAACACAGCTGGAATATCACCGGCTATGACCAAATGGCCTTGCTGACAGACCAGTATGCCCCACAAATTGATTTCCCGGCTACCCCGGAATCCATGCTGGCGGACGTGTGTGCGCAGTGCGGGATATCACCGCCTGCCGCCACGTTCCCGGCCATGCAGATCGAGTCGGCTTTTGAAGGTACATTCCGGCAACAGCTGGGCTGGCTGGCGGGTCTTTGCGGCCAGTCCGCGCGGTTCGACCGGGACGGCAATCTGGTATTCCGGTGGTACACCTCCACCGGCTTCAAAATCTCCCGTGACAACCAATACCTGTCCGGCCTGACCCGCACGGCAGACGGACCGTTCACCGTGTCCAGCCTTACCACCGGCACGGAGGACAGCCCCATCACGTCCGGCACGGGGCAAGGGATTTCCAGCACGAACCCCTACATGAATCAGGCCGTTGCAGATTTAATTCTGCCGGAGGTGGAAACATCCTATACCCCGTGCGACGTGAAATGGCGGGGCGACCCGTCCGTAGAGGTGGGGGACATCGTCCAGGTGGAGGGCGACCACGGCGAGTGGCTGGACGTGTGTATCATGGAGCAGGAAATCCACCTGTATGGTGGCCTGTCTACCACGTCTCACAGCTATGCGCCGCAGGACGCGGATTACGCCATGGAAAGTCCCACAGAGCAGCGCATTAAGCGGGCTTATGAGGGCCTTACTAAGGCCATGCAGAACGCCACACAGAAGATCATCGGGGCAAAGGGCGGGTATTATGAACTGACTCTGGACGATCAGGGTTTCCCCGTCGGGTGGACCCTGCGAGATACGCCCACCATTACGCCCAATACCCGGATGTGGATTATGTCCACCGGTGGGCTGGGATTCTCCAAGGACGGCGGCAACACCATTTCCGGTGTCGCCTTGACCATGGACGGCGAGATCAACGCAAATGTCATCACCGCTGGGCAAATGTCTGCCGAAAGAGTCACCGTCAACGGCCAGACGCTTTCTGATTTTATTGACGCCAGTATCGACGATGACGGCCATCCGGTGCTGCGTATTGGATCCTCTGCGTCGGAAATTGTCCTAAAGGAATACAACGACAAGATCGGATTCTACGATACGTCCGGGACCCTTTTGGCGTACTGGAACAACAACAGCTTTGAGCTGGTGGAGCTGTCCAAGTTCAGGCTGGGTCCCATGGGCATCGTGGTTCAGCCCAACGGTTCTGTGTCCTTTGTGGGGGTGAGTAGTTAATGGCAAGTATTTATGGACCCAAATCGTCTACCGGCTGGCAGTTACGGCTTGATTATTCCGCGAGCCAGAGCATCGCGGATAATAAATCCACCCTGGCCCTGACACTGTATATCTATTGCGGTACAGGCGATTCCTATAACTTGGACGCCAACAGTTGTTATTACACCCTACAGGGGAGTAAAGTCTACAATCCGTATTCTTACGGGGCGAGAGCCTGGTACAAGTTGGGGAGCAAAACCATCACCGTGGCTCATAACAATATGGGCAAGGGGTCTGTGGTGCTTTCTGCGGACTGGCACAGCGGGTTTACGTCATCCTACACGCCATCCAGCCTGACGGTTTCCGGCACGGTCAATCTCCCGGATATCCCCCGGGCATCATCCGTGTCGGCATCCCTCACCCTGGGGTCTGCGGGGACGATTACGGTAAACCGTGCCGTGAACACGTTTACCCACACGATCAAACTCAAGTGCGGGTCTGCGGCGCAGGTGACGATTGCTGAAAAATCTACGGCAACTTCCATCACCTACACCCCTCCGATTGAGTGGGCATCGCAGAACACCGCCGGGACAACCGTAAACATCACGGCGGAGGTCACCACCTATAACGGCAATACCGTTGTGGGCACGGTGACGAACACCCTGAAAGCATCTATTCCGGCATCCGTAAAGCCTACCCTGTCTGTTGCCCTTTCCGACACGGCGGGGTATCAGAGCGCCTACGGCTGGGTGCAGGGCAAGAGCGTGTTAAAGGCCACCTACACGGCATCCGGCAGTTACGGCAGCACCATCGTTTCCAAGGCGCTGACCATCGGCGGCAAGGCGGCAAGCGCTGACGGCGGAAACGCCCTGCAAAACACTGGCACAATGGCCGTTGTGGCCACCGTGACGGACAGCAGAGGGCGCACAGCTTCAGTCACCCAGAATATCACCGTAAACGTCTACAGCGGCCCTGGAATCCAGGATTTGACCTTTTTGCGTGGCGACTACTCCGGCGGGACATGGACCGATAACGCCATGGGCGATGATATCAAGCTGACGTTTACGCTATCCATCCAGCTGACCGGAAACAAGGCCACCGTGGAGGTCACCGGGGCCAGCAACCTGACCGGCCAGACCTCCGGAGCGAAAACCGTGTATCTGGTGGACTATGGCACCGACTCCACAGGTGTTGTGCAGGTCAAGGCGACAGACGCACTGGGCGGCACCGTGACCCGGGAAATTACCATTCCCACCGTTGCTGTCCCCCTGAACATGAACTTTGATTTGCAGGCAATCTGCTTCGGCGGCGTGGCGGAAAAGGAAAAGACGGTGGAATTTAAGTGGCCCATCCATTACATGGGCAAGGCCCTCCTCGATCTCCTGCACCCCGTTGGCAGCATCTTTCAGTCCACGGACGCCACATCCCCAGCGGACCTGTTCGGCGGGACGTGGGAGCAGGTCAAGGACGTATTCCTGCTGGCGGCGGGCGACTCCCACGAAGCGGGAAGCACTGGCGGCGAGGAGACCCACACGCTGACCAAAGCGGAAATCCCGGACCACAACCACACTTTCAAGTACACCGGGCAGTCCGTGACAACCGGTGTGAATGCCGTCCGGCTGTATCAGGCCGCAAGCAATCAGTACAATGCGTATTCCGGCGGTCAGTCCTCCGATTGCGGGGACCAAGCCCACAACAATATGCCGCCGTACCTGGCCGTGTACACATGGCGCAGGACGGCAT
>ERZ1026999.593-NODE-593-length-15552-cov-4.405175_pt1 | contig 15552 bp, 22 predicted proteins | sample MGYA00519453_ERZ1026999 | MGnify/ENA primary metagenome ERZ1026999 (study PRJEB26926, sample SAMN06164453) | human gut metagenome | biome: ENVO:00009003; feature: ENVO:2100002; material: ENVO:00002003 | host: Homo sapiens | place: USA | collected 2012 ...
CAGCGTCAGATGTGTATAAGAGACAGGCACAGATGGTCATACATCTGGCGCTGCAATTTTTTATGGATGGTTTTCCGCAGCTTGCGGATGTTGCGGTCAGACTGTCCACGAATGGCGGCAAGACGGGTGGTGCTGTAGAACCGCAAAGAGAGAAAATACAGGACTTCCTTGTGTTCCTCGCTGAGATTTTCGATCATGCCGGAGATAAAAGGGTCGGCACTCAGCTGGTGCATCTCATAGGGGCAGTCAAATAGGACGTCCAAAAAATTCCCGGCCATCAGCTGCCGGTATGCAGGGTTGTTCATCCATCGGGGGATGAGCTTTGGCTCCGGCACCGCCTGATATTCCAGCGGCACATCCCCACGGAGGTTTTCGTGGTCCCGCTCCCAGCGCTCCCGGTTCCGGTCCAGCTTGTCCCATTCCTCCACCACGGCCCGGAAATCCTTCTCCGTGCGGGCCGCTTCCTCCAGCCGACGCATGGCTTCCGCCCGGATCTCCCGTTTCAGTCGCTTTTCGCTGACCGGAGCCGCTTCTTCTTCCTCAGTCTCCAGCTCGGCATCATAATCAACGGGATGCTCGTCCTGCTCCAGCTCGCTTTCCAGCTCTGCCAGACGTTCTTCCGCAAGGGCCTGTTCCAGCGTTTCTTCCGCCGATCCGGCGGCTGCGTCCTCATCCCATTCGGTGAAGCCATCTTCGGTATCCAGAAGCTCGTCATCTGTGAGATACGTCATGACTCCACCCCCTTCAAAATTTTTTATGATTTTTCAAAAAATGGTTCCGTTTTACACCCGGGATTTCTCCTATTAGTGAAAGGATAATCTGAAAGCAGATTACTTTTTTCGGAACTGTACCAACATTATACAACAGCTGCGCCGGAAGCGCAAGAAAGAGAGGCTCTATGGGAAAAACGGCATCCGATCATTTTTCAGAGGGGAGGGAGCGAAAATGACGCTATTTGAACTGGTGAAGCAAACGATTCTGTTGCGAGATGCAGCGGAACATTACGGCTTGCAGGTCAACCGCAGTGGGATGTGCAGCTGTCCGTTCCATGAGGACCGGCACCCCAGCATGAAGCTGAACGAACGGTATTTTTACTGCTTCGGCTGCGGAGCCACCGGCGATGTGATCGACCTTGTGGCGAAGTTGTTTGGTCTGAGCAGCTACGAGGCGGCTAAAAAGCTGGCTCATGACTTCGGGATTGACCCGGACAAGCCCCCGGCGGCAATCGCCTTACCAAAACCGGAGCGTCCCCTGCTGAAAGCATACCGGCAGGAAGAAGTGCGCTGTCTGCGGGTGTTGTGCGATTATCTGCATCTTCTGGAAAGCTGGAAGGTGCAGTACGCACCCAAGACAGCGGCAGATACTCTGGATGATCGGTTTGTAGAAGCCTGCCAGATGCTGGACTATGTGGAGTATCTGGCGGATTTGCTCATTGCCGCCGAACTGGAACAGCGGGTGAAAATCGTAGAAATGCTGAACAAGGATGGCCTGATCACCGGTTTGGAGGAACGGTTAAAGAGATTGGAAAAGGAGGAAGTCACCCATGAAGAAAAACAAGCAGCCTGACGGGATGCCCGTCTGGTTCGATGGAAAAAGCATCAACGAAGCCCTGTTTTGTGAGGAGTTCTTGCAGACGCACAAGATCATCTTTACAAACGGGGCTTTTTTCACGCCCGAAGGTCGTGTAACCGATGAACTGCCCCTGCGAGGAGAAATTTTTGAGGAACTGAAATGCTGTGCGGTCAGCAACATTCCCCGCAAAATCAGCAACATTGTGGAGCTGATGAAACTGGCGGCGCTGGTGGAGGATTTTCCCCCGGAGCCGGATCGGATTCATCTTTCCAACGGGACTCTTTTTCTGGACGGAACCTTTGCGGAGGGAAAGCCGAAAATCGTCCGCAACCGTTTCCCCGTGTCCTACAACCCCAACGCCCCGCAACCTGTTCTCTGGCTGCAATTTCTGGATGGCCTGCTCTACCCGGAGGACATCCCCACCTTGCAGGAATATATCGGCTACTGCCTGATTCCCAGCAACAAGGGGCAGCGGATGATGGTCATTAAGGGCAGCGGCGGCGAGGGCAAGTCGCAGATCGGCGCTGTTCTGGGAACTTTGTTCGGCTCCAACATGAAGGATGGCAGCATCGGGAAAATATCCGAGAACCGTTTTGCCCGTGCCGATTTGGAGCATATCCTCCTGTGCGTGGACGACGATATGCGAATGGAGGCCCTGCGCCAGACCAACTATGTGAAATCCATCGTCACCGCCCAGGGCAAGATGGACTTGGAGCGCAAAGGCAAGCAGAGCTATCAGGGATGGATGTGCGCCCGGCTGTTGGCATTCTCCAACGGAGATTTGCAGGCCCTGTTTGATCGCAGCGACGGATTTTACCGCCGCCAGTTGGTGCTGACCACCAGGGACAAGCCTGCCGGACGTGTGGATGATCCTGACCTGGCCGAAAAAATGAAGGCCGAGGTGGAGGGCATCCTGCTGTGGGCCTTTGAGGGATTGCAGCGGCTGGCCGCCGACAACTTCAAGTTTACTGAGAGCCAGCGGACCAGAGAAAATCGGGAGGCGGTCAAGCGGGAGAATAATAACATTTATGATTTTATTGATTCCGGTGAATATGTTTGTCTCAAAGCGGATGCTTCTGCCAGCTCCAAAGAACTGTACGAGGCATACCAGATTTACTGCGCCGAAAATAATCTGTCCGCTCTGAAACCCCGCAGCTTCAGCGAAGCCCTGATCGCCTGCCAGAGCCGCTACAATCTGGAATACTGCAACAACGTGACCAATGCCGCCGGTCGCCGGGTGCGTGGCTTTCTGGGGATTGAGGTGCTGGTGAGAAACAACATGTCGGTGTTTTCCGGTGATTCGATGCGTACGTACATACCGGAAGATGTACCGGAAGAATGGCGGCGCTGACACCGGGGAACAGACGCTGTACGTACGTACACTTCGTTTGACCGCTGCTCCCCATTTTACAGCAATTCAGCGGTTCTATCTCAGGAAATCACTGGTAAAATCGGAGGGGTAAATCAAGACAAATGAGAATCGGAAAGTATTTGACGGTTGGAAGAAATCATTTTGCGAAATCGTGCTTCTCTCCCCAGTGAACCGGGTGCATGGAATCATGGGAAAATGCACAGTTCCGGGCCAAGTCACACGGAATGGGAAAGTCGGAAGGTGCGACCTACGGGCAGGACACCACACCGGAAATTCTGAACGGATTTGGTGACAAGGAGATTTTTCGCCACACAGCGAAGCGGTTATGCCAGAGAGTGTACCGGCTTCGCTTTTTTATCAAATAAATGTAGGAGGATTTTTATGAAGACAGTACGCAACGAGATCAAGGCACAGATTGTCCGGGCCGGATATACCATGCAGGAGATAGTTGACCGGCTCCATGAGGAATATGGCTGGTCGGACAGTGTTTCCAACCTGTCTGCAAAGCTCCAGCGGGAATCTATCCGCTATAAGGAGGTCGTGGAGCTGGCCGATGTGTTGGGGTATGACCTGATCTGGCAGAAACGGAGGGACAGAGTATGAGCAAGCCGCAATATGCCATTCTTCGCTTCGCCAAATACAAGGGGCCGGAGATTGGAAACATTGAAGCCCACAACGAGCGCACCAAAGAAAAATACGCCAGCAACCCCGATGTGGACATCAACAGGAGCAAGTATAATTTCCATCTGATCGAGCCGCAGCGGAAATATCGAGCAGAGGCGGAACGCCAAATCAAAGAAGCTGGCTGCCGCACCAGATCGGACAGCGTCCGGTTGGTAGAAGCCCTCGTGACCGCTTCGCCGGAGTTCTTTCAGAAAATGAAGAAATCCGAGATCAAAGCCTATTTTCAAGAGGCGCTGGCCTTTATTCAGCAAAACCAAGCCCCCAAAACGATTGTATCCGCTGTGGTGCATATGGACGAGAAAACGCCTCATATGCACCTTTGTTTTGTCCCGTTGACTGCGGATGGCAGGCTTTGCGCCAAGGAAATCCTGGGCAACAAGAAAAAGCTGTCCCAGTGGCAGGACAAGTTCTGGGAACACATGGTGCGGAAATATCCCGACCTGGAGCGTGGCGAAAACGCCAGTCAAACCGGCCGTGACCATATCCCGCCCAGAGTGTTTAAGGAAATGACCCGACTGACCAAGCAGAAGGCCAAGCTGGAGGAACTCCTGGCTGGGATCGGGGCATTTAATGCTAAAAGCAGAGCTGCTGAGATTACAGCTCTGCTGGATCAGTATATCCCGGCTGTGGAGAAGATGCACAGCAACATGAAGAAGTATCAGGCGGCATTCACAGAAACCACCGTCGAAAACAAAAAGCTGAAACAGGAAAATGAACAGCTGGAGCAGTCTTTGGAGAAAGCGACCCAGCAAAGCACCTTGAAACAGCTGGCCGATGCCAAGCTGCGGCGGGACTATGCAGACGCTGTGGCGGTTCTGGATCGAATTCCTAAAGAGGTACTCGCAGAGTACATGCACAGCCCGAATAAATGGAGGACGAATGCCTATGAAAGATGAGTGGAACGGCTTCGCCGTTTTACTGGCAAATCTGATTGAAAAATATGCTGCGGAATTGGACATTGACTCTATGCCTGATCCGATTTTTGCCAACAGAGAAAAAGAAAAATGCGATGCAGATGAAAATGCACACGAGAAATACATTGAAGATTCAAAAGCAGCATGATATAATAATCGTGAGTTAAGTGTCCAAACTTATTCTGGAGAGCGATACGCTTTCCAGAAAATACATAAGGTTTTACAAACCAATATGAATGAGGAAATGAGATGGCAAAAGAAAAGATAAAAGTTTATACCTATACCAGAGTATCTACCGCCATGCAGATTGACGGCTATTCGCTGGACGCCCAAAAAGCCCGCATGAAATCCTTTGCTGAATTCAATGAGTATGAGATTGCCCACGAATACGAGGATGCCGGGAAGTCTGGTAAATCCATTGAAGGCAGAATCCAGTTCAACCAGATGATGGAGGACATCAAAAGCGGCAAGGATGGCGTCTCCTATGTGCTGGTATTCAAGCTCTCCCGTTTCGGGAGAAATGCTGCGGATGTGCTTTCCACCTTACAGGTCATGCAGGATTTTGGTGTGAATCTGATCTGCGTGGAGGATGGTATCGACAGCTCCAAAGATGCTGGAAAATTGATGATCTCCGTTTTGTCGGCGGTGGCGGAGATTGAGCGTGAAAATATTCGTGTCCAAACCATGGAAGGCCGCATCCAAAAGGCCAGAGAGGGCAAGTGGAACGGCGGATTTGCGCCGTATGGCTACAAGCTGGAAAATGGAATGCTTCTGATTAACGAGGAAGAGGCGGTTGCCATCCGCACCATTTTTGATCAATATGTTCATACAAATATGGGTGCAACTGGAGTGGCAAAATATCTGGAGCAACACGGCATTCACAAAATTCAGCGTCAAAACGGAAAAAATCCCCTGTTTGATGCCTCCCTTATCCGCAGAATTCTGAAAAACCCAGTCTATTGCGGGAAGATTTCCTATGGCAGGCGTAAAACGGAAAAGGTGCATGGAACCAGAAACGAGTACCGCTTGGTGGAACAGGAAAACTATCTGCTGGTGGATGGGCTGCATGAGGGTATCGTATCTGAGGATCTCTGGCATGAAGCGCAGGTAAAGCTCCTGGCACAGGCAAAAAAGTATGAGCGTGTCAACCCTGGTAAGGACACAAAGGTTCATCTTCTTTCCGGCATCCTGAAATGCCCTGTTTGTGGTGCCGGCATGTACGGAAACAAAAGTGTCAAGTACAAGTCAGATGGTACAAAGTATAAGGATTTCTTTTATTATGGCTGCAAACACCGCAGTATGACCCGTGGTCATAAATGCGACTATAGCAAGCAGGTCAATGAGGAATTGTTGGACAGCGCAGTTGCAGAAGTCATCGTGAAATTGGTCAGCAATCCGAGGTTTGCTGGCATCATGCAGAAAAAAATCAATATGAAAGTTGATACCGCTGCTATCGAGCAGGAAATTGCCAACTACGAAAAGCAACTGAGGCAGAACTATTCGATAAAGGCAAGGCTGATGGAAGAAATAGATTCTCTCGATCCGGACGACAGGCATTACCTTAAGCGTAAAACAGACCTTGATGATCGCCTTTACAAGATGTATGATAAAATCGAAGATACGGAGAACTTGTTGATTGCGGCCAGAGCAAAGAAAATGGCGATTGAAGCTGAGAAGCTGACCGGCGACAATATCTACAAGGTGCTGATTTATTTTGATAAGCTGTACGCCAGGATGGACGAGCAGGAGCGGCGGCAGCTTATGGAGGCACTGATCTCTGAGGTTCAGATTTTCGAGGAACGTCAGCCCAATGGACAATGGCTGAAATCCATTAAGTTCAAGCTGCCCATTATTGAAGAAAACATGAGTCTGAGTTTGGACAATGATTCACATGTGGAGACGGTATGTCTTTTGTCCAAACTTAATGCAAAGGAACATATCGAGGTTGAGTTGGATATGGACGAGCTGGATTTGACAACAGCGGAGAGCAAGGCCACTTATGAGGAAATCAGGGAGTATGTGCTGGAACATACCGGCTTGAAAGTCAGCCACCTCTATATCGCCCAGGTCAAACAGAAATACGGCATTATTGAGCGTGAGAATTATAACAAACCGAAGTCCCAGAATTCCAGACAACCGAAATGCCCGCCGGAAAAGGAAGCGGCGATCACGGATGCTTTGAAGTTCTTTGGAATGGTTTGAGCCTCACCATAATGATTAGGCGTAAAATTGTCCGTAGAATTTTCTGCGGGCAATTTTATTATGTTTGCACGGAGACTGTTCGTACTTGCCTGGGGTAACCCCAGCATACTACAATCAAAACAAGAAAACCGGGGGTGAAGTAGCATGATGATTTATCTTCAAATGATAGATACTCCTGAAGATCGCTCAAAGTTTGAGCAAATCTACATGGAGTATCGAAGCATGATGTTTCACATAGCAAATAGAATACTGACCAACGAACAGGATGCCGAAGATGCTGTGCATGAGGCGTTTTTGAAAATTGCTAAAAATATTGAAAAAATCGGTCAACCCAAGTGTCCAAAAACGCTGGGCTACATCGTTACAATAGTAGAGAACAAATCAATAGACCTTTATAGGAAACGCAACCGCCACCAAATCGTCGAGCTGGACGATGAGTTGCAAGGTATTCCGGCTGTTTATGAAGGAGAAAACACCTTGGCAGCCTGCATCCTGAAACTACCTGCACGATATAGAGAGGTAATTTTACTCCGATACCATCAGGGTTACAGCGTAAAGGAAGTGGCAGCTATGCTTGGAATATCCCATGCTGCTGCATCCAAACTTGACCACCGTGCCAAGAACAGATTGAAGGAACTGTACGAAAAGGAGGGCAAGCTATGATTACAGATGAAATGCTGAGAGCTGCTGCGGCAGAGGCAGATCAGGCAATTCTTGATTCCTTGCCTCTTCCGCAGGAGTGCGATCATCAGTTCTCCCCACAATTTGAACGCAAAATGAAGCGTGTTATCCGGCGAGGACGGTATCCTGGAGCCTACAAATTTCTTCGGACAGCAGCCTGTTTCCTGGTAGCAGTTGTTCTGACCGGTACAACATGGCTCACGGTAGATGCCGAGGCCAGAGGTGCCTTCTTTGCCTGGGTATGCCAGCAGTACGAAACCTTTGTGGAGTACCGCTTTGAGGGACCGACACCGGGCGAAGAAATGACCACCGATTTTGCTCCCACATGGTTGCCTGATGGATTTGAAGAAACCAATGTGCAGTCTGCGGGAGGCACTTCTATGCGGACTTATAGCAACAGCGATGGTCGGGTGATCCATTTCATGTACTCCGCCGGTGCGGACGCCACAAGCCTCTTTGTAATCTCAGACCAGATGACCGCAGAGGAAGTGGCTGTAGGAACACAGAAAGCCGATTTCTACTGGGATGCTGATCCCCAAAATGCGAATGCCCTGGTGTGGCAGTCCGAATCTGGTGATATTCTGTTCTGTATTTCGGCGGCACTGCCCGAGAGTGAGATGGTGAAAATTGCAGAGAGTATTGAAAAAGGCACATAAAACAGGTAAATATGTTTATCAATTTGGCAGAGGGCATTTTCTTCTTGCCTGAGGTTCAGGCCGGATAACAGCCAATTACAAAACGAAAAGAGGGATGTCAATGAAAAGAAAATTTGTGGCTCTTATGGTTGTAATCGTTCTGTCCTTGACCAGTCTTACAGCTTGTGATGCTAAAACGCCGCAGGACATCGTTTCTGAAGCATTGGGCCTGGATGCATCTGGCGGCAGTGAGGTTTCCGCTTCCGACACCCACGGTGGATTCCATGGGGACGGAACATCCTGCATTGTCCTTACATTTCAGGACGATGCCGTCTTGGAACAGATAAAGGCGAATGCGGATTGGAATTCCCTTCCCATGGACGAGACTACTCAAATCCTCGTGTACGGCATTTCCGGAGAGGAGAATCACACGGCCTATCAAATCGGTCCCTATCTGAGCGACAGCAACGGCAACCCGCTGGTGCCAGAAGTCAAGAACGGGTACTATTTTCTGCTGGACCGGCAGGCCGAAGATGACGCAGCCGGAAAGGATATTCTGGAGCGGAACTCCTTTAACTTCACCTTTGGGCTTTACGATACCGACACCAATACCCTGTACTGCTGTGAGCTGGACACCTGATGTCTTTTTGATGTGAGGAATAAGCCATGAAGAAAATGATATTTGGGATGCTGATGTTTTTGACAGGGGCGCTTTCAGTTGCCATGATTTTAGCCGGATCAATGGCAAACGACTGGACGCTCAACGGGCAGCATTCCGCTTTTTGGAATATATCCCGATATGGCCTGCTTCCTGCACTGTATCTCTTTGCTGGCATGGCAATCCTTGGCCTGATTGTTGCCGTGTGGGGATTGTTCGACCATAAGAGCTGATAAATGGACATCCATTCGGCTCAGCTATTAACAAATCAAAATTTGGCAAGGAGATATTATTATGAACCGAATTAAGAATGACAAAATATTGCTGACACTCTGTATCCTATTTTTCATTGGTTATGCTGTGATTTTTGTAAATGCTTTTTCGGAACTTCCGCTTAATGTCCCCCTGTGGCACCAGGGTTTACTGTTGTATGGCCACTTTTTTCCTATGTTCTTCCTGGAGTTGCTGCTGTGCCGCACGGCCCAGGTGAGGTGGCGCATCTTCCTGCCTGTCGCCCTGCTTTTGCTGCCGGGGCTGTGGTTCCTCTCCGCTTCGGAATGGTACATGATGGCATGGATTCTTTTCTTGCTTTGGTGTATTCCTGCGCTCTTGGGGTGTTTAGTAGCTTGGGCTATTTGGACAATTTACAAACGGTTAAAAAGATAAGGTTTTGTTCTAACAAATATTTGGTAGTTTTTAGCTTTTACCGATGATATCACGGCATTTTGAATTGCTGTTGGAAACATTTTTAGTTTTTTGTCCCTAAAATAAGTGGATAAACCAGAATTTAGGGAGGGATTATCATGTTATGCGTGATTATTCAATATCTGTTATCGCCAGTTGTGTTTTTGCTGACATTCATTCTTCCTGTTGTATTTTACTTTGTCAATCGAAGATATGTTTGGTGTAGCATCCTTCTGGCTGTACTTGTTGGACTAATCATAAATTGGGGCAATTTCAATTACTATGAATCACGTGGTCTCATGATTCTCGTTACATTAGTGCAAGTTGCTGTAATGGCCATTATCATACTAATACTAAGAGCGGTTACTCCAAAAAGACAAAAGTAAATTCCAGTTTAATGGGTGGTTGAGTCGGAGAACAGGATGTGCTCATTATGAAAAAATTGAACCATATCTTAAATATTATTATTGGTGCTTTTGTAGGTGTATTTATTGGGCATGGGATTTATGTATATTGGGATTTCAAAACCCATCCTGATTTGTATGCTGTGCGGTCTGCTCCTTGGTACACAAGTATTTTGGTGTATGGAGTATTTACCATTGCGATGTTGTTGGTTTGCTTCGTGATAAAAGCAATCATCAAACACAAGCAGAAAAAGAATTAAGCCAATTCCAGATTGTCGAGGAATTGAGCCGGAGAAAAGGAGGCACTCATTATGAGAAAATTTATAGCATTATGTTTGGCATTGGTGATTGCCTTGTCTATGATTGGCTGTAATAACAGAAGTATGGATTCCATTATTGAGAATGAGCCAAGCATTACTGGCATTGTCAACGATACGAATGAGAATTCCATTTTGATCAAAAATGAAGATGGCGAATATCGAGTGTCTCTGAATGTTGAGAACAAGGACAGCATGACCCATTTCAGCATCGGTGACGAAGTTGTAGTCTATTACGACGGCATGATTGCAGAGAGTTATCCGATGCAGATCAATAAGGTCTATGCCATTACATTGAAAACTCCTGCTGACAGAACAGAGAATAACAAAGGATAGCTAATCGCAGTTTATTAAGCAGACAAATCCCAGTTGTTTTGAAAGTACAACACCGCTGCGGTTTAACTTGTTTTGATGATATGGAGGTGTCCGTCATGGCCAACACTATATTTTTTGTCCTGCTCTCATTTGCCTTCTTCCTGGTAATGGAGTTGGTATTGATGGGTGCCTTTCGCCTTTCTCAATCCTCAAAGGCAAACAAGTTTCTGAGTGTTTTATGTAAACTGTTTTTGGGCTTGTTCATAGTTGCCTATCTTGCACTGGTGGTTCTTTGCGTGATCGTTGGGGTGGATCTTATGACAAAGGGTGATGTCCGTCAAGGCGCTTTTATGTTTCTGACAGCTGCCGTGGTGGCAGTTTGCATCTACATATGGCTTATAAGAGGATGGGTTAAGCACATAAAAGAAAAGCAGTGATGCAATGACTGATTGAGAGGTGTTTGCGTAAATGGAAAAAAAGCATTTTGGCATCATGTTGTTCCTGGTGGGAAGTACGGGATACCTGATTCTTAGTCTGTATTTGTCTATGAACCGATTTGAATACAATGGGATGACAGGCACCTATGCTGCCCTACTGGGCAATGAACTGCTGGTTCCGTATATTATTTTTTGTGTCATAGGAATTATGGGTTTTGTTATTTGCGTGTACGAAACTTATTTTCGCAAGAAAAAATAATCGTTCATGCAAAATACATTAGTGGATTTATATGGAAAAAGAACTTACTAACAGAGAATATTGGGATGAAAAGCTGACCACCTATTTGGCAGACTACTTCTGGGATAACTTCACCGACTTTAACAATTCCACTTGTCATACATACTTTGTGGCATCGAATGAAAACCGATTTTCAGTCGGAAGTCAAGCGTTGCGTGAGTTCCTGCTTGCAGGTAATGTGGCTTATTATGTGAAAATACAAATATCCTGCAAAGCTCCCCTTGTGTGCGTGGCCTTTTGCAAGTATGACGGATCTCCGACAGCGTTTCATATATCGGGCAATCCGTACATCCAAAATCAAAAAGAGATTTACGGCGAGATTGAGCGATTTTCCGGTGATAACAATTTACAGATTACTTTGTGTTCTGATATGTCGGAGAGGACATATCAGGAATACTTTGAAACCGAAGCGTAAAGGAAAATTACCATGAGCCAATGTGTATTTATAGCGGCAGACCGTCCCTTGCCGGAAGTCAGACCGTCTCAGAGCTATCCACATCATTTTAATGTTGATATGGGGACAATCTATGACAGTGGTGCGGATGATGACTTTTATCTGCTACCATTTGATGATGTCGATATTTACTGCAAGAGAAAATATGGTGTTTATCTTGAGCTGGACGGATATGCCGAAGGCAGGGCAAAGAGGATCATCAGCTATATCAAATCTGCTCTCCGGCAAACTGACAGTGTGGAAATATGGAATGTCTGGCTGATGGGATATTGGGAATTTGATGATAGACCGTATATTCGCAAAAATATGGTTTACATTGATGAACTGACCGCAAATGAACTCAAAAAACTCATAGAAGCGGAGAATTGGGATAACAAAGATAAAAACCGCCCATCTTTTTATTGCCTGGAGTTGGTTCGGTAATTGGGAGCTTTATTTTGAAGTTGCAGTTTTCTATTGATATGTGGAAATAGGAGATGAGTTGTTTGAGTGGTTTTTCTATTGATGTGAACGAATTCACCTGGATTTGCGGACCAGAAGATGACCCAGAAGATCTTTGCCTTCATGGCCATGTTACCGTGCAGATTGGCAAAGCCAGGATGGAGTATGATGGAACCGTCAGCGCAACTGCGCTTTATCTGCTGAAAACCTTGACTGAAGATAAGGTCATGTCAGAACACGATATTCAGATGGTTCCGTGCTGCGGTCACTTTTTAATTGCAAATAAGGATTTGTCACAGGTTACGATTTCAGGATGTGACAATGGGTTGGACTGGTCTGTCGTCCACGAAAATGGCGGGGTCCGGCTGATTCTCCCATCTGGTGAATCAGAATGGGTGTCCCTGCGTGACTATCAAGCAGAAGTGCTCCGCTTCGCAGACAAAGTAGAGAGCTACTATCAGTCCTGCAAACTGAAGAAGATCCCGGATGATGAATTCTCTAAAAATGGCTACATAGCATTCTGGAACGAGTGGAAATGGCGCTATACAGAAGCCGTCCATGGGAAGGCGGATATGAAAGATATTTTTGAAGAACGGCAGGATTTGGTTGAGGTTCTGACAGAATCAATCCAGGGACTTAAACCTGCGCCTTTTACCCCGGAAAACACCGCCGAACATTGGTCGTTGGAGTTTGACAGAACGGAAAAGGGTAACAGCAAGTGGATAGCTTATATGTCCGACGCCCTAAAAACTGCACGGACTTTTGAAATCCACTGCTGGAATGAAGAAGCAGAGTGTATTGATCTGGCGCTCCAATACGGGAAACAGAAAGACACCGATTGGCGGTATGGAAAAATCATTGCCGGAAAAGTGACGCCGGATTTTACTGCATTTTTGCTTGGTCTACCCAAGCCCACAGATACTGAGGTCTACAACAAAATGACGCCGTTTTTCACCATTGCGCTGGATAACGGATTTTGGTCTGCCCATTATGGAACAGAGCTGTCAAAAGAATAGTAGGGTCGATTATCCAGGCCCGTAGACACAGAGCCATACAGCATAAACAGGAAGCGGCGGTTTGGCTTAAAGTACCAAATTGTCGCTGTTTTTAGATTGCAACCACCAGTTGACATATAGTTGGTCGACTGCAACCGGAATTTTGAGTACAATACAGGTACAAGGAGGTGTTATATATGACTTTGGGTGAAAATATTAAAAACAGACGAGAGGAATTAAAGCTGTCGCAAGAATATGTAGCCGAACAGCTTGGCGTCAGCAGACAGGCTGTATCCAAGTGGGAAACAGGCCAGTCAGAGCCGACAGCAAGTAATCTTATCCAGTTGGCAGAAGTATTTGACATCAATCTCTCTGAACTTGTTGATCCCCATAAGAATGGCGAGGACGAATTGACCGCCGAAAAGGGGCGGGATCGGAACAAGCCAAACCTTATTTTACGGGCAAACCTCATAAAATTTGCAATTATCACGCAAGCAGCAGTTATGTTCAGCTGTACGTCGGCAATTTACCAGCTTCGGAATCCTGACTATCCGAACAAAGACCTTTATTATGGGGCGCTTATCTTTTCGCTTATCATGCTGCTACTCAGTTCCATATGGATGGCAACAAACCACCGCTATGAAGCAGATAAAAACCAGCGCCGTAAAAATGCAAATATCGAGTTGGGCTACTGCTGCATTCAACTTTTAGTTGGCTTGTTGACAATACGTTTTGGGATGGGTTTTGTGGGTGCGCTCATTATGATCGTGATTTGCAGTGTCTATATCCTGTACATCAATCCCAAGTTTATGTGTCGTAAGCTGACAAAGTGAAATAAAGTAGAAGCCCAATGAGCGTCTGCATATTTGTAGCGGTGGACTGTCCCTACAATATCACATTTTGTTTCATAGTAATTTCGCTGCCCTATTCTATGGCAAACAAAAAATCCCGCAGAATTCACCTCTCACAGGGTGAAATCGGCGGGATTTTTGTGTTTTCGGAGATTGTGAAATATACAAGGCGGAGCAGGCTTGTATATACACAGGCGACGAAAACAAGGGGTATCCAAAGGGGGGCTCCCCTTTGGCTCTGGGTTTCCAATAGGGGCGAGCAGCACCCCTGTTGGCACACGACTTTGCTGGCAAAGTATAGTGTGTTATACCTTTGCTTCCGGCTGACGCCGGGAAGGGATTGGCTGCGGTATCTGCTATGTGGGCAGATAGCGGTTGACAAGCACTTTTCGGCGGCAGTAGGACAGGCGGATTTTGTACGGTCACGGACGAAATCAGGATTTGCTCACAGGGCAAAATCCGCCTGGCCGGAAAAGGAAGCAGAGGTATATAAAAGCTCTCGTCCCGGCGCAGCGGCAGAGTCCTCGTCAGTCCGTTTCCCCCTTGGATTTCTCACGGTTCTTATAGACATTATATTGGTTCTTGCACCGTGGGCTGCAAAAGGCGGCGTTGGACCGGCTGCCCAAAAACACCTTCTGGCAATGTTTGCACAGGCGCAGGGGCTGCTCATCGTCCACCAGCATGAAGCTGAACATCATTTGGATACCCAGCAGCAGGGAGTGAAAATCCCAGTAGATGGTGGGCTTATCCAGTAGTTCGATGTGGTAGCTGGGGGCGATCCCGCCGAATGCAGCCATGGCTTTGCGGTACAGCCCCCGGGTGTCCTCATCAATGGAGTCGTAGTCATTGTAGTACAAGATGGATGTGGTCAGGGTGAACGCCCAATCCTTGAACTGCTGGGTGACCCAGTCGTAAGGCTCTGCATACGCCCGCTGGAAGCTCATATTCTTGGCCATCGGCTCGTCCATGAAGGTCATGGTCAGGGCAATCATACTCCGGTCGCCGGACACATTCCATGTGGATTCAATGCCCTTCTTCACCACATCCAGCTGGTCGAAGGGGTAAAAGAGGGACAGATATTGGTCTGTTGCCATAGATTCTTCCTTGATGAAGTGGTTTTTCGGCAGGTACACCGCCTCGTACTCCATAAAGGTCGGCGTGGTGGGCAAGGCGGTCATCAGCCCCAGCAGGCCGTACCGGGTGACAAATTCCAGTACTGCCTTTTCCACTTTTGCTTCCGGCTTGCGCCCCATCAGCAGCATCCCCACATTCAGCGCATCCAGCACAATGTCGGGGGCTTCTTTCAAAGGATTGTAGACATCCGGCTTTGCGTTTTTGCCGGGGGTGATGTACCGCTTGCCGTCCCCGGCTGTTTTCATCTCGTAATGGTCGTACCGCACCCAATGGGAACGGGACTGCTCAAATAAATTTTTCATCATACACGCCCTCTCTGTTTCATCGTCCCTGTCATCAGGGGCGGTTTTTCTTTTTTCTGCGCTTGGTCTTGTTCTCCCGCCGGATCACGGCATCCTTGCCCTGTTTCTTTGCGATTTTTGAGTATTCCTCTAAAAACCGACGCTCCCGCAACTGTCTCTTATACACATCTGACGCTGCCGACGACTAGTCGAGTGTAGATCT
>ERZ1026999.596-NODE-596-length-15455-cov-8.235909_pt1 | contig 15455 bp, 14 predicted proteins | sample MGYA00519453_ERZ1026999 | MGnify/ENA primary metagenome ERZ1026999 (study PRJEB26926, sample SAMN06164453) | human gut metagenome | biome: ENVO:00009003; feature: ENVO:2100002; material: ENVO:00002003 | host: Homo sapiens | place: USA | collected 2012 ...
ATATAAGATGTATATTATTTCTTTTCCAAACAAATGTTAACCGCATTCATCCCTTTTATTCCACGCTCAAGATCAAACGTAACAACATTCCCTTCTTTGATCTCCGTAACAACGTTATTCACATGGAAGAAATATTTTTCAACTCCGGAAAGATCTTTGATAAACCCAAATCCTCTGGACTCATTAAAAAACTCAACTCTTCCTCTCAGAATAACCGGTTCTTCATCCTCCTTTTTAGGAGTGGCAATCATTATTTCTTCTAAATTAATCTCTTTCTTCTTAACATTCTCCTCAGGGGGAGTCGAGGAAATCATTCCGTATTCATCCACATAAGCAATCATATCGTCAATGCTGCTTTTATTGGTTTTCCGGTTCTCTTTCCGCTTTAATTTTTCTTCTCGCTTAGCAAGTCTTTTCTTTTCATTTTCGCGTTTTCCCACTGTCATGGATTTTGCCATAGAACTTATATTATATTAATAGATATATAATTACTGAATAAATAATAAACTTAGAAGCAACCTCAAATTGCAAGTTCTGCCCTACTGAGTTTCTTTCCTGTCAACTTCTGAATATCGTTGACCAACTTACGTTCTTCCTGTGAGCAAAAGCTCAGTGCCGTTCCTGAATTTCCGGCTCTACCTGTACGCCCAATACGATGTACATAAGTTTCGGGAACATCAGGAAGGTCGTAGTTAATAACCAATGGCAATTCATTGATGTCAATACCTCTAGCGGCAATATCAGTAGCTATCATGACACGTATCTTGCCTGATTTAAAGTTTTCCAATGCTGACTGTCGTGCATTTTGGCTTTTGTTTCCATGAATGGCTTGGCTGCCAATGCCGGCTTTGCCTAACACTCGAACTATTCTGTCTGCATTGTGCTTAGTACGTGAAAAGACAAGTACCGACTGTCCTTGGGTTTTATGCAAAATAGAAATTAGTAATTTACTTTTCTCTTTCTTTTCTACAAAGTAAACAGTCTGTTCGATTGCATCTACCGTAGATGATTTAGGAGTTATACTAATCTTCACCGGCTGCTTCAGCAAAGAGTTTGTAAGAGAAATAATTGTATCAGGCATAGTAGCTGAAAACAATAAAGTTTGTTTCTCTTTAGGAAGTTTTGGCAACAAACGTTTGATATCATGGATAAAACCCATATCAAGCATACGATCTGCCTCATCCAATACGAAATGCTGTATATTATTCAAACGAACATATCCTTGATTCATTAAATCCAGCAGCCTACCCGGAGTAGCAACCAAGATGTCCACTCCTTTATGCAACATATTTACTTGTGTACGTTGGTTTACTCCACCAAAGATTACTCCATGGCAGACCTGGGTATATCTGGCATAGTCATCTATACATTCGCTAATCTGCAATGCCAATTCACGAGTAGGTGTTAATATCAAGGCTTTGATACTTTTATTTAAATTTCTATCAGCTTGTAGCTGTTGAATGATGGGAATGGCAAATGCCGCAGTTTTTCCTGTTCCAGTCTGCGCACAGCCTAATATATCTTTTCCTACTAATAGTGCAGGAATCGCTTTTGCTTGTATAGGAGTAGGATTGACATATCCTTTTTCTTCAATTGCTTTTAAAATCGATTCGGTTATATTTAAATCTTTAAATGTCATAAATGTTGTTTTTGAGTATGCTAAAAACATTAGCATGAGTATAATCTGAGCACGCTTCACTCAAGTGGCTCATACAAAAGTCTTATAAATCTTTGTAGAATGAAAGGTGCAGGTGGTGGAACGGAACGCTTCCGTTAAAATGAAAAAGACAGAAATTATTTTGAGAGGCAGAAAATCAAGTTTCCTGCCTCTATCTTATTAGTATCTTCTAGAGTTATTATAACCGCTACGAGGTCTGCCGTTTGACGGTCTTTCTTCACGAGGACGTGCAACGCTTACAGAAATAACTTTATTGTCATACTCTACACCGTTTAACTCGTCAATAGCTTTTTGCCCTTCTGTATCATTGTTCATTTCAACAAAAGCAAATCCCCTGGATCTACCGGTTTCTCTATCGAAAATAACTTTAGCTGAAGAAACTTCTCCAAACTCTGCAAATAAATTTGTCAAGTCAGCATTATTAATGCCATAACTTAAACCTGAAATGTAAATGTTCATTCTAAAAATGTTATAAAATAAATAATAAATTGGAGTGAGGAGGATAATTAAAGAAGAGGACTGCTTACTAATAATATATTAAAAGAAGAACTATACGATAATGATTCGTAACTCAAACTCTGGGACAAAGGTAGTATAATAAACTTGATAAATACATTTCTACTTATTTTTTTTCATAAGAAAGACGATAATTATCATTTATTAAGCAGGAGCAGCAATTCAAAACAGTTGCTTTTTACTCATTTACATCCTTAAAACAGCTAAGAAAAAGGAAAATATGAACACAAGCAGTCTATATATGGATAGCATCCTTTCGTAATAAGCCACTAACTTTGCACAAATTATTGGTGATTATTATGAAAAAGCTACTATTCATTTTTTCCTTTCTCTGTTTGTCGGCTGCCCAAGTATATGCCCAAAAGACTCTGACACTGAAAGATTGTCTCGAGATAGGCATCGAGAATAATCTGTCATTGGAAAGCAAGCGTAAGGATATGCAAAAAAGCAAATATGGAATTTCTGAGAATCGGGCAAAGCTGTTACCTCAAATCAATGGGTTTGCCAACTATAATGACAATATAGATCCACCCGTATCTGTCACCGACGGTTCGGCCTATGGAAATCCGTATAACATAACTTATACCCTGCAACACAACGCCAACGCAGGTTTGCAATTTCAAATGCCTCTTTACAACCAAACGCTTTATACCACCGTATCCATTGCCAAAGTAATGGATGAGATGAACCGTCTTTCTTATGAAAAAGCGAGAGAAGATCTTATTCTGGAAATATGTAAGATATATTATCTGGGACAAACCACTACTGAGCAAATCACATTGATAAAAGCCAACATAACCCGGCTGGAAGAACTGAAAAACATCACCATGGCTTTTCACGATAATGGAATGGCTATGGAAGTAGATGTGAAACGTGTTAATATCAATCTGGAAAATCTGAAAGTACAATATGACAATGCTCAGGCAATGCAGGAACAACAACTGAACCTACTGAAATATATTATGGACTATCCTGCCGACGCACAGATAGCTTTAGTTCCGGTGAACTCCGAAAACATAACTCCTGTTACACTGACCGGACTATCCGAGAATCTGTATGAGCTCCAATTGCTGCAATCGCAAAAGTTAATGGCTGAAAAGCAAAAAAAGATGATTGGTTACGGCTACATTCCTTCATTAAACCTAACTGCCAATTGGATGTTCTCCGCTTATACAGACAAAGCCTATCATTGGTTCCACTCCGGACCGTCCAATCATTGGTTCCGTTCTTACGGACTGGGGGTATCACTGCGTATTCCTATTTTCGACGGACTGGATAAACGCTACAAAAACCGGAAAGCCGCAATAGACATTGAAAACATAAAACTAGCACAAGAAAATACCCGCAAAAATCTGCAAACCCAGTATTTAAATGCTACTAACGATCTGATGAATAACCAGCGTAATTTCAAGAAGCAGAAAGACAATTATCTGCTTGCAGAAGATGTATACACAGTTACGATGGAGCGTTACCGCGAAGGGATTGCCTCTATGACCGAAGTTCTGCAAGACGAAATGCAGATGAGCGAAGCACAAAACAACTACATCAGTGCCCATTACAGTTACCGGGTAACAACTCTGTTACTACTGAAACTGACAGGGCAAATTGATTCATTAATTAAATAACAAGTTAATCAAATCATCATATGGAAGCAATAGAAAAAAATAACACATCGAACACACATCAGGAAAAGGCTAAGAAACTTCGTAAACTACGCTGCTGGCAAATCGTAGTCAGCTTGTTGGGAGTGGCAATTGTCGTTTGGGGAATAATAGAGGTTGCTTGTCTCTTCCTCAGCTACAATCGCACAGAAACCAGCAATGACGCACAGATAGAGCAGTACATATCTCCCATCAACCTGCGCGCGTCAGGCTATATCAAGAAGATTTATTTTACCGAGCATCAAGAGATACATAAAGGCGATACGCTCCTTGTATTGGACGACCGCGAATATAAGATACGCGTAATGGAAGCCGAAGCCGCACTAAAAGACGCACAAGCCGGCGCTACCGTAATCGGGGCCACACTACAAACCACACAGACCACCGCTTCCGTATACGACGCTTCCATCTCCGAAATTGAGATCCGTCTTGCCAAGCTGGAGAAAGACCGCCAACGCTACCAGAACCTGGTGCAAAGAAATGCAGCGACTCCCATACAGCTCGAACAGATAGAAACGGAATATGAAGCCACCCGCAAAAAGTTGGAAGCGACAAAACGCCAACAAAAAGCCGCTTTATCCGGAGTAAATGAAGTATCACACCGTCGTGAAAGTACAGAAGCTGCCATCCAACGCGCGACAGCCGCTTTAGAGATGGCACGTTTGAATCTTTCCTACACTGTAGTAGTGGCTCCCTGTGACGGGAAATTAGGCCGCCGGGCATTGGAAGAAGGACAGTTCATTACAGCCGGACAAACTATTACCTACATACTCCCTGACACCCAAAAGTGGATCGTTGCCAATTACAAAGAGACTCAAGTGGAGAACCTGCATATAGGGCAAAAGGTATCTGTCACCGTAGACGCCATCAGCAACAAAGAGTTCACAGGTACCATCACCGCCATTTCTGGAGCAACGGGCTCAAAATATTCATTGGTTCCTACTGACAATTCTGTCGGCAACTTCGTTAAGATACAACAACGCATACCCGTACGCATCGACTTCACCAATCTTTCCAAAGAAGATAACGAAAAACTAGCTGCCGGTATGATGGTAATAGTGAAAGCCAAACTCTGATTTTCAATCATTAATTGTTAAGGAAATGCCCGCATATCCCAAAAACTATCCTTTCTATAACTGGGTGCCTAAACCGATAGGAATTATCATCCTGTTCATGTTCTTCCTACCCATTCTCACAGTAGGCGGAACTTACTCTGCCAGCGGCACTGAGATGATGAGCGGTCTGGGTATCATATCCGAACACATCCAGTTTGCCAATTTCGCCACATCCATAGGCATGGCAGCATTCTGCCCTTTCCTGTACCGGCTGGTATGTATCCGCAGAGAGAAAATGATGTGCATCGCCGGATTTTCACTGATGTATATCTTCAGTTACATCTGTGCCAAGACAGACAGTATATTCCTGCTGGCACTGTGTAGTCTGTTCATGGGATTTTTGCGTATGGTGCTGATGATGGTCAATCTGTTTACTCTCATCAAATACGCCGGCCATGTGGAAGCAACCGAAAAGATTACTCCCGGCAACGAGCCCCTCACCGGCAAAGGATGGGATAAATTGGATATTGAGCGGAGTGCTGCGCAACCTGCCATTTATCTGTTTTTTATGGTATTGGGACAGTTGGGTACATCGCTTACCGCATGGCTTACCTACGAATACGAATGGCAGCATGTTTATTACTTCATGATGGGGTTGCTGTTACTCTGCATCCTTATTACATTCGTCACGATGCCTTATCATAAGTATACCACCCGTCGTTTCCCTATCAACTTCAAACAATTTGGCAACGCTTCCATCTTCTGTATCACACTGACGTGCATCACTTATGTGCTTACTTATGGCAAAGTACTCGACTGGTATGACGATCCTACAATCCAATGGGCTACGGTCGGCGCTGTGGTTGCAGGCATCCTATTTGTCTACATAGAAGTAAGCCAGCGCAATCCCTACTATCAGTTCGACGTCCTCAAGCTGCGTACTATCCGCTTCGGATTCCTGTTCTACTTTCTGTTAATGGTGCTGAACTCCAGTTCAATGTTCGTCAATGTATTTACGGGAATAGGAATGAAGCTGGACAACTATCAAAACGCAACATTGGGCAACTGGTCTATGTTGGGTTATTTTATCGGTGGCATTGCAACTATCTGGCTCAGTGTAAAAGGAGTGCACTTTAAATACCTCTTTGCCGCAGGATTCTTATTTTTAGGACTATCCGCCATGTTCATGTACTTCGAGGTTCAAGGTGCCGGTTTATACGAACGGATGAAATATCCCATTATCATTCGTTCCACTGGAATGATGCTCTTGTATTCATTGATACCGACTTTTGCTACCCAGCGTATGCCCTACAAATACCTGTCCTCATGGATTTGTACGATGCTCACTGTGCGTATGGTACTCGCTCCCAGCATAGGAACTGCCCTATATAGTAATGTGTTGCAAGAACGGCAACAACACTACATTACCCGTTATGCCCAAAATGTAGATATGATGCATCCCGAAGCATCCGCCTCATTCACACAAACCGTACAAGGGATGCAATATCAAGGAAAAAGCAAGCAAGAAGCCGTTAACATGGCAGCCATATCTACAAAAGGACGTATTCAAGTGCAAGCCACTTTATCAGCAGTCAAAGAAATGGCAGGTTGGACATTATATGCGTGTCTGTTTTGCATGATATTTGTTGTAGTACTACCCTATCCTAAACGGAAATTATTAACTTAGCACAGTTTTTTTATACAACTGTAATCCCTAATGTCATGGATACCCGGCAAGAACGTTTATCGCGCCTTGACAATGCGCTATTGAACAAGCAACAAATCTGCAGTTCGGAAGGTGTACTCTCCTCTTTCCCAACCGTCTTAAAAGAACCATTTATGATAGACGGAGTAGGACTGGTAATCTGCAGACAAGGAAGCTTTACTTTTATCCTTAACCAGAAATCATTTTCTGCTAAAACCGGCGACACACTCTTTCTCCCGAAAGACTCCCTGTTTCAGGTATTATATTCATCCGCTGATGTAGAGGTATTTATCTTTATTTATCAGACTGATCCCATACGGGATATTATAGGAAACTCGGTAGTATCCATGAACCTATATTCACATCTTGCCACCGAACCATGTTATGTTTGGAATACCGGAGAGGAAGAAGAAGTTCTGAAATACCTGTCGTTACTGGACAATACGCTGAACATAGAAGAAAACACATTCAATCGGTACGAACAAAAACTGCTCTTGTTGGCATTAACATACAGGCTCTGTTCTGTCTATACCCGTAAACTCATTGCGGAAAAAGCGTCTGTGAGCCACAAACATGACATTTTTATCCGTCTGATACAGTTGATAGAACAATACTATACAAAAGAGCGGGGAGTGGACTTTTACGCGGACAAACTATGCTTATCTCCCAAATATCTTTCAGCCCTGTCTAAGTCTATTTGTGGGTATACGGTACAAGAGCTGGTCTTTAAGTCCATCATACGCAAAAGTATTTCACTACTCAAAAACACACAAAAGAATGTTCAGGAAATTTCGGATTTCTTTAATTTCCCAAACGCATCCTACTTCGGTACTTTCTTTAAGAAACAGACAGGAATGTCGCCGCAACAATACCGCAGAAAGTAAAGCCAAAGTACCCTAACAGGCCTGAAGAAAAGTGGCTTCAAGCCATAAATATTCAAGAGACAGGAATATCACAAACCTATTACGCTTTCAACCGAATTGCAAAGCGGCTACCTATACCTAATTCACTCTGAACAGTCAGCGTGCCGCCATGAGCTTCTATAAAATCTTTGGAAATGGAAAGTCCCAATCCGCTTCCCTGTACTTTCGTACCGGGGACGCGAAAATAGCGGTCAAAGATACTCTGATGATAACGCGGGTCAATGCCCTTACCAAAATCCTGCACATAAAGCTCCACAAAATTACCTTCCTGCTTTGCGCCGATAATAACGCGACCGTTTTCCTTGGAATAACGAATGGCGTTACTCAACAGGTTAGTGAGCACCCATGCTACCTTCTCGCTATCCACAAACAACTTCGGCATTTTCTCTTCCGGATATTCCACTTCAATCTGAATGTTGAACTTATCAGCCTGTACTTGGTTTGCTTTGATAGCATATTCTATCAGTTCGATGGGTTTCGTTATCTTCGGTATCATCTGTAACTTACCGGCTTCCACCTGTGTCATATTAAGAAGTTCGCCTGTAATCCCCAGCAGACGATCGGCATTCTCTCTGATACTTTTTGAAAGTTGTTCCTGCTCCTCATTCAAAGCACCCACACGATTATCTTCCAAAAGCTGCAAACTCATCAAGATTGCAGAAATAGGGGTTTTCAACTCATGCGAGATCGTAGATATAAAGGTGGTTTTAGCCGTATCCAATTCCTTAAATTCGGTGATATTCTTTAATAGGATAACATCCCCCAGATTATGAGATTCGTCCGTATCGGCATCCGTATTCATTATGGTAATATAGGATGCCTGGAAATAGCTTTCCTTATTATCTGCATAAATCTTCAATGGTTCTTTCTTTTCACCCGGATTGATTAATTCCCTCACCAATCGCCGGAGCAGGTCATTTTTCAGTGACAACTCCTCGGCAGAACGGCGTATGACATCCTCGCGCTTCAAATTCAGCACAGTCAGCGCTTCCTTATTGATAAAAAGGATTTCGTGCTCGCGGTTTAAGCCGATAATGGGTTCATGGATACTGTTTACAATAGCTTCCAGAAACTTCTTGGCAGATAGAATATCATTCAGCGTACTGGTACGGTATTCCGTAAGGCGTTCCGCCATGCTGTTAAAGCTATCGGCCACTTCGCGAAACTCTTCGTGTTCACTCATATCAAGACGCTTTTCATAGTTATGGTTGGCTATTTCGAGAATGCCCTGCATCAGTTCCCTAATAGGTTTGTTGATAGAACGGGGCAACCATACCAACAACACAATACTGGCAAGGATACAAATGCCACCCGTAACAGAAACCCACAACAAAGCACGTTGCAAACCGGGTATGGCAGCAGGGCTGTCCGGCTCCGTAGCCGTCAATATCTGAAGATTCACAACAGAAAGGGCTACCAACAGGATTATCATGCCTGCAAGGATACCTACACTGAGTATCAATTTAGTACGAATATTCATAATGCTCAAGAATTAATTTTTATGCAAGTATAATCAAATCTATGTTTGCTTGCGCCAGTTCATTCACAAATTTTCTATATTTCAGTACCATAAACAAGGATTGCGGCAAAGCGAACGAGGGGCTTCCCATACAAACGGTCGTTATCTGTTTCTCCCTGCAAGCCGTAACAATACTGCCCAGCACATCTTTGGACTGCACCTGCATGACTTCTCCTCCCAACTCAGTCACCAGTTTGAAATGATTTAGCAGGTGCCGTTGGTTCGCAAGGGTAATACGGTCGGCGCTCTCCCGGGGTGTCTGCACATAAAGGGCTACGAATGATGTATTATAACGGGTTGCCAATCGTGCCGCCTTACGGATGATACGACGCGGAGTTTTCTCGTGGCTACTGATGCACGCCATAAACTTCTCATGCCGTACACCGACACTGGAAACCACCACTTCATTCTCCACTTTCTTTTCTACCCTTAACGCCACCTCTTTCAGAGCCAGTTCGCGCAGTTGCAGGATATTTTCCGTCTTGAAGAAGTTATTCAAAGCAAGGGCTACTTTATCCGGCCTGTATATCTTACCGGCTTTCAGACGGGTTATCAGTTCTTCCGCCGTCAGGTCGATATTCACCACTTCATCCGCTTCTTCCAGCACACTGTCGGGAATGCGTTCCTTTACCTCAATACCGGAAATACCTTGCACCTCTTCATTAATACTCTCAATATGTTGTATGTTGACAGCGGATATAACATTGATGCCCTCATCCAACAAATCCATTACATCCTGCCAACGCTTTTCATTCCTACTGCCTTCCACATTGGTATGCGCCAGCTCGTCCACAATAACAATTTCCGGATGGATACGGATGATGGTGTCAAGGTCCATTTCCTCAAGTTCCTTACCCTTATAGAATATCTTACGCCGGGGAATTACGGGCAGTCCTGCCAACACCGCCTCCGTACCGGCACGTCCATGTGTTTCCACATAGCCTATATTCACGTCTACCCCATTATCCAGCAAGTCATGGGCTTCCTGAAGCATACGATAAGTTTTGCCTACACCGGCAATCATGCCGATGTAGACCTTAAACTTACCGCGACGTGATTTCTTAATCAAGTCGAGGAAATGTTGTACACTCTCTTCCCTACTGCTCATGGCTTCAGAGTTATACCAAATACCAAATGTGCATCTTCCATACAGGGATTCCAAATAGCCTGCGCAAATATCGGTATCGCGAATTTATCCGTCACCTTTATATCCTTCGTGGCTTTCAGTGCCAGATTGGTTACGGCGAAGCCACTGTTCGGTACTCCATAAACACCCACGCCGGCTTCGTAAGGCAAAAAACCGCAAGTGGCATTCAAATCGACGGATTTGATACTGAACGGATAGTTCAACTCTACATAAGAAGAATAATTCTGCTTTCCCTTCTCATTCTTATCCGCACCGGCAAACATTGTGTACCAGGCTATTGACAGCGGGAACTTCTCCAACGGCAGTGTATAGGCAAGCCCTGCTTCAAAATGATGGGCCGTCTCATGGCTTTTGAAGTTAAAATACTTATTGCTTCCCTGACCTGCCCACCAAAGACTGGCGACCGACAAGGTCAAACCGGAATCGCCGAACGTATAAGCTGCCGTCAAATCTATTTCTTTGGCAGCCTCACCGTCCGAGGAGCTTGTTCCGTCGAAATCGGTAGAGCCCCATGCCGTCAACGAAAAGCCACCTATCCCAAAGCCTAAAGTCGGCTGGAAACTAACCCCGGTTTGATAAAAGCCACGCCACACATAAGAACTGACCAAATCACCCTGTACCTTAAATTCCTGTGCCTGTACCTTGGCCACTCCCATAAAACTTACTGCCCAAGCGGCGATAATGCCTATTACTGTTACTTTTACACAATTCATATCTTTCATTATTTTCCATTTATTTTTTCCAATGCAATATTCAGCTTCAACACATTCACTTTCGCCGTACCGAACAATCCCAGCAACGGTTTTTCAACAGTCTTGTCAACGATGCCCCGGACAGTAGCCTCATCCATTCCCCTTGCCTCAGCCACACGCTTTACCTGTACATAAGCACTGGCAGGTGTAATATCGGGATCAAGCCCCGAAGCGCTGGCCGTTACCATTTCGGCAGGAACTTCTTTACGTTGCAAATAAGGATGATGTAACAAGAATGTATCTATACGCGCTTCCACTTCCGCAAGGTATTCTTCGTTTGTAGGACCTTTATTGCTACCTGCCGAACTGCTTGCATCATAACCGTCACCGGCACAAGAAGGCCGTCCCCAAAAATAAATGTCCTCCGTAAACATCTGCCCCACGTTGGCAGCGCCCACTGCCTTGCCGTTCAAGGTCAATACTTCGGCATTACCTTTATTCGGCCCTGCAAATTGTGCGAATATCCACAAGACAAGGATATAGAACACAGAAAAGAATACGCAGAAAGCGATGGTTATTTTAACTGATTTCCAAAGAGTTTTCATTTTCTTTCTATTTTAAATTAAAAAAACAAACTGACAAACATATCTATTAACTTAATACCTATGAACGGTGCTATGACACCACCCAAACCATAAATCAGCAAGTTACGGCGCAGCAACGCACTTGCGCCAATCGGTTTGTATTGAACGCCTCTCAATGCCAACGGTATCAGTATGGGAATGATGACAGCATTAAAGATGATAGCCGAAAGAATGGCCGTTTCAGGGCTATGCAACCCCATGATATTCAACGGAGCCAACTGAGGAATAGCAACCATGAACAGTGCGGGAATAATAGCAAAGTATTTGGCCACATCATTCGCAATGGAGAAAGTCGTGAGCGTGCCGCGCGTCATCAACAACTGCTTACCGGGAATGAAAAAGACATATACTACCGGAGTATCCGGTGTAAACTCCGCAAAGAAAGACTGATAAGCCGCCAAGCGTTGCTCAGTCACGCATACTAAAATACGTTTATACTTCGACAATTTATCCCTTAAAGCCTTGCGCCCGGCACCTGACAAATCTTTCTCCAACCGGAACTCTACCGGATGCGTATATTCAGAAAGCTGTTTGATAAAAGGCTGTATCTCCGCAGCCGTACCGACGTTCAACACAGCAACATCCTTAATATCCGGATCCAGTGGCAATACCTCCGTCGGATTACTCAGTACGGTAATAGCCGCCGCATTCAAACGGCGAATCAAATCGCGCGTATAAGGTGTATTAATCCGCATATCCAGACCTGAGAGACGGACCATTGGCTTCTTATTCAGTCCCAAAGCGTATTTATAAGTCAGCACTTTGCGACACTTCTCTTCTATTGCCTGTTCTGACAGTTCACCACGTTTTACGGCAGCCAACACAGCAGCTACTTCTTCTTTGATACGCCGGGGAACAAGTAACAAATCATGCCCAGCTTTCAGCGCTTTCAAACAGAGTGATCCATTATTCGAAACCCCTTTCATTGCCAGAGCATCCGTAAAGACAAGCCCTCGGAACTTTAATTCGCGCATCAGCAAATCATAAACCACTTTACGGGAAAGCGAAGAAGGTAATCCGGGCTCCTTCTCGAAAGCCGGAACTTCCAAATGTCCCACCATAATGCCGCCTAACCCTTCCTCAATCACTTTCTTAAAAGGATACAGCTCCACGCTATCCAAACGCTCGCGTGTGAAAGTCAGGACAGGAAGCGCCTTATGCGAATCTACATCCGTATCTCCATGACCGGGAAAATGTTTGGCTACCGACAGTACTCCCCCGTCCTCCAGCCCTCTGGCATAAGCGATAACCTTATTAGCTACGTTTACCGGATCTTCACCGAAAGAGCGGGTGTTGATAACCGGATTTTTCGGATTGATATTGACATCTGCCACAGGAGCAAAATTTACCTGTACGCCGAGTTCCTTGCACTGCCTTGCCATTTCACACCCATATTCATAAAGCAAGCTATCATTCTGTATACACCCCAGTACCATATTCTTCGGAAAAGCGGGAGTATCCCTCAGACGCATGGAAAGCCCCCACTCTCCGTCAAATGTTATCAGTAAAGGAATATCTGCCATACGTTGCGCCTCATTTGTCAACACAACCTGGTTTTGCATCAAGCCACCCGAAAACAGCAGGCCTCCAACTTTATAGTCTTCAATAACCTTACGCAACAATTCCCTGTTACTTTTATCCTGATGAGGCGCAATTGTATAAATAAAAAGCTGTCCTACACGTTCTTTCAGACTTAGCCTATCTAACACAGAGTCTACCCACAGCCTGCATTGCATGTCATCCTGCACCGGACGTACCAACAAAGGCTCTACGGGTTCTACAACTACCTGTGCCACCGGACAGCGTTTTGCATCCGAAGCAAAACGTCCGCAAAATCCCATTATAATCAGAACAAACAGTAACAGCCTTTTCATCTACTCCTCCTCAGATAATGTCAAATCCAATTCTCCAACAAAAATACCATTCTTACCCGTATGCAATACCGGAATACTTTTGCCCTCGGCATTCAGGAAAAAAGCAGGCTTCTCCATAAAGGTATGAGAATGCCCACCCAAAATGACATCAATGCCTTTGGTTTCCGCCGCCAGTTTCTCGTCGCAAACCCCATTCTTAATACGAAAACCGAGGTGGGAAAGACAAACAACGACATCACACCCCTCTTTTGTCCGTAAACGATCGGCAATTTTCTGTGCCACAGCAATTGGGTCATTATACACAATACCTTCACATTTATCAGCCTGTACCAACCCCTCCATTTTAGGGCTCAAACCAAACACACCGATTTTCATTCCATTGCGATTCAGCACAACATAAGGTTTCACCAGACCCTCAAGGACAGTCCCGGTAACATCATAATTGGCACACACCACCGGAAAATCGGCCATACGAAACAAACGTGCCATGTTGTCCAGACCGAAATCAAATTCATGATTACCGATAGTCATGGCATCATAGCCCATAAGATTCATCATTTTAACTTCCACCTCACCCTGAAAAAGATTGTAATAAGGAGTACCTTGTGAAATGTCACCGCAATCAAAAAGCAGTACATCAGGATGTTTGGCACAATAATCTTTCAAAAAAGTGGCACGACGTACCACACCGCCCATACCGGCATACTGGTCGGCTGCATGCGAGTCAATTGGTTCAATACGACTATGAGTGTCACTGGTATGCAGGATCGTCAGTTGCTTAGTCCGCTGCGCCGATGCTGCCAACGATACGCAAAGTATCAGCAAGCAATATATAGATATACGTTTCATCGATTTCTCATTTTTTAGTTTTCAAACTTTAATCTTCCACTGTGATCCTTCCCTCCATGCGAGAAGTAATCTTCTTCCCTGCTGCCGTCTGCCGCTCTACATAGTCCATGAATAGAGAACGTAGAGTCGCACCTTGAGGACATTCTCTTTTCTCTGCCCGGATCAGGGCAGTCATACCATCGTTGCCGTCGGCCAGATAGTCGATAGTAGCAACTGTATACATTCTATCTTCAACAACCGGCTTACCGGCTACTGTGGCCCGCAGCAATTTGCCATCTTTAGTAATATGCAACTGCACTCCACTGACCCCTTCGCCGCCGCACGCCGCTATATTCTCAAATAAATGATTCAGATCAGTTCCTTTCAAAGTCACTACACAAAGTGAGTTCTCAAACGGTAATATTTCATAGATGTTACCACAAGTAACAGGCCCTTCCGTAAGCACATTACGCAATCCTCCTATATTCACAAGACCCATATCGGCAGGTTTTCCAAGCACTTGCACCGCCGCCCCGCGCAGCACGTCGGCCACAAGGTTGGAAAGAAGGCTTTCTGGAATACCCCTATCCATGGACATCTCTGCAGTACCTACCACCCGGTACATCATGCTGTCTATCTTTGCTTTATAAGGAGCGAGCAACGCCACAGCTTCCGCGTCAGGATTGACATCATACACAGAGTCTATCGGCTGCATACGCCCTTCCACCTTCGTTACATCGTAAACAGAATGGCAAGATGCCAACGAAAACGCCACTGCCAATGCTGCTCCGGAAACGAATTTAAAATAACTATTTTTCATATTTATCCATTTTAAATTGCTACAAATATAAAAAGAAAAACTCACATCTCTTTGTCAATCAAAAGAAAAACTCTACCTTTGCACCGCTTTCGCGCAATCGCTGTCAGGACATAGAGTGAGAAGCCTGGTATGTTGCGTTGTAACGATCAAACAATTTAAGAACAATAACAATGGATTTAATTAAAATTGCAGAAGAAGCATTTGCTACCGGTAAACAACACCCGAGCTTCAAAGCAGGTGACACTGTTACAGTAGCATATCGTATTGTCGAAGGTAACAAAGAACGTGTACAGTTGTACCGTGGTGTTGTTATCAAGATTGCCGGTCACGGAGACAAGAAGCGTTTCTGTCTCTTATACACATCTGACGCTGCCGACGACTAGGCGAGTGTAG
>ERZ1026999.601-NODE-601-length-15409-cov-43.842321_pt1 | contig 15409 bp, 18 predicted proteins | sample MGYA00519453_ERZ1026999 | MGnify/ENA primary metagenome ERZ1026999 (study PRJEB26926, sample SAMN06164453) | human gut metagenome | biome: ENVO:00009003; feature: ENVO:2100002; material: ENVO:00002003 | host: Homo sapiens | place: USA | collected 2012 ...
ACGAGATTACTACGCGTCTCGTGGGCTCGGAGATGTGTATAAGAGACAGCCCTTGGCAAAAGCATCCCTTGCAAGAAGCTCTGCTACATCAACCCTATCGAACAGCATCCATATTTCTTTCTCTTTCGGAGTCAGTTCATGGCTATGGTCAAACAAATGCTCAAGTCCCAATCCTTCAAGCAATGCCGACTTTGCTGCTTTGTATTCCTCAGCTCTGCCAACATATTCGTCGTTCCTTTCCTTGGAAAATGCCTCGATATTGTCAGCTCTCAGATGCTCGTAATACTCGTCCATAAAGATTCTATCCATACTCGTTGACCTCCATAACAAAAAAATAAGGGCAGACCCTTTTACAGCTATTGTAGCTATGTAAAAGGATCTGCCCTTGCAGTTACTATAATGTTTTTGCCAGCGACTTCAGGAGTGCTGCCATTTCCGGATTTTGCAGAAGCTTCAGAAGAAGTTCTTTATCATCAGCGGAGCTTTCCGTTGCGGCTGGTTGAACCGGCTCAGGCGTTGCCTGTCTGCCTGAGTAGAACGCAGCTTCCATTCTTTCAGCGTTCAGTCTGCGGTCATCGTCGATGATATGGGAGTAAACATCCGCTACCATCTTGACCTGTGCATGACCGGAATCGCCTTGAACGGATTTCATATCGCCGCCGTTCAGCTTCAGCTTGTAAGTGATACTGGAATGTCGGAGACTATGGAAAACCACTTTCGGCAGTCCCTTCTCCTCAATCAGCTTATTGAAAGCACGGTTGATAACCTGCCCCTCAATCGGCTTGCCATTGGAAGAACAGAAAACCAGATTGAAGTCTACGAACTCGTCACCGAAAAGGTCTTTCAGTTCTTCGATGTCAGCCTTTCGCTGTACCAACATTTCCGCTACGGTTTTCGGTAAGAACACCTTGCGGACACTTGTTTTGGTCTTAGGAGTTTTGAGAACCAATGCGGTATGCGTACTGGCGAAGGTCGGTGGGAACTTGAACATGATGTCCTTACCGTCCAGATCTGCCATCGCTTCACGATTTACTCTCTGCAACTCCTTTTCAACGAAGATGCTTGCCTGACCAAGTTCAATACTGGTGGGGGAAATGTCAATACAGTCCCAGGTAAGCCCCAGAAGCTCGCCCATTCGCAGGGAACAGGAGAAGGCAAGGTTAATAGCCAGACGAAGAATATCATCGTCACAGGCTTCCAGAGCCTTCTGGAGCACTTCTGCTGTCCAGATATCCCTGGTCTTGTGTTCTTCTTTCGGCAGCGTAGCGTGCTCCACAGGGTTTCTGGTCATCAATTCCCACTTGACCGCTTGATTGAAAGCATTTCGCAATGTCTTGTGAACCTCTCGGACAGTATGCGGAGTCAGATATTCTGTACGGGCTTTTACATACTTAGAAGAAACCGCTTTGACAGAAAGCAAATCTCGGTAATACTTGTCCATGATTCTCGGCGTGACATCCTCCAGCTTCATATCACCGATGAGGGGACGAATATAGTTTGCAATCAGGCTCTTTCTGCTTTCATAGGTAGACATCGCCCAGGTGTTCACACCATAGATTGACATATACTCATCCAAAAGATCATTGACGGTTTTAGCAGAAGGGGGAATAAAGGTTCCGGACTCCTGTTCATATTCAACCTGCAACTTCCTTTTCTTTGCTTCGGCATTCGTTTCAAAGGTTTCCCACTTCTGACGCTTGTTGCCGTTCTCATCGGTGTATGTATAAACCACAGAATACTTCTTTTTTCTCTTAACGATAGATGCCATGTAATCAGCTCCTTTCCTGTCTATCTTCCGCTAACTGGTAGCGGGTCTGATTGTGATACCATTTTTCAAAGCTCTCTTTGGTAGCTCGCTTATACCTGCCAACCTTGATAAGCTCAAAATCTTCATTGGCAACGATATAGTAAATGGTCTGACGATGTACCCCAAGCATTCTTGCCATTTCCGGCAGACCGTAGGTGGATGCCATAATATCTGCATCCAGTTCCTGATCCTCTACCGTGCGGTAATCGGTTTGAGAAGCATACCATCTTTCAAAGCTCTCCTTTGTCACTCTGCGCTTGCCCAGGACATCGACCACATCAAAATGCCCTTTGGCAACCAGTTCGTAAGCAGTCGCTTCTTTCAGCCCAAGGCGCTGTCCAAGCTCCTCCATTGAATATGTAGTTTTCTTCAATTCCTCGCCGGGAGGGGTTCCATCGACCTTCTGGTATTTGAACTGATTGGCATACCATTCTTCAAAGCTGTCGATCATCACCCTCATGGTGTTGCCGACAAGAATGGTTTTGAAGTAATTCTTCTTAATGAGCCAGTATGACTCCGTTTTACCAAGACCGAGCATCCTGCCCATTTCCAGAACAGACATACTCGTGCGTTTTCTCATTTCCGCCATCGTACAACCTCCTATGTAAAAAATGTAGCCATGTGTTTCTTGTCATGGCTACATTTTATCGAACTCTCAATATGTTTTGAAGTTTGTCGCCGGGTTGTACGACGCCCTTGACAAATCTTACATTTGATGATCCAACCACTCATCAAAACTCTTTTTGGAGATTCTGATACTGCCACCGATGCGGACGCTATGGAAAACTTTCTTTTTCACAAGGTTGTATGCGCTGGTTCTGCTGATGCCCAGAATATCCTGAATCTCATCAACCGTATAGGTTCTCTTATCAAACTGAACTGCGTTAGCAGCCATCGCTTCTTCGGTGCGCTGATTCATGGCAGCGATTCTTTCTTCAAACATTTATGTTCACTCCTTCGCTCTCTTTGCTTTATGTTTTGGGGAACGCTTTTTCAGCTGTTCCATTGCCAGGCTGACAGATAAGGCTTTCTCAATCGCTACCATTTCACGGGGCGTTACCTTACCTAAGTAATTATCAATCCTGCTTTTATCAATGGTACGAATCTGTTCCAGCTGAACAACGGACGCTTCTTTGAATGCAGGATTGTCGTAAATAACAAAGTGCGTCGGCATATTCGCTTTCTTATGGATTCTGGTGGTGACCGTTGCCACAATCAATGTGGGAGCGTGTTTATTACCGGTATCGTTCTGAATGACGATAACCGGACGGATGCCGCCTTGTTCCGACCCAACTACCGGGTCCAGCTTGGCGCAATAAATATCACCACGGCAATATACCCAATTTTCTTTCATCATGTGCCATGACCTCCTTTCGTTGGCTATGTAATAACTGACTGCCAGAAAGGAATCAGGCAGTCAGTCCAAAAGTCTATGTGTCCCATATTTGCCACGCACCCCTGGGAAAGAGGGCTTACGCCCTCAGGGAATCACCGAACGACTGATTGCGAATCAGTTCCATAGGAATCTAACCTCTGCCGGGTTCTCCGCCAGCTCCGTAGAGAAGTATCTTTAATCCTGTTGCTTTCATGGCCGTATTGGGAGCAACCCAATATTTACAAGCCAGTATTGATCGCTGGCATCGGGAGAGAGACAAGCGCTTAATTTATAGAAGAAAGTCGTTCTGTTTCTCTATCCGATACGTCTCGGCGTACCGCTGATGTGGCTGATGCTCTCGCACCGGCAACAGGAACGTATTCGATGACTGTGTATTCAGTTTTCAAGGATCAAGCAGCCGATTTTCTTTGGCTGTATCTAAATTGTACCTGTTCCTCATGCAAGTTTTTATTGCCTCGTAGGTATAGTTTTGAGGTTATTCACGACCTAAAAATATGTAATCAAGGGTTGTCTCAAAGCGCACAACCAGTTCGATTGCCAAATCAATAGAGATACCTCTGTTGCCGGTTTCAATTCGTGCAATGGTGTTTGCGGCAACACCTAACTGCTCCGCAAGCTGTTCCTGTGTAAGCCCATGTTCCTTTCTCAAGGCTTTAATTCTTTTTCCGCTTTCAACCAAGTCGTAATACATTTTCGTTCCTCCGTGTTTTTGAATTTGTGAAGTTGCAAAATCAAAAACAGCGGGAGGAGATCGTGCCCGATTCTCAATACCCTTTGCCATCTGCCTGTCCTCCTTGCAGGCATAAAAAAAGAGCCGGAGTAAATTACTCCAAGCTCTCGTTCATGCCTTTGTGTTAATTATGGGGGAAAATAGGCAGGTATAAAAAAAGCCCCGTACCCATTACAGGCACGAGGCGTAACTCTCTCTATTCAATTTTATGCCGCTATCTCCCAGCATAGCCATTTTAACACTGGACAAGTCGGACTTTCAGTAGGGGAACCGTCGTATTTTCATCGGATTTTAGTCGGACTAAAATCCTGTCTTAGCATTCACAATAACACAATGCTTCTTCCTCCCGGGCACTTTCCAGGAAATCTTTCAATTTAGGAATGGCTGTTCCCCAAAGTGACAGACCAAATAACAGTATCGCTTCTTTCTTTCGGTCATAGTAGGTGCTGCGTTCCATATTCAAAACCTCCAGCATTTCTGATTCCCTGTACTTGAAGCGGTTGAGATATGCCTTTGAGATAATCTCACAGTACAGAGCGCCTTTATCTGGATATTCTCTGATTTTCAACATAGCCATATCTACCAGTTCAATGATCCACTTTGTCTCAAATAAGCTGCGAATGCGTTCTTCAAATCGTTCTCTCGCTTCATCCGGAGCAAAGTTCTCCAGATAAATCAATGCACCATCTAAGCTGTCACCGTAAGTACAAATAAGGGTATCACATACATCATTCGCACGATCAATGGTAGACCAGCACACCTCTCGATATATGGATAAAATCAGCTTTGCTCTTTCATACAGAACCTTCTCGTCAATGTTCTGCATCCGGCAAAGCATTCGAATACTGCTTAATACCTGTGTATTATATCTGCTCATTCAGAATCTCCTTTCAGCCTAATCCATAAAATAAGAATTCCTTTCTAACTCCTGTCACTTGGCTAAAGGGAAACAAATACCATGGGACAAGAATGACTATAACTTCCGATATTTGATTAAAATAACAGAAGTGAAATCGGAAGTTCTTGACTTTATAAAAGTTCCGATATATAATTAAGTGGAATTAAAACTTCTGTTATGATTCTTATTATAGCATTTTCCAGAAGTTTGTCAACAAATAATCGGAAGTTACGAATAAATATTTTTTGAAAGGAAGGATACTACCATGACATTTGGAGAAAAAATTAAAGAAGCTCGTTTGGCTATGAACCTATCTCAAACGGAGCTTGCCCAGATGACCGGCATTTCCGAAAGATCCCTTTACACCTATGAGCAGCTCGGAACACTCCCCAGAAAAAGCAACATCAGAAAACTTGCTGAAGCACTGCATATCTCTGTGTCCTATCTTTTGGACGAATCTGAAACGGATAGCCAGAGCCATATAGATCAGGATATGTTTATTTTAGAGGCAAAGGAAAACTTCGGTTCAAAAGGAGCAAAAGAAGCTCAGGAAGTGTTGGGTCGTGTAAATTCTCTGTTTGCCGGTGGAGAATTGGACGAGGACGCAAAAGATGTATTCTTCCAGGCGATTATGTCAGTTTATATGGACTCTAAGAAAACAGCACGGGAAAAGTACACTCCGAAGAAATACAGAAAGCATAAAGATAAAGAGTAAAATCCTCAAGCACAGAATATGTTTTCTGTGTGCGATTCGGAGGTGAAGCAAATGAAAACGGCAGAGCATATCATTGAAACTGTCGATAAGCTTGTGCGAAAATATCACACCAGAGACCCTTACGAGCTATGTCAGCTGTTAGGTATCAAAATCCACTATTACGATTTACAGAAGAAATTGAAGGGCTTCTTCTATTACCAGTCCAGACAAAAGAATATCGTGATAGATCACAATGTGAACGGTATCCTGGAGCGTATATTAGTCGCACATGAATTAGGACACGCTGTCCTGCATACAAAAATCGCTATGATGCACGGCTTTCAAGAAATGGAAGTTTTTGATGATAGATCAATCGAAGAAAATGAAGCAAACTTCTTTGCGGCGGAGCTTCTGTTAGAAGATGGGAAAGTCCTGGAATGCCTTTCGGAACACACATTTTTTGAAACGGCTAAAATGCTCTATGTACCGGCAGCATTATTAGACTACAAATTCAGCCTGCTCCACGAAAAAGGAGAGCTGGTAAATTCGATGTATATTCGTAAAGCAGATTTCCTGAAAGAAGATCTTCATGCCTACGATAACGACATTGGTTATGGCGATATATGAATATCTATTTTTATATCTTTACAGAAAAAGTCCACCAGTACGATGCGTAGTGCATCATGACTGGTGGACTTTTTGCTTCTTAAAGAATCAGTATATTGTGCTGCAAAAAAGAACCCCATAGCAGTTCACTCTGTACCGTCAATGGGCTTCTTTTTCATTATATCAATCAAGCTCCGCTTTTTTTATCATCTCTTGCTGGTCAATCAAGACATCAATCAACTTTCCTACGGTTATCAATGTTGTTACATTACACTTTTTCAGTTTTGCAGCAATCTCATTATCAATGATGCTGTCGCATTTTGCATATGGGGTATCCAGTAAAAAATAGTCAAAGTTCTTTTCCAAGACGAATGCCAGTTTTAGAAGCATTGCCAAAGAAACTTTCGTCTGTCCAACTTCAACATGGCTCATATGATTGTTCGAGCAACCAACCAACGCACCCAAATCAGCCTGACTATAACCCTTTTCCAGTCGGGCAGCTCTAATGCGCTGACCAATCTTAACGTAATCAATTTCCGGTTGCGTTTCAATCACCTCCATGCTGTGTATGATTCTGCTATACATTATAAAATGTACCAAAAATCTCAACAACCAACATCGGGTGCAAGTTGCATTTATAAATGCAATATGATAAAATTTTATAGGCAGATTGCATTAAATGATAGAATGAAAAGAACCCCAAGACGACAATATGAGCTATCTTGAGGTTCTTTAAAATAAAAAATTCGTAGAGTACATTACTCCACGAATCGCATTCTTCTCTGTTTTTTTTAGTTTATATCTTTATTTTACAAATTGTCGCACTGTTTGTCAATATGTTAGGGACATAAAACACGAGGTTTTGCACAAAAATCCATCTTAGAAAGTTCCAAAGTCACAATTTGCCGTCAGAATTATAGTCATATTGAAGGAGGTGTACCTTATGGCACGAAAAGGAGAAAATATTTACAAAAGGAAAGACGGCAGATGGGAAGGAAGATACATTAAGTCCCGATCTTCTACAGGCAAAGCCAATTACGGTTATGTTTATGCAAAGTCATATCGAGAAGTCAAGGCAAAACTTATCAGTCAAAGTTCGTGCACGAGTAATTCTGTCACTGTCGATCCAGAAATTAGCTCAGATCAATTTGAACAGGTTGCTATGGAATGGTTTCAAGCTATATGTCCTAAAGTGAAGGAATCTACAAGCAACAAATATAGGAATCTTCTCAGCTCGTATATACTTCCTGTGTTCGGAAGCAAACAATTGCGTGATATAACACACGAGTTTATTGAAACGCAGTGTAATTTTTTCCTTGTTTCTGGTGGATTAAAGGAGAATGGACTTTCCTCTAAAACTGTTTCAGATATTTTATCTCTAATTCGAAATGTCTTACAATTTGCCACCCGAAACGGGAAAGCCATTTCTTGTGACGCACGATCTATACAGATAAAACGTCAAACGAAGGAAATGAGAGTTTTGAGTCGTGCTGAACAGGAAAAATTATGCCAATACTTGTATTCTAATCTTGATTCCTGCAATATTGGTATATTAGTATGTTTATTCACTGGTCTCAGAGTAGGTGAAATTTGTGCGTTACGATGGGAAGATGTTTCATTCTCAGATTACACAATCCACGTGCATCAAACGCTCCAGAGAATCCAAGATAGAACCAACAGTGAATACAAGACAAGGATTGTTGTTACCACACCAAAAAGTGCTTGCTCCATCCGTACTATTCCAGTACCCCATGGCTTAATGACTATTCTTACAGCACACAAAGCTTCTTCTACTGGCTACATCCTAACCAATAGCGATCAGAATCCATTAGAACCAAGAACCATGCAAAATCATTTTAAGAAGGTATTGAAAAACAGCGGAATCACCTCCGCAAATTATCACTCGTTACGTCATACATTTGCTACAAGGTGCATAGAGCTTGGATTCGATGTAAAAAGTCTCAGCGAAATATTGGGTCATGCCAGCGTGAATATTACAATGAATCGCTATGTACACCCATCCATGGATTTAAAAAGAGAAAATATGCAACGGCTTTCTGATTTATTAGCCGTCAAATAAATTGTCAACACCGTCAAATAATGCTGAGTTTTCAGTGTTTGGCGGTGTTTTTTCGTGGAGTAATGTACTCTACGAAAGAGTATACCCAGGAGGAGATTTATTGATTCAATTTGTAGGGCGAGATGCTTATAAGCAGTTTTGGAATTTTAGTAAAGATGAGAAAGAGAACTTGGCCACTCAATTGGCGATTGAGTTACCCGCACTCAGAGGAAAAGTTGGTGCATCACAAGAAGAAATTGCTTCGGCTGTTGGTATTTCACGACAAACTTATAGTGCCTACGAAAATCGGACACGCCCAATTCCATGGAGTTTATATCTAGCACTATTGTTTTATTTTGATTACATTCCAAGTACACATTATATGATTCGCCAGCTTGAATTATTCCCAAATGAATTAGACGAATGTTGGTTAGCTGGTAGAGTTTTTATTGAGGAAGAAAAATGAGCGAATATTCACAGCAAATAAAAAGGGATATTACATGAACAAAAATATAAAATATTCTCAAAACTTTTTAACGAGTGAAAAAGTACTCAACCAAATAATAAAACAATTGAATTTAAAAGAAACCGATACCGTTTACGAAATTGGAACAGGTAAAAGAAAAAATAGTAAGCGGTACGGCCTTACTATTTTAGACAATTCCAGTTTATCGGTGGGATGAAGGTCGGGGAGCCGTCCGCAGACGGCAGGGGCAGCGCCCCTCCGGAGCTGGCAGAGCAGCAGGCACGAGCCGGCAGTGAAGCAGCTCCGGCAACCCCTCCCCTTTAGGGGCGCAAAGCACTTTCACACCGCTGCACCGATGGGGCGGCGGTGTGAAAGTGCTTTTGCGTTACTTTCTCACCAGAAAGTAACAAAGAGGTTGTTTTTAGCGGAAATTTATGATAAAATAGAGGACGGAAGAATAAGCGGAAAGGGGGCGATTTTATGGGAGTTACGATTTCGGGCATGACAGGTGCAGGGAGCATCCGGCACAACAACCGCAGCTTCTCAGCGGCGAATGTAGACCGGAGCCGGACGGAGCAGAACATTGTTTTCTGCAGCGAGGATCTGAAGCAGGTCTATCATATGGTCTTTGATGAAGCTCTCGCAGCCTACAACGCAAAGAAAACCAAAACGAGAGATAAGATACCGGACTACTATGAGCATATCCGGCAGAGTAAACAGGAAAAGCTGTTCCATGAAGCGATCTTCCAGATCGGCAACATGAGCGACTGTGGGTGCGGTACGCCGGACGGAGAACGGGCGGCGGCAGCTCTGAAAGATTTTGCGGAGTCTTTTGCAGAACGCAACCCCCATCTGCGGGTGTTCAATATGGTGCTGCACATGGACGAGGCAACGCCCCATCTCCATGTCGATTTTATCCCTGTGGCAACGGAGCAGTCAAGAGGACTTTCTACAAGGGTATCTATGAAACAGGCATTGAAGCAGCAGGGGTTTGTCGGTGTCGGCAGAAAGCAGACCGAATGGGCGGCGTGGATGGAACGGGAGAAAGAAGCTCTGACGGAGATCGCCCAGCGGCACGATTTTGAAATTATCTCTCTCGGCACGAACAGACCGCACATGGACTTGCCGCAGTTCAAGGAAGCGGCTGCGAGGCTGGAAGCGGTGCAGCAGCAGACAGCGGCAGTAGAGCGGGAGGTTGCTGAGCTGGAACGGCAGCGGGACGCTCTGAAAGGCACTGTGCGGCTCTTAAAGGAGGCTGACAGGGTAAATGCACCCCTGCATGATATTCAGCCGGAAAAGACGCTCACAGGGGCAGTAAAGGGCGTGACGGTGGATCAGGTCGAGCAGCTAAAGAAAATGGCACTGCGCAGCGTGACGGATCGGCACAAGGTACAGGAGCTGACGGAGGAAAACACCCGTCTGCGGTCACAGGTGCCGTCCATGAAGAAGCGGCTGGAAGAAGCGCAGCGGCAGCAGAGACTTGAACAGGAAAACCGGAGGCTGCGCGATGAAAACTATTATCTGCAATCCGAGCTGCAGGAGGAACGCAGCTTCACCGAGCGTCTGACGGACGGCATCGGTCGGATGCTGGACTTCTTGGAAGAACACTTGCCGGAGCGTCTGCGTCCTCTGCTTGAAAAGGCGAGGGAGCTGCTGCCCGATCCGGAGATCGGACAGCAGCAGGAGCGACAGCAGCACCAGCGAGGAATGGGCGGCATGGAGCTGTAAAAGAAGCCTGTCCGGAGGGCTTGAAAATCTCTTTCGGACAGGCTATAATAACAACTGAAAATAGGGAATTGCTGTATTGATAATCTAAGCCCCCTGTAAGGGTACTCCCAACCTATATTTTCTCTCTCTGAAAGGGAGAAAGTCGGAGGGGAAAAAGGGGGTGAGCGGAGGGGTGTTGGAAGTGTGGTAAACCTCGTCAGAGGTTTTCCAAGCCACTGTGGTAAACCCATCGGGTTTTCCATAGTGGCGGCACTTTCAATGCCCCGCAGCAAGGGGGAAAAGGGGGAGGTGACTTTCTCTTTAAGGCGGCGTAGCCGCCGCTCTTTTGCTCCCCCTTTTCCCCCTTCCCGCCCGCAGGCGATCCCCGCCGCAGCGGATTTTCTTTTTGGTACTTTTTCTTTTGTGAGGTGGTAATATGACCGAGAATTATCGAGGCTGCTACGAGTATTTGAGCGCACAATATCCGGAGGTCGGAGGCTATGAGTTTTATAAAGAGCTGTTTCCGGACAATGAGAACTCCGGAGAACGGCACACGGATTTTTCCCATCCGAACGCTGTGTATCTGTATCGGGACGAACAGAGCGAGGATAAGAAGCTCCGGCGCAGGAAGATGTATAACGACACATGGGAACAGGATTACATGGAGTTTGTCGAGGGGAACAGCCTTACTTTGTGCAGCGGTCTTGCATATCGCAGAAAGGAGAACAGGCTGGAGAACGCCCAGCGGATGTATGCTCTGATCTTCGATCTGGATGGCGTAGGTCTTGCCGAGCTGCGCAACCTCTTTCTGCGCTTTGGCGGCGATCCGGAGCGAGTGCGCCGGTTGCCGATGCCGACTTTCCTTGTTCTGTCGGGGACAGGGCTGCATATCTACTATGTTTTCCAGCAGCCGATTGACCTATACCCGAATATAAAAATTCAGCTTAAAAGTCTGAAATATGACCTCACTTTCCGGCTATGGGAGTATGGCAGCACTTCGCAGGTCAAGGCGATCCAGTATCAATCCATCAATCAGAGCTTCCGCATGGTGGGCAGCATCAATGACAAGCATGGGACGGAGCTGGTCGCTTTCCGTACCGGAGAACGGGTAACGCTGGATTATCTGAACGCCTACGCAAAGCCAGAAAACAGGGTGGATGTCAATAAGCCTTTCAGCCCATCCAAAATGACACGAGCTGAGGCGAGGGAGGCATATCCGGAGTGGTATGAGCGTGTTGTTGTGAGAGGCGAGAAAGGACGCAAGAAGTGGGATATTGCCGGAAAGGTGCATGGTGATGATCCGTATGCGCTCTATCATTGGTGGCTGCGGCAGATCGGAGAGATAAAGGGCGGGCATCGGTATTTCTTTTTGATGTGCCTTGCTATCTATGCTTACAAATGCGGTGTGTCGAAGCAGCAGCTCCGGCAGGATATGAAAGAGGCTTTTGATGATCTGCAGATGGTGAAGCATGAGAACGCATTGACCGAGGAAGATATACGGAGTGCGCTGGAAGCCTACGACAAGGAGTATTACAATTTCACGATTTCCGATATTGAAGCTCTGACCGATGTTCGCATCGAGCGCAACAAGAGGAATGGTAGATCACAGAAAGAGCATTTGAAAAGAGCAAGGGCGGTGCAGGAAGTGGATTATCCTGGCGGCACATGGAGAAGAAAAGGGGCAGAAGAAAAGAAAGCGCAAGTCTATGCGTGGCGGCAGGAGCATCCAGAGGGACGCAAGGCCGATTGTCATAGGGACACCGGACTTGATCCGAAAACGATCCGCAAATGGTGGGACACCGTACCGGAGGGGCATATAACGGTCAAAATACGCCCATCACAGGCTTTGAGCGATCTGTTGGTGGAGGAATTTAAGAAAGGGCTGTAAACGCCCCAGAAACGCCCTACAAGGCGTTTTCGGGGCGGGTAAGGGTTTTTATATTACCCCACCGAAAACGAGGCTTGAAAACCGCGCGAAATAAGGTTTTTTCACCCCCTAAATGTACACGCTGCGGTGTTACCATATAGAAAGCACTGTTCATAGAAAAGTTGCAAAAAACATTTGCAATGCACTTGCAAATGTCACGAATATTGAATATAATATTAGTGCAAGCTAAAAATGACGAGGAAAGGAGTGCTATTATGGCTAAAGGAAATATGACGATAAGAATGGAGCCGGAGCTGAAAGCACAGGCGGCAGCTCTCTTTAAGTCCCTCGGAATGGATTTGAGTACGGCAACGGGTATTTTTTATCGACAGGCACTTAGGTGTCATGGACTTCCCTTTGAAGTCAAGGTTGACGAGCCGAATGCTGTTACCTATGCGGCGATGGAGGCGGCAGAAAAGGGAGAGGATATGTATGGTCCGTTTGATAGCGTTGCAGATCTGATGGAGGCGCTGAATGCTTAAGCCGGAGTTTTCGGGGCAGTTCAAACGAGATTACAAGCTTGCGATCAAGAGAGGCTGCGATCCGAAGAAGTTGGAGGAAGTGATCACGCTGTTGTGTAACGAGCAGCCGTTGCCGGAGGCGTATCGAGATCATGCTCTCACTAATTCCAGAAATTATAAGGACATGAGAGAATGTCACATCGAGCCGGACTGGCTGTTGGTCTATAAAGTTGTTCGGCAGACTTTGATTTTGAAATTGATAAGGACGGGATCTCATAGCGATTTGTTTTGAGATTAACTCTGGATGAAAGAGTGGTGATGATATTTGGCGGGTGTAATAACGGAAATTGCAATAGAATGTGGCGTGTCGGAACAGGCAGTTCGTGCATGGTGTAGGCGAAACCATGTTGCGAAAGATGCGAAAGGAAGTTTCGCAATCAGCGAAAGTCAAAAAACCGCCATATATCAGCATTATTTAGGTGTTGAACGAAAGCAAGTTTCGCAACCGGCGAAAGCAAGTTGCGAAACTTGCGAAACCACTTTGATCGCTATGCTGCAGGGAGAATTAGACCGGAAAAGCGAGCAACTTGCTGTAAAGGACAAGCAGATCGAGGAACTGAACGCAAGGTTGGCGGAGGTCAGCTCGGCGTTGGTGACGGCACAGCAGACTGCGGCAGCAGCCCAGGCTCTCCATGCTGGGACGATGCATCAGCAGCTTCTTTCCGGCAAGGCCGGAGCCGATCAGCCGGAGCATGAGACAGAACCGGTTCAAAAGCGTAGCTGGTTTAGTAGGTTCTTTGGGGACTAAACAGAACGACAAATCGAAAGTTGACAAGGAGTTTTGATAGCGTGAAAAAAATATTTCTTAAAATTGTGATAGGGGTTGTTCTTGCTTGTATTTTATTTGTTTGTTTTCTTTATACGAACAATGAGATCGGCGTGACTTCATCTAAGCTGGAGGCAGATATTCGTTCGTCGCAGAAGATTAAGGATGATTGGACGGTCGATGGAAGCGTTTCCAGCACGATGGCTGCATATATTTCTTACCCTCAGGATTTGAGTGACCATTCTTTTTCCGTCTATGTCAATCGTCCAGGACTTTCCTTCGGATATTTTTTCCGTGGAGGTGGAACTCTTTCGGGGATTCAAAGAGGAATTGTGGAGTTTACTGTAGAGGGATATAATGAACGAGCTTTTATTTCTATGAATCAACAGCAGGTGCAACAACTTGAAATAGATGATGGCAACACAATTCAAGTGGTTGATATTGACCGCAATAAACCTTTTGCGATTGTCTTGCCTATAAATGCGGGTAATATTACTTTTTATGATGTAAATAGAAATACTGTGGAATATTGGAATAATCCTCTTTGACAAATTCCAGTTTATCGGTGGGATGAAGTTCGGGGAGCCGTCCGCAGACGGCAGGGGCAGCGCCCCTCCGGAGCTGGCAGAGCAGCAGGCACGAGCCGGCAGTGAAGCAGCTCCGGCAACCCCTCCCCTTTAGGGGCGCAAAGCACTTTCACACCGCTGCACCGATGGGGCGGCGGTGTGAAAGTGCTTTTGCGTTACTTTCTCACCAGAAAGTAACAAAGAGGTTGTGACAGCCACCCAGGTATGGTAAAATAGAGATAGTAGGATATAGTTCTTTTTACAAGAAAGGGCCGGGTGATTTTATAGAAACAACCATTTCGGGAATGACAGGCCGAGGAAGTATTCGGCACAATAACAGGAGCTTTTCGGCGGCGAATGTAGACCGCAGCCGGTCGGAGCAGAATATCACTTTTTGCAACGATGACTTGAAGCAGGTGTACCATGAGCTTTTTGATGAAGCATTGGCTGCCTATAACGCTAAAAAGAAAAAGACCAGGGACAAAATACCAGACTACTATGAGCATATCCGGCAGAGCAAACAGGAGAAGCTATTTCACGAGGCCATCTTCCAGATCGGTAACATGGAGGACTGTGGGTGCGGCTCCCCAGGAGGGGAACGGGCAGCGGCAGCTCTCAAAGAATTTGCAGAGTCCTTCCAGGAGCGCAATCCTCATCTGCGGGTATTCAATATGGTGCTGCACATGGATGAAGCCACGCCCCACCTCCATGTAGACTTTGTGCCGGTGGCCACTGGGCAGAGCCGGGGGCTGTCCACGAGGGTTTCCATGAAGCAGGCGTTAAAGCAGCAAGGATTTGAAAGCCTGGGCCGAAAGCAAACCGAATGGAAAGCCTGGATGGAGCGTGAGAAGGTATCTCTTGGAGAGATTGCTCAGGTACACGATTTTGAGATTATCAGCCTGGGCGGTGGTCGGCCTCACATGGATTTGCCAGAGTACCGGGCAGCGGCGCAGCGCCTTGAAGCTGTCCAGGAACAGGTTGCAGCAGCAGAACAGGATATAGCAACTTTGGAAAAGCAGAAAAAAGCGTTGCAAGGGAATGTGAAGCTCCTAAAGGCGGTTGAGAAGGTCAAGCCTGATCTGGAGGCCATACAGCCAGAAAAGACGCTGACAGGAGCTGTGAAAGGCGTTACCGTAGAACAGGTAAAGGAACTGAAGGCGGCAGCAATCAGAGGTGCGGCAGCGGAACAGAAAGTGCAAGAGCTGAAGGAAGAAAATCAGCGGCTTCAGCAGAAAATCCCCTCGACGAAAGAAAAGCTGAAGGAGG
>ERZ1026999.609-NODE-609-length-15208-cov-3.951693_pt1 | contig 15208 bp, 7 predicted proteins | sample MGYA00519453_ERZ1026999 | MGnify/ENA primary metagenome ERZ1026999 (study PRJEB26926, sample SAMN06164453) | human gut metagenome | biome: ENVO:00009003; feature: ENVO:2100002; material: ENVO:00002003 | host: Homo sapiens | place: USA | collected 2012 ...
GAGATTACTACGCGTCTCGTGGGCTCGGAGATGTGTATAAGAGACAGATTCTTCACACCGGTAAAGGCGTTCTTTTTGCGAAGGAAGTTGCGCCTTACATCGCCCTTCCAATAGCATTGCGGATACCGGTACAGCAATTTGCAGTCCCGACACTCCGTCTGCCATTGCACACACTTGACTTGCGAGAAATGTGTGCAATGTCCGGTAAAAGTCCAGCAATCATGCAAAGTCCAAACGACGGGGATATTCGCTTCCTTCAAAAAGCGGAACAGCATCTCGTAATTCACATAGAAGCCGTGCAGCGTGTGCAGGTGGATAAGATCAGGCTGAAACGCTCTGATCTCTCGGATCATCTTTCTGGTCGCCGCCCAGGAATATAGACCCGCGTGGTCTGTGAATCGTGATACTGCGTTGTGAAAGTAAAAGCCGAAATCTCCGGATACTTTCACTGCGTCCGCATTGTCGGAGCATACTCCCGTTCCATATAAAGCCTTTACATCATTGCCATGCTTTTTCAGCAGGTTCATGATATCAGCGATGATTTTTCCAGTGCTTCCGGTCCCATATACCAAATTGACAAACAGCACTTTCATCCTTCTCATCTCCGATGTTGTGTGATAAAAGAGAACCGCCGAGGTGCCAAGGTGCGCCCCGGCGGTTCCAGTGTATTTACTCGGTTTCGCTGTTCAGAATCATCCGGCCAGCACTGTCAAAGTTGTAATATCCCTCCGGCATCAGGCCGTGCGTCCAGTACACATAGTAGCTGCGGTCATGGACGACCTCACAGGTGGAACGCACATAGTAGTAGTCGCCGTCGATCTGGATCAGGCCGGCATAAGCACGTTCGCCGTTCCGATAGAAGTACAGGCTTCCATCTTCCTCGTAGATTCCGTTCTTCAGAGGTGCGACGCTACCTGTCAGTTTGCCATCTGCGTCGAAGTGATATCTGCCCTGGGGCATCAGGTCATGCGTCCAGGAAATGTAGTAATCGCAATCGCGTACCACTTCACACTTGGAATTCACATAGTAGTAATCATCGCCAATTTTGATGAGGCCCGCATAGGTCAGTTTTCCATTGACATAGTAATGCAGAACGCCATCTTCCTCGACGATGCCATTCTTCGGAGTGCCGGTCAGCTTTCCGTTTTCATCGAACGTGTAGTAACCGGCTTCCTTCAGGCCGTGCGTCCAAGTGATCCAATATACGCAATCGGTCACGACCTCGCCGTTGCTGCGGACATAATAGAAGTCACCGTCAATTTCAATCAGGCCGACATAGGTTACCTTGCCATTGACATAGTAACGAAGTACGCCGTCATCGTCCTTTACGATGCCATTCTTGTCCGTTGCGCCCTGAATGAGTTTGCCCTCTGCGTCAAAGGCATAGGTTCCTTCCTCCATCAGGCCGTTCATTCTGGAGCAGTAGTAGGTCTGGTTCACGATCAGCTGGCCCTTGCTGTTGGCATAGTAGTAATCGTCGCCGATCTTGATCATGCCTGCAGGAGCCTTGATGCCGTCGACATAGTAATAGAGGTCTTCGCCGTCCTTCAGAATGCCGTTCTTGCCGGTGTCCTCGTCGTGCAGAATGACGCCGTTTTCATCGAAGTAGTAGCCCCATTCAGGAAGCGCAAGGCCATTGGTCTTGTGGGGCCAGCAATCCTTGCCGTTCAGCACAGTGCTCTTTACCGCTGCCGAGAGGGTCAGGCCCTCACGCTCCTCCAGATTCTTCTGGACTGCGAAGTAATAATAGTTGACCTCGCCGTTCTCCTTGACAACGCGCTTCAAACCTGCTTCCTCTTCGATGATGCCGCTGTTGAGCCAATAGGTGTCTTCTCCGACGCTGTAAACGCCGGTAACGTCGCTCTGGAATACGCCTTCCGCATCAAAGACGCAGCGTGCGGTTTCAGTTGCTCCATTGGGGATCAGCGTCGTGATTCCAGTAGCCGCGTACCCGGTTTCGGTATCCAGATAGTAGGTCTCACCGTCGATGACCGTCCAGCCGGTCTTCTGCAGTTCGCCGTCCTTGTAGTACTGCTTGCCGTTTGCATCCTTAAGCCAGCCGTTCCAGAACTGCCACTGTGCATACAGCGTCATATCTCCGGTCAGTTCAAGAATTGCGCCCTCATCGGCATAGGTGGCTCCGCTGCCATCTGCGGCAGTGTTCCAGCCGATGAAATTGTAGCTCTCACGGGTAAAGGCGTTGGTATTCAAGGCAGTGTCCACACCGACTTCAAAGCGCTGAGGCTCCATACTGCCTTCGCCGCCGTTGGCATTGAAGGTGATGGTGTAGAACACACGGGCAGTTGCAGAGTACTGTGCCGTATAAGTGGCATCCTCTTCAGCAACCACAACCTCCGGGTCCCAGCTGGTGAAGGTGTAGCGGTAGTTCTCGTCAGGAGCCTTATCCGTACTGTCCTTGAAGGAAGGCATGGTGCCCTTCAGATAATCTTCCTCAGCTACGACCTCGCCATCGATCACCCAGGTGATGTGTGCGCCAGTCTTAGGAATTTCCTTGCCTTGTTTCAGCAGTTCATTGCAGACAGAGCAGTAGGTGTCGCCGGTGTAACCGGGTGTCGTAAGCGTTGCTTCGACCGCATTGCGAATCTCCGGTTTGTGACCGGTAGCCGGGATTACTTCCTGTTTAACAATGACTTCGTTGCAAACAGAGCAATGCTTGCCTTCCGTCAGGCCAGGCTCGGTGCAGGTTGCCTTCTTGCCCGGAATGCTTTCCTCAGTGTGTCCCTTGGCAGGAATGGTGCGGCCCTCGATTTTATAGCCGCAGATCACGCAGACTGTATCACCGGTGTAGCCATCCTCGGTGCAGGTGGCATCCTTCTTGTTGATCACCTTGGTGAGAGAATGATTGTCCTCCCACTGGGCATAAAGAGTGGTGTTCTCGGTTAGATTAACAGTCGCACCATCCGCATAGGAGTCGCCAGTACCATCGGCCGCCGTATTCCAGTTCAGGAAGTTGTAGCCTTCACGGGTGAAAGAGTTTGCGCTCAGTACGGTATCCGTCTTTGCATTTACGGTCTGTAGGGCCATCGTGCCTTCGACCGGGTATTCCGCACTTCCGTTGGCTTCAAAGGTAACCGTCAGCTCCGTGGGCTCTTCGCCGCCCCAAACGCCATTGACATAGTTAATAATATCGCCAGCGCTTGCGCTCGCAGTTTCCGCATAGGTGCCGTCGGCGTTGTGCAGCTTGGCGGGGGTAATGGGAATCTCATGGGCAGTCACAGTGGAACCGCTCTGTGTGTACTGGTAAGTAACTGTCTCTTTGCCAAGAGAGCCATTCTGCTGATATACACCAGTACCGGCGCTGGAGCAGATATCTGCACCGCTTTCCGTGGTGTACATGGTTCCGTTGACGGTCAGTGTTCCGTTGACATCCACCTTTGCGTCAACAAGATTGGCCTCGGTGCGGTTATAGGTTTTGCTGGGAGCGTAACCAACCGCCTTGAATTTCAGACTGTAGGTATCACAATAACCGCCCCATTCATCTTGGTCATAGACATAGATGGCAACGCCATCGGAAACCACCAGTTCTGCGCCGCTTGCGATGTTGGCCTGAACACCAGGCAGAAGCGCCGCAGTCTGGTTTACCGTCAATTTACTGCCTTCCGCCAAGTTGATCGTCATGTTATTGGTAATAGGCAGAACATAGTTTTTAGAACTGACAGAGGAACCGGCCAACTTCAGGTTCAGATTATTGACTTCAGCTTCACCATTGACTGTATAAATGATACGATCCGTTGTGCCGTCATACATTTTGGTCATGCTACCGGAGACAATTTTGAACATGCCGGTATCCCCGATAAAGGGAATAGCGGAGGGATTGATTCGGCTGCTGGCATAAACCGCCGCATACGCAGTTTCTGTTGCTCCCTGCTCCAAAGTCATGGCGGACTCCACGTTTTGGATATCGTACTGGTTGAAGGGGAATACCTTGTTTCCGATTCCCATGGTTGCACTGCCGCCGCGGAAGTCCAGGATCTGATACCATTCATAGACGGTACCGCCGGATTTCACCGTGACTGTACCCGCACCGGAGACAAAGCCCCAAGCGTACAGATTGCCGCCGCTTGTGACCGTGATATTACTGCCGGCATTCAGCCAAACTTGGCCATAATTTCCGGACATATAGCTATTGGAGCCGCCGGAAGCAGATTGATATTGACCGCCAACGCTGAGGCCACCCTCCACCGTGAGAGTAACGCCCTCAGCAAGTGTCAACGATCTAAATTCATTCTTTTTCGTAGCTGCCTGATGGCCTGGAGTCAATGCAGTGGGAGTTGTCGTGAACAGCGTTTTGCCCGCATCAAACGGAACCAGGAGTGTGATTCCGCTGGGAATCGTATAATTCTGATTGAGCGTAGCTGTCTTGCTCTGGAGAGTGATTTTTTCAATGCTATTTGCCTGTGCATATGTGATTGCATCATTTAGCTCGTCAAAAACCTGGCCTCCAGTTTCAAAAAGGCCAGAGGTCTCAGGCGCAAACAAAGCCGTGAGGGTGCAGTCAGCCTCTACATTCAGCGAGATGGTCGTGTCCGTGCCCACATATTGATTTGTCGTCACGTTGTACCAACCGCGGAACTGATATCCGGCATCTGGCGTCGCAACCAGTTTATAGGCGTTCGTCGCATTTTGGGTGTTGCTGAACTCCTCGGTAACAGCTTTTCCATCCACAGTATAAGAGCCGTTTTCTGCGGGTAGGAAAGTGGCCGTCGCTTCAATGTTGGCGGACAGCGCAAGGTTGGACAGTGTGATTTTGGTGGGATTGCTGGTGCTGTTGGACTTGATATATATATTTACCATTCCGCCAGCAGCAAGCTCTTTGGAGAATGTACCGCCCGCAGTAATGGCGGTTCCGTCTACTTGAATCGTTCCACCCTGCTGATCGATTGCATAATCAAAGCTCAACGTCGCAGCAATACTGCGCTTGTTGGTAATTGTGAGGGTCGAACTGTAATGCGTTGTACCGCAACCACTTGAACTCTTGATTGAGCCCGTGACTGTCGTGCCGTTGGCAGACCAAGTATCCGTCTTGTCTCCGCTGTAGCTCAAGCCGATGTTTTCATTGCTCAAGCCTGTTACTTCGCCGCTTTCGGCTGCGAATGCTGTAATGGTCACATTGGGCAACAGCGTTAAGACCATGCACATGCAGAGCACAAGCGAAAGGAATCGCTTTAATGTGCTTTTCATTTCTTTATTACCTTCTTTCTTTGATGATTTCTGGCGTTTATTTCTATGTAAATGCTGAGTCCCGCCGCAAATGCGATGGCTGCCCAGACATGAGAGAGGTGGAACAGCATCCCTGTAGAGGACGTCCGGAAGAATTCATCAAGAAAGCGGAACGCTCCATAGGATGCCATATAAAGTGGGTAAATACTGCCGGGATTCTTGCTCTTTTTCACTCTGGGGATGAGCAGAATCAGCATCACAATGTAATAGAGAATCTCAAGTTCCCTCGTGGGAAAGTGAAAATGCGTTCCCGGTATAACTAAGCCGGAGCAACATCCAGCGACGATGCAGTTGACCCGAGCACACATCAGTGTAAAAAGCATACACGGAGTAAACACATCGCACACTTTGCAGTAAGGCCGCTTGGTAAGCTTGGCTCCCAGCCAGTAGGCTGCCGGCATAAAAAACACACCGCCAAACAGGCTCATGTTTCCTATGTCACCGCTTTCCAGAAAAGCAAAGACTTTCACACTGCATACGCCGATAGCAGTATGCAATACTGAAAGGATCAGTACGGCATACCATTTCATTTGGAGCTGTCGCCGCATCCTGTACAGCCAGAACACATTGAAGATAGTTCCTGCTGTTAGTAACAGATATAGTGAATTCGTTTGAAGCCATGACATCATCTTTGCACCTTCTTCCGGCTATGAGAACTCTGCTCTAAGCAAATAGCCAAATAGAACAAATTTAGAAGTAGCACTATTAAGCCACAAACTGCCACAAATACAGAACTCTGCATATTGGATAGCCATGCAAACAAATCTCCCAAGAGTTTCAGTACCCCGACAGAAATTCTTCCTTGGGGTGCGATTTGCTTTGCGCACAGGACGTACTCAATTGCCATAATGAGATCTATGGCAAAGACCGAAATTCTTTGTCCATCGACATTAGGAATACGGAACATTCCATATAGAACTAAGATAAACACAATAATTAAGAGCAAGTACTTCTTGCGTTTACCCTTTTCTAAAAAACGAACATTATGAACAACAATGAGGACATCCAATCCCGTCCACAGCACATGCCCATAAAAACCTCTCGAAAGCAGCAGCGCATTAATCTCCCAAGCAAAATTTAAACTTCCTGCTATCAATGGCATAAGCAATAGATGGGATTTTCTATTTTGAATTCCGCACAGAACAATGATTACATATGCCAATGTCCAGAAAATTACTGTTAAGTGATTAAGCAAAACATACCCCCATTGAAAGGTTTCTCTCCATGGGGTATGGCGCTTTTAGCGCCATACCCCATGGCTTATTCGGTCATCTCACCATCTTGCCGTCTGCATCGAAGGTGTAGAATGTGGCAGGCAGCAGATTGTTGGTCTTGCTGATCCAGTACCGCTGATTTGTCACGACCTTGCAGTAGCTATTCACATAGTAGTAGTCACCGTCGATCTGGATCAGGCCAGCATAGGTCTTGACGCCGTCCACATAGTAATACAGCTCGCCATCCTCGCTGACAATGCCGTTCTTTGCAGGATCGACTGGATCGGGATCCGGCGTCGGAATCGGTGCATCGGTCATTTTGCCGTCTGCACCAAAGTTGTAGAACCCAGCGGTCAGCAGATCATTGGTCTTAGACACCCAGTAACGCTGATTGGTGATGACCTTGCAGTAGCTGTTCACATAGTAGTAGTTACCATCGACCTGGATCAGGCCAGCGTAGGTCTTGACACCATTGACATAGTAATACAGTTCGCCATCCTCGTTGACGATGCCGTTCTTCACCTCGGGATCAGGATTGGGATCCGGATCGGGGTCAGGCGTCGGAATGGGCGCATCGGTCATTTTGCCGTCTACATCGAAGTTGTAGAAACCAGCAGGCAGCAGGTCATTGGTTTTGGACACCCAGTAGCGCTGGTTGGTGACCACCTTGCAGGAGCTGTTTACATAGTAGTAATCGCCATCGATCTGAATCAGGCCAGCGTAGAAGCGAACGCCGTTGACATAGTAATACAGCTCGCCGTCTTCATTCACAATGCCATCCTTTGAAGGATCGGGCGTATCAATGATCATGCGGCCATCTTCATCAAAACTGTAGAATGCCGGTGCAAAACCAGTATCATTGGGGTAAGAAACCCAATGACGGGTGTTCTTCACTGCCGTGTAGTCTACGCTTCCGAAATAATAGTAGTATCCGTCTTCCGCCAGATACAGGCCATTGCAGACCATACCGTTGATGGTATAATACGTATTTCCGTTAAGATAGAAGAGCCCCGTGTGCTGATATACGCCATGGCAGATACCATCTTCTCCAAAGTCGTACCAATAAATCGGGTCATCATGGTTGTCGCGCAGTTTTACATACCGGAGGCCCTCATAGCGATAACCGTCCTGATTGAAGAAATACAGATTGCCTTCAATGGTGTACCACTTGCCCTGAACAAAGCCGGGGCCATAATAGTAGCGCTTACCGTGGTCGGTGGCCAGCCATGCGCCCTTCACCAGCTTGCCGTTTTCAAATTGATAGGTCACATTGGGGAAGAAGCTGCTGTTCTCACCATTCAGCCCCTGGAAAGTCTCGGGGTCAAAGTAGTAATAACCGTTGTTGCCATCTGCATCCGTCAGGTTCCACCAACCGGACTTGGCCACGCCGTTGATGGCGTAATACCATGTGCCGTCGAATTCGATCAGTCCAGTGACCTTTCCTTCACAAGCACCGGTCGTCTCATTGAACTGATAGAAATACTCGTTGCTCTCATCGTTGAGGCCAGGAACCTTGTGGATGCCCTTCAGGGCATTGTTTTCGACGAAGTAGTAGGATGTACCGTTGACCGTCTTCCAGCCTGACCAGGAGCCGTTGTCCAGGATGAAACGATCCGTGAACTCCTGATACGATTCGCAGTAGAAATGGCCGCCGCAGGGGTGCGTGGTATTTTCCGGCTCCTCATAGGGATAGATCCCATACTGCTCCTGGAAGGAGGTCTGCTTGGCCATGCTGTAGAGTGCGTTTGCACCCAGATAAATGTCGTAGCCGACCGAACCGGAGTTCTCAATGCTCAGGCACTGATTATCATCCCACTGTGCGCCGTCCTTGGCGGACAGCTGCACGCCGCTGAGGATGCAGATGGGGTTGGCCGTATCAGGATCGATGGCCTGGCTCTGCTTGATGAAGTTGCACTTCACAGTGAGCAGATTATTTTCGTCCAAGGATGCGGATGTCAGTCGGAAGTAATCATTGGACACCGTCAGGTTGGAGATGTCCACAGCGACATTCTGGTCAAACTGGAACTTCACTGTTACCTCAGTCTTCGAGCTGACACGCTCTGCCAGCTGGAGCAGCAGATCCCATGCCGTAATGCCGGAAATATCGCCGCCAGCAACCATGGACAGAAGCGGCTCCAGCTTTTCAGGTACCTTGATCGTCATCATATCCAGTCCGAAGACATAGGTGACATTCATGGGCTGGCTGGGATCGATCACATGATAGCGGTCTGTTTCGCTATCGCCTCCGGGAAGATATTCCGCATTGGAGACATCTCTTGTCCATGCGAAGGTTCTGTCGCCGCTCGTGGCGTTGTCAAAGTCGAAAATTGCCTGATTGGCACTGTACATAGCGACCTTGATCGTGGCACTGATGGAGTAGTCCCGCGTGATCATGGCCGTGATGGTCACATTGCGCAGACCAGACTCCTCGCTGCCGGTAAAGGCAAAGCCATTGTTCCCAGCTTCCACAGTACCTGCTGCACTGTTGCTCAGTTCAAATGTGATATCGCCTGCGCACACAGCGACGGGATTCTCGTTATAGGTTGCAATCAGAGGAAGGCGCACCGAGTCTCCATAAATGGCGTTGATGCTCGTTTTGGAGAATTTCAGGCCATTCGGCTCGACCACGGTAAGCGTCTTGCTGCCGATCACCGTGTCACCGGACAGGAGCTGAATTTCCACGCTGCCTTTCTTGACGGCGGTGAAAACACCATCTTCAGAGACGGTACCGATGGTTTCATCCGCGGACTTCCATGTGATATCGGCAGGGAGTTCCGCCGCGCTGCCGGACACACTGACACCGGAAGCAATCAAGCGGACTGCGGCGCCGCTCGTCAAGTAATCATAAGCAGAGGTGATCAGGGCATGATCAAACTCCGTAGAGACAGGGGCCGTGGAGACCACCATCAGAGAGGAACTAACGGAACGCTCATAACCATCCGAAGGACGGTTCACGACCGTGAGCGTATTGCTGCCTTCCTGCTTCGCTACGAAGGTAGTGGAACCGCCACCGTCCAGATTGATTGCGGTCACACAGCCTGCGTCCAGCATGATCTGTGCCAGTTCTTCCGCACTGCCGCCGGCGGAGAAGGGTTCCTGACGACCGTCCAGTACCATCAGGACAACCTTGCCCTCAGCGGTGATACCCACACAGGTGCGGGAATGACGGCTGTTATAATAGTCGGCAGAACTGTCCACAACAGATTTTCCGTCCTTGACCAGATAAACGCTACCGCCGACAGCCTCCTGGATCTGATCCTGATAAGCTGCGTAATCGCTGGGGCTGCCGATCATGGCCGTGCCATCCTTCAGAATTGCAAAGAAGTTTTCAGAGGCGACGCCGTGATATTCCACGCCCTCCATGACCAGAGCACCGCTGGGGGCACCGGTGGTCATGTTGTAAAAGTCTGCATTGACACCGACGACCGCATTGTAGTGTTCCACATAGTTCGCCGTGTCGGACGGATCGGAGTGGCGCTTCTGGGCCGCCGACATCTGGTCGGATACACGGGACATGGCCCAGCCCTGGCTCGGATCGTTGGCGTGATAATTGGCGTGGATGCTCACATCCTCCCGGGCAATATCCGCCGTGGCGATGTAGTAGACGATCTGCTTGTCATCCTTGGTCAAAGCATAGTTGATCGTCTGCGTCACGCCGGGAGCGACCGTCGTCGTATCCGAAGAGAACACAGAGTAGTATGCATCATCCGGCTCCGGGTCGGGTTCGGGATCCGGATCAGGGTCGACCGGGTCGGTACCGTTCGGATCACCCGCAAGGTCAAAGAGATAATCTGCAAAAGCGTAGCAGCACGCTTTACGCAGCGTCTCATAGTTGGAAAGATCGGTCAGAGAATAGGAGCTCTCCAACGCACCGATCAGGGTATTCCCGGTATAGGTGCTCAGGACCTTGCTCCGGATACCGTCCTTGGTGACCATGCCGCCCAGACGGTTGGTCAGGAAGTAGGAAGCGCGGCTTGTATCTGTAAGCCCTGCGGTGAAGTAGTTCTCAATGATCGTGCTCAATGCCACACCGCCGCGGTTCATCTCCGTTGTGAGATAGAACGCATCCATGTCGCCATAGAGGTCCGTATCGGTAAAGGAGTGATCCACCTCGTTGAGCGTGCCGTAATCTACACCGAGGTATCTTGCGCGAAGGTTGGCGGCAAGCGTATCGACGTCAGTCTCCGTGGTATCTACCTTGTCAGCGATATCCACGTTTTCGGCGCAGTACATCAGATCCGTAATGTCACCGGCCCAACTGCCCATGTCGGCACGAGCCTGAACAACAGCATCCGTCATACCTTGCACCTTGGCGTAATTGGCCACATCCATTGCGCCAAACACATGGCCAAGGTCAACTTTATTGCCATTGGGCAATGTGAAGTTGCCCAAGTTCTTCAGCGCAGAGGCCGAGGTGTTGTTCGCGGTATCCTGCTCGGAAACGTAGGCGGTGAAGGCAGTATTCTCCTTGCCGCAGACCATTTCCCAAGTGCCGGAGGTGTACCGCTCCACGCCTGTACGGATATAGTTGATGATCAGCGCATTGGCATCCTCACCAGCATTTTCTTCCACATAGGTCTGGGCATAGCCTTCCAGAACCTTGAAGCAGGAAAGGAATGTCGCATAGTCTGAAATCTCAGTGACGGTAGATGTCTCATCCGCCTGCTCCGATTCCTGGTCTTCCAGTTCAATGGAGACATCCTCGAGTTCAGAAGCAACAGGTTCTTCATAGTTCGTGGCGGTATCCTCAATTGCCGAGTCATCTGCCGCATACGCTCCAACAGGCAGTAGCGTTGTCAGCAGCATGACGATGACAAGGCACATTGACAGATACCTTTTCATTGTTCCTCTCGCCATGTCAGTTTCTCCTTACATTTATTTTAAATTATCGATCAGATAATTTAAGTCCTCCTGCATTGCGTAGAAGCGGGTCTGCTCTGTCTCTTCCAAGCCAGAGTCTGCAGGCAGTTCCTCTACATGCAGATAAACATTTCGCTGGGTTCCTGTGTCATCCGTCAGGCAGCCAACAACCTCGCTGCTGTCATCACCAATTAAAACCTTGAACAATTCATAGGTTTCTTCTCCGCTCTTGGTTTCAAAGGTAACCGCAATCGTGTTTCCGTTCTGCTCCTGGCGAATGGTAACATACTCCTGCCAACGATCCGGATAATGCAGATCACCGTAGTCTGTATGAACGACTACATCTTCTGGAATCGTATCTGCAGAAACATTATCATTCTGCTCTTCCTGCACTTTGTCATTGCCGCATCCGGCCAATAGGCCACACAAAAGTGCAACGCATAACAAATAGCCTATCAGTTTGACTGGTGTCTTTCTTTTCATTCCATGACCTTCCTTTGTTTTTGATTTTGCTATATTCTTCAGGGCGTGTGCCCTAAAATCACAAGTATTCCGTGTATGGACGCTCGGTATCTAATTTCAAGTATCTGTGATGGCTTCTTTGCTTATCTGGCGGTGGATCTTGCCGATAGTCACCATACTTCTGCTTCAGATACGCATCACAGTCTTCCGGAAGACGGACAGGAAGCCCCTCGAATATGCCGTAGCTGCCATCGCCATATATTTCTTTTCTGTGGTATTCCAAGTGTCCCTGCCAGTTCCCGTGGTTTGCGATGACATTCGAAGATTCTACCGGCCATGCAGAGATCAATGCTGTATAGGCCGCAGCAGTTTGTGCGGTATTTTTACCAAAGCCCAAAGCTCGCAGCGGATTCACAACTGCTTCTTTCCATCGCTCAGGACGAACACAGGGAATAGATAGCTTTCTGACAAACCAGGCTTTCTTGCGCTCCAGTCGTTCCTGCTCTTTTTTATCTTTCGGGTAACCATCCAGGGGGAAAATGTCAATGCTGATTCCATGGTTGATTGGAAGTGCCGCGACGCTTTCCTCAATGCAAGTCGTTTCTGAATCCCTCAATTTGCTGTAGATAGCAGGAAATGCAGGATCTGATTGAAAGTTTTGAAGGAAAAACTGTTTTGGAAGCAAAGCCGGAGCTTCCTTGCAGAAGCGTTCATAATCATTGCGGAATAGCGCGACATCGACATCATCATCCCAAGGGACAAAACCACCATACTTAACCGCCCCCAGCGCACTGCCACATACTAAGAAGTATTTCAACTGCAACCGATCACAGATCTGCGTGAAGATTTGAAGCATCTGGAACACTTTCTTCTGAATTGGGGTCATTCTCTAATCTCCTCATCATTGCACTGACCATTCCATCCACTACGCACAGAGCAAGGAAGAAGTTCAATGCACCTTCCCAAATTGGTTCAACAAAGCAATTGACATACGCGCCGATATACAGGAGCAGAAGAAGGTATCGCAGCGACGGAAGGATTTTTGGGTTTTTCCATATCACCGTCACATTGGCGAAGTTTTTAATGGAGTAAATCAGCAACAGGCAAAATGGAATAATTCCTGAAACTCTGCCAACATCCAACCACATGTTGTGGCGATATATCTGACTGGCTCGGCCACCCATCGGGTACTGAATCAATTCACGCAGTCCGATCCAAAAGCTTTGAAAGCGGAAAGAATCCGAATTCTCTAAGGATGCCCGCCGCTCATAGCGCGCCGCCAGATTTGTACTTAGGATATAATCCCTGATGGACAATACATTGAAATGGTAGAACAGAAACGCAATCAGGCTGATAACGACCATGATTCCAAGACATTTCAAAATTCCAGCAATACCATGCTCGCTGTATGCGAATTGCAGTGCGGCAAGAATCACAATCAGCAGAAGAATTGCAAATTGTGTTCGTGTTCCCAGCATGAACATGTACTGAATTGTGGCAAAAAACAACGCAAGGAACATGATCTTTACCGGGAGTCTTTTCTCGAACTTCACCGCATAGGGGGTAACTGAGATCGGCAGCGTATTTAGTGCGCCGGATCCCGTTGCAGCTCGATATGTACCTGTCCAGAAATCAATCAAACGGTATCGGTTATTTCCGATGTTGACCAGCATATTCAAGGTTGCGTAAGTTCCAAATCCGGCTGCCAGCGCCAAAATGCCATCTCGGATTTGTTTATCAGAACTTCCCTCAGCGATGAGCCAACCGATTGCGAATGCGACGACTGGCAGAATTCCATGGTGGTACACACCCGAGATCGTCCGCATTCCAATCAGGGCATATGTCATGCCTGCAGACAGCAGCAGCCAAAAGCCTGGCGCATACAAGAAGTTAAAATAGATTTCTCTGCCAAGCATTCGCTGCCGCAACAGAGCTACAAACAGGAACACCAGCGGATATGCATATCCCCAATTGATCGCACCGAGCGTCAGCAGGAACAGAGGTACAATTGTCATGCGTTGCTTTGCTCCTTATGAATGAAGTCCAGGACCCGGTGCATTTGCACATTTCGATTTTTATTCTTCAGTACAAAATCTCTCCCTTTCGCGCCCATCGCATCCAGCTCTGATGGGCTTAATTCTCTGAGAGATTCCACCGTATTCCGAATGGAAGCAGCGCTCTCCTCTGGAATATAAGTTAAGAATGGATCATACTCTCCGGGTATCCCGTCCAGACGAAACATCATGACCGGACGGCCCGATGCCATATACTCCATAGTCTTGGAAGGAAAGCTGTACTTCGTGTATTCGCCCTGATTGGTTCTTGGATTGACAAGCACGGTTGCTTGCTTCTGCAACTGCACCGCTTCCTCATGTGGTAAAAAACCGAAGAAGCGAATACGGGAATCCTGCGCAGCATACGTGCGAATTTCTTCCTCCATTTCACCGGAGCCGCACAGCCACAATTCAATATCAGGATCCGGTAACTCCTTCATCGCCTGGAGGAGCAATTCAATGCCATAGCGCCGGTTCAACCGTCCTGTATATAGCATGGAAAACGGTTGAGGCTTTGAAACCGGCGGTTCATCTGCAACATCTCCGCACATTCCCTCCATCACGAGGTATGGGCGATCACCTACATGCAAAGGCACAGCCATTTGTTCCGTCAGGAGAATGAAACGATCTACCCTTGCCATAAAGTGATAAACAATTTTGCAGTGGATTCTCCGCAAGAGTTTCCTGAATGAAGAAACCCGGTGCATATCATAAAACTCGGGGATATCCGTAATCACTGCCGTTACTTTGTATTCGGGATTCAGTTTATTGACAGCCCACAAAAACGGAAGATATGCTGTGAAGATCAGAACTTCCGATTCACACGGATACTTCTTCAGCCACGCCCGTACCTTCCTCATTCGCATGAATTGTTTTACGAGCGGGATATTCCAGCAGCCGACCTCATGGCCGACTATGTTCTCACAGGACCAGTCTGTATCTTTCAGGTGAAAGATTTTGAAGTTTTTAGGCCATGTTCCAACTGGCAGGGCATTGATAACAATCAGTGGTTCATCTGTATTCGCATGGATTCCCTTAATCAGATTCCATTGAAAGTTATTCGCTGCATTGGAGACGCCTCGTTTTGATGCGGATATAATTTCCTGTTCCCGTTTCTCTGGGAACAATGGTCCCAAAATAATCATACAGATAGCTCCACCGCTTCTCGTTCCGTCAGTTTGTAAATTTGCTCTGCCAGCCCGTCAATATCATTTTCTTTCACAATATACTTTCCGCCTGCACTCTCAGGGCTGCCACCGACATCATAGGTGATGACTGGCGTCCCGCAGGCTCTGGCTTCCAAGTTCACCGTTGGGTATGTATCCTGACTGTCTCTTATACACATCTCCGAGCCCACGAGACGCGTAGTAATCTCGT
>ERZ1026999.612-NODE-612-length-15162-cov-6.897134_pt1 | contig 15162 bp, 8 predicted proteins | sample MGYA00519453_ERZ1026999 | MGnify/ENA primary metagenome ERZ1026999 (study PRJEB26926, sample SAMN06164453) | human gut metagenome | biome: ENVO:00009003; feature: ENVO:2100002; material: ENVO:00002003 | host: Homo sapiens | place: USA | collected 2012 ...
CGCGTCTCGTGGGCTCGGAGATGTGTATAAGAGACAGATTCATCTTGTTATCTGTCTGTATTTTAACCAGAATTAAATCAGTATTAGATGCCGTATGAATATCTCGAAATGTTGCGGTGTATCACATACAAATCATCACCGCAGGACCATAGTATTTACATAAGGTTTGTCCCCCGGAGGTAGTCATCGCAGCAATCGAGTAAATTAGCTTCACCACGGTATATTGTTTCCGTAGAATACCCATAATTATAAGAGAGGTTGTTATGATTGAACGTGAACTGGGGAACTGGAAAGACTTTATCGAAGTTATGCTTCGTAAGTAATTCCTGAGACAAAGTACAAACAGCAAGAACCTGCTGAGCAGGTTCTTAATCGGAAAGTTGAAAAGGGCGACACATTGGCATGTCGCCTTTTTTATTGCTTATTCCGGGCGCGGCTTCAGCGGGAAGCGGCGGCGCACCAGCACAAAGAACAGCGGCACGAAGTAAATAGCCAGAATAGTGGCCGAAATCATCCCGCCCATTACGCCAGTACCCACCGCATGCTGACCACCGGAACCGGCACCTGTGCTGGTTGCCATTGGCAATACGCCGAAGATAAATGCCAGCGAGGTCATCAGAATCGGGCGTAAACGCTGACGGCAGGCGTGGAGCGTCGCTTCAAACAGGTCGTGGCCTTTTTGGTTCATCTCGTTAGCAAACTCGACGATCAGGATAGCGTTTTTCGCCGATAAACCAATGACCGTTAACAGACCCACCTGGAAGTAAACATCGTTTTCCAGCCCGCGCATCCAGGTTGCCAGCAGCGCGCCGATAACCCCCAGCGGCACGACCAGCATTACCGAGAACGGCACCGACCAGCTTTCATACAATGCCGCCAGACACAGGAATACCACCAGCAAGGAAATGGCGTACAGCGCCGGAGCCTGCGCGCCGGAAAGCCGCTCCTGATACGACATCGCCGTCCACTCCAGACCAAAGCCGTTTGGCAGCTGCTTCACTAACGATTCCATAATATCCATCGCCGTACCGGTACTGACCCCCGGTGCGGCTTCCCCAACAATCTCAACCGCAGAATAACCGTTATAGCGTTCCAGACGCGGCGAGCCTGTCTCCCAGCGTGAGGTCGCGAAAGCAGAGAAGGGCACCATGCCGCCATCTTTATTTCGGACATACCAGAGATTGATGTCATCTGGCAGCATGCGATACGGCGCAGCTGCCTGCACATAGACTTTCTTCACGCGACCGCGATCCATAAAGTCATTCACATAGCTCGAACCCCACGCGGTTTGCAGCGTGTCGTTAATATCGTCGATAGCAACGCCCAGCGCCTGAGCTTTACGCTGATCGATATCAATCTGCAACTGCGGACTGTCGTCGAGGCCGTTATGGCGTACACGGGTTAACTCCGGATTTTCCGCCGCCAGCGCCAGCAACTGGTTTCGTGCTGCCATCAGCGCATCGTGACCTGCCCCAGCGTGGTCCTGCAACTCCATATCAAAACCCGCAGAACTACCAAGACCGCTAATTGCTGGCGGGCTGCTGGCGATAACGCGAGCTTCTTTAATCTTGTTAAACGCCTTCGTTGCACGCTCGATAATGGCAAACGAGGTGCCGGTCTTACTGTCGCGTTCGCTCCAGTCTTTCAGGCGGATAAACATTCGCGCCACGTTTTGCCCGTTACCCCCAGGGCCAGAACCCACGGTGGCAAACACCGACATGATGTTGTCTTTTTCATGGGTGAAGTAATATTTCTCGATTTGCTCAACGACTTTCAGGGTCTGTTGCTGGGTTGAACCGCTGGGCAACTGTACCGAGGTAGTAAACATGCCACGGTCTTCCAGCGGTAAGAACGACGTCGGCAAACGCAGGAACAGGAACACCATGCCGCCAAGCAGCAGGACATAAATCACAATCCAGCGCAGGCTACGGTGGAGAATTTTCGCCACCCCTTTTTCGTAGCGTTCGGAGTTGCGGTTAAACATCTGGTTAAACCAGGCAAAAAAGCCTTTTTGCCCGTGATGCTCACCTTTTTTCAGTGGCTTAAGTAGCGTGGCACACAGAGCCGGAGTGAGGATCATCGCTACCAGTACTGACAGCACCATCGCCGCAACAATGGTAATAGAGAACTGGCGATAGATGGCCCCGGTGGTGCCGCCGAAGAAGGTCATTGGCACAAATACCGCCGAAAGCACCATCGCAATCCCGACCAGTGCGCCCTGGATTTGCCCCATCGATTTACGTGTGGCTTCGCGAGGAGTGAGTCCTTCCTCACTCATAATACGTTCGACGTTTTCCACCACCACGATGGCGTCATCTACCAACAGGCCGATAGCCAGCACCATCGCGAACATGGTTAAGGTGTTGACGCTATAGCCGAAGGCATAAAGCACCGAGAAGGTTCCCATCAACACCACCGGCACGGCGATAGTGGGTATCAGCGTGGCGCGGAAGTTTTGCAGGAACAGATACATAACGAGGAAAACCAGGGCGATAGCTTCCAGCAGCGTTTTCACCACGTCTTCAATGGAGGCTTTTACAAAAGAGGTGGTTTCATACGCCACCTTGTATTCCAGTCCGTGTGGAAAATACTGCGCCAGCTCGTCGAGACGATTGAGCACCAGCTCCGCTGTCGCCATTTCGTTCGCGCCGGAGGCCAGTTTTACCCCCAGCCCGGAGGCTGGCTTACCATTGAAGCGGCTAAGATAATCGTATTTCTCCGCCCCCATTTCGACGGTGGCGACATCGCCCAGCCTTACCTCTGAGCCGTCCTGATTCACCCGCAAGGTGATATCGCGGAACTGTTCTGGTGTTTGCAGCAGTGACTGGGCGTTAATGGTGGCGTTGAGCGCCTGCTTATCGACGGAAGGCGTACCACCAAGTTGCCCAACCGCAATCTGCGCGTTCTGTGATTCAATGGCATCGGTGACATCTTTAGCCGTCATCTGGAAACTGTTGAGTTTCGCCGGGTCCAGCCAGATACGCATGGAATATTGCGAACCATAGGCATCGATATCCCCGACGCCATTCACGCGGCTTAACGGGTCCTGAATATTACTGGCAACATAATCGGCAATATCCTGTTTATCCATCGAACCATCGGTAGAGACGAAGGCAATGGTCAGAATGTTTGTATCGCCGGTTTTACGCACCGTCACGCCCTGATTTTGCACCGCCTGCGGTAACTTTCGCATGGCTGATTGTAGCTGGTTTTGTACTTGCTGCACGGCTTCGTCCGGATCGGTGCCTGCTTTAAAACTTAACGTGACAGATGCCTGACCGGTGCCGCTGCTCTGAGATGACATATACATCAGATTATCGAGGCCCGTCATATTTTGCTCGATAACCTGGGTCACGGTGTTTTCCAGCGTCTAGGCCGATGCGCCGGGATAGTTAGCGGTCACTCGCACATTCGGTGGCGCGAGATCGGGGTATTGTTCAACGGGCAATGAAAAAATCGCCAGGGTACCTGTCAGACACAACAGGATTGCCAGCACCCAGGCAAAAATGGGGCGATCAATAAAGAAATTCGCCATTAAAAGAGGACCTCGTGTTTCTGCGTATCGTTGTAGGCTTGGCTTGCTTCACTGTAGCGGCAAGGTACGAGCCAATCGTGGAGAAAAAAAGGAGTTAATGTAAATTATCATGCCCTTTTATACTGAACCTTAAGTGCCACTATTCTTTGGTCAATAAGAGGCATTACATCAGCTGACTTTCCTCACCCTCCGCAGAGCGAAAGCTAATACTCACTAACGTGCCGCCGCCGGAAGGTTGTGAAAAAGTCAGCGTCCCACCCAATCTTTCCGCGCGTTCGCGCATGATATTCAGACCATAATGGCCTTCGGGTTCTTTCGGTTCACCGATGCCAATCCCGTTGTCGCGAATATAGACTGTGTGATTGCCATCCGGCGCGGTGACGCAGCTAACGGCGATTTCGCTGGCGTTGGCGTGCTTCATCGCATTCAGCACCGCTTCGCGAATAATTTGCAACAAATGCACCTGCATTTGCGCATCCAGCGCCAGGGTTGGCAGACGGCAGTCGAGGGTCAGTTTGGCGCTGGTTTGATTTTGTAACGTATCCAGCATTTCCCTCAACGCGGAGGGGAGATCCGCCTGCTGCAGCGTCAGGCGGAAAGTAGTCAACAGCTCGCGTAACTGCCGATAAGCATCATTCAACGCCTGGGAAAAATCGGCCATGATACTTTGTGCGGTGGCGTTATCTTCCGGTATCGAACGCTTCAGTAACGTCAACTGGATACGTAAGTAAGAAAGTACCTGAGCCAGCGAGTCGTGCAATTCGCGGGCGATGGTCGCACGTTCTTCCATCAACAATAACTGCTGAAAATGCTTCTGCGCCTGATTAAAGTACAAACCGCGTCCCAGCATCGACGAAACGCTGTTAAGCAGCGGTTCTGATGATGAAACGTGACTATTTTGCCAGTGCAGTTCGCCGTAAACCGTCTCTTGCATTGTCACCGGTAAAATCTGCATCGGCAATTCCGGGTTTGGCTGCCCTTCGCTAATCCGCCAGTTGTCACCGACATTTAACTCCAGATATTCAGCCGCTTCATTGTCGCGAACAATCTGCAAAATATGGCGGAAACAATGCACATCAATCTGGCTGGTGTTTAGCGCCTGCGAACACTGATACAACACCTCCAGACGACGCTTGGCCTCGTGGAGATCGCGGGTCTTTTCTTCTACTGACGCCTCCAGCGAACGGTACAATTTATGCAGCTCGCTCGACATCTGGTTAAAGGTTTTTGCAAGCAGGCCAAGCTCATTCGGCAGGCTGGTATCCAGCGGCGGCGAGTCGAACTGCCCGTGTTCAATACGCTGACTGGCGGTAACCAGCTGATTCAGCGGGGCAACCACCTGATGGCGTATGCGGCGCAAAGTAAAAAAGACCAGCGTGAAAATACCGATGCCGCCAGCCAGGGAAATTGCCACCACCAGCAGCATTTTGCGTTCAGCGTAGTGCTGTAAAGCCAGCACGAACAGGTCTATCTGATTAACATAATTATTAATATTGGCCTGATACCACGGCAAGTCGCCCTTGCTGAGCCGATTATTCATCTCCAGCCAGTTGGCATTCAGATGCGCATAGCGGGTTTTTACTGCCTCTGGCACATACCAGACGTTGAGATTGGTTAATACCGGTGAATGCAGTGCCTGCTGAAATAACTGACGATGTGCATTGAGTTGTGGACTGCCACTTTGCAAGTCGTAGCCCAGGCGGTAACTCTGCATACGCAGCGATCCGGCAATATTGATAGCCTCAGCGTCGCGTAAACTGCTCGCCAGCGTTAGCAGAGCGATACCCGTGGAAAGAATCGACAGCAGCACAATGTAAAAAAAGGCCCGGGCCAGACTGGCCGAGACGGGTCGTTTAACAATCACACGCGTCTTCTCCACAAAAAATCATTAATGTTCCAGTTCGCTGAAACGAAATTTAGTCAGTGATGGGATTATTTGATCTGCCACAGTTTATAGCGAAATAGTTACTTATTCTGGGCACATGAACATTGCCGATTCCCCTGTAAGTCGGGTAATAACAACACTCATATAAAGAATAAGGTTTTTACAACCAAAAAAGAAGGTCGTTATGAATCGTTTTATTATGGCCAACAGTCAGCAATGTCTGGGTTGTCATGCTTGTGAAATCGCCTGTGTCATGGCTCACAATGACGAGCAACATGTCCTGAGCCAACACCATTTTCATCCCCGAATTACGGTTATCAAACATCAGCAGCAACGTAGTGCAGTGACCTGTCACCATTGTGAAGATGCGCCCTGCGCCCGTAGCTGCCCTAATGGCGCAATCAGCCACGTTGATGACAGCATTCAGGTCAATCAGCAAAAGTGTATTGGCTGTAAATCCTGCGTGGTGGCCTGTCCATTTGGTACGATGCAAATCGTTCTGACACCCGTTGCGGTAGGAAAAGTAAAAGCCACGGCGCATAAATGCGACCTTTGTGCAGGGCGCGAAAACGGTCCTGCCTGTGTCGAAAATTGCCCGGCGGACGCGCTGCAACTGGTCACTGACGCCGCACTCTCCGGCATGGCGAAATCCCGCCGCTTGCGCACCGCACGTCAGGAACATCAACCGTGGCATGCCAGTACCGCGGCGCAAGAAATGCCGGTAATGAGTAAAGTCGAGCAAATGCAGGCAACGCCCGCGCGTGGCGAGCCAGATAAACTGGCGATTGAAGCGCGCAAAACCGGTTTTGATGAAATTTATCTGCCATTCCGTGCCGATCAGGCACAACGGGAAGCCTCGCGCTGCCTTAAGTGCGGCGAGCACAGCGTTTGTGAATGGACCTGCCCGCTGCATAACCATATACCGCAGTGGATTGAACTGGTGAAAGCCGGAAACATCGACGCCGCCGTCGAGCTTTCTCACCAGACCAACACCCTGCCGGAAATTACCGGACGCGTTTGCCCGCAAGACCGTTTGTGTGAAGGTGCCTGTACTATTCGCGATGAGCACGGCGCAGTAACTATCGGTAACATTGAACGCTACATTTCAGATCAGGCGTTGGCGAAAGGTTGGCGTCCTGACTTAAGCCATGTCACCAAAGTGGACAAGCGGGTGGCGATTATCGGTGCGGGTCCGGCAGGGCTGGCCTGTGCAGATGTTCTCACCCGCAATGGCGTGGCGGTGACGGTGTACGATCGCCATCCAGAAATCGGTGGCTTGCTCACTTTCGGCATTCCTTCTTTCAAACTGGATAAATCCCTGCTGGCACGCCGTCGGGAAATCTTCAGCGCGATGGGGATTCACTTCGAACTCAATTGTGAAGTGGGTAAAGATGTCTCTTTGAATTCGCTTTTGGAACAATACGACGCGGTCTTCGTTGGCGTAGGCACTTACCGTTCCATGAAAGCGGGTTTACCCAATGAAGATGCGCCGGGCGTTTATGACGCGCTGCCGTTCCTCATCGCCAATACTAAACAGGTGATGGGACTCGAAGAGCTACCGGAAGAGCCGTTTATCAATACTGCCGGACTTAACGTCGTGGTACTGGGCGGCGGCGACACCGCGATGGACTGTGTGCGTACTGCGCTGCGCCACGGCGCGAGTAACGTCACCTGCGCTTATCGTCGTGATGAAGCTAACATGCCAGGCTCGAAGAAAGAGGTGAAGAACGCCCGTGAAGAGGGGGCCAACTTCGAATTTAACGTCCAGCCGGTGGCGCTTGAACTGAATGAACAAGGTCACGTCTGCAGGATTCGTTTCCTGCGCACGCGTCTTGGCGAGCCGGACGCCCAGGGACGTCGGCGTCCAGTGCCGGTGGAAGGCAGTGAATTTGTCATGCCAGCCGATGCGGTGATTATGGCGTTTGGCTTCAATCCGCACGGGATGCCGTGGCTGGAGTCGCACGGTGTAACGGTAGACAAATGGGGCCGCATCATCGCGGATGTGGAAAGCCAGTACCGTTACCAGACCACGAATCCGAAAATCTTCGCCGGTGGTGACGCCGTGCGTGGTGCGGATCTGGTGGTTACCGCAATGGCAGAAGGACGTCATGCGGCACAGGGGATCATTGACTGGCTGGGCGTAAAATCAGTCAAATCTCACTGATAGCCTGCGCAGACAAACCCGACTTCACAGCGTAAGATAATTGTTCATTTCGCGCTGTGGAGTCGGTATGACGCAACAAATCACCCTCGTTAAAGACAAAATTCTCTCCGATAACTATTTCACCCTGCACAACATTACTTACGATCTCACGCGCAAAGATGGCGAAGTTATCCGCCATAAACGTGAAGTTTACGATCGCGGTAATGGTGCGACGATCCTCCTGTACAACGCGAAGAAAAAGACCGTGGTTCTGATTCGCCAGTTCCGCGTCGCTACCTGGGTTAATGGCAATGAAAGCGGGCAACTGATTGAAACCTGCGCCGGGCTGCTGGATAACGACGAACCGGAAGTGTGCATTCGCAAGGAAGCGATTGAAGAGACGGGCTATGAAGTTGGCGAAGTCCGCAAATTATTTGAACTGTATATGTCGCCAGGCGGTGTGACTGAGCTAATCCACTTTTTTATCGCCGAATACAGTGACAGCCAGCGCGCTAACGCCGGTGGTGGTGTCGAAGATGAAGATATTGAAGTGCTTGAGCTGCCGTTCAGCCAGGCGCTGGAGATGATTAAAACCGGCGAGATACGTGACGGTAAGACGGTGTTATTGCTTAACTATTTGCAAATGTCACATTTAATGGACTGAAAAATAACAATAATATTTCGTTGTTTATTATTGGCTCAATCCGACAAATCCGATTGAGCCGCGCTACCTGCGCAACGAAGATACGACTTGTGCTGTTTGTTTGAACTTCTGGGGTCGTACCGTCCATGCGATATCGCATTTTCCTTCTCTTTTTTTTCGTTTTGTTGCCGATGTCTTTGGTGTGGGCGGCACCAGCGCAACGGGCGTTTTCCGACTGGCAGGTCACCTGTAATAATCAAAATTTCTGTGTAGCGCGCAATACGGGCGATCATAATGGACTGGTGATGACCCTGAGCCGCAGCGCCGGGGCGCATACCGATGCCGTTTTACGTATTGAGCGCGGCGGGTTGAAGTCGCCGGATGCGTCAGAAGGGGAGATAGCGCCACGGCTGCTGTTAGATGGTGAGCCGTTGGCGTTAAGTGGTGACAAGTGGCGGATTTCACCATGGTTATTAGTAACCGATGATACGGCAACCATCACCGCGTTTTTGCAGATGATTCAGGAAGGGAGGGCGATCACCTTACGCGACGGCAATCAGACTATTTCTCTGAGTGGCTTAAAAGCGGCGTTGTTGTTTATTGATGCCCAGCAAAAGCGCGTTGGCAGTGAGACCGCGTGGATAAAGAAAGGGGACGAACCGCCGCTCAGCGTACCGCCAGCGCCTGCGCTGAAAGAGGTCGCGGTGGTTAACCCAACGCCGACGCCACTCTCACGCGAAGAACGTAACGATTTGCTGGATTATGGAAACTGGCGGATGAATGGTCTGCGCTGTTCGCTTGATCCGTTACGTCGTGAGGTGAATGTCACTGCGCTGACCGATGATAAAGCGCTGATGATGATTAGCTGTGAGGCTGGGGCCTATAACACCATTGATTTGGCATGGATTGTGTCGCGTAAAAAGCCGCTGGCCTCGCGCCCGGTACGGTTGCGTTTGCCGTTCAACAACGGTCAGGAGACCAATGAACTGGAACTGATGAACGCAACATTCGATGAAAAATCGCGTGAACTGGTGACCTTAGCAAAAGGGCGCGGATTAAGCGATTGTGGCATTCAGGCGCGCTGGCGCTTTGACGGTCAGCGTTTTCGCCTGGTGCGTTACGCCGCAGAACCCACCTGCGATAACTGGCATGGGCCAGACGCCTGGCCCACGTTGTGGATCACCCGTTAAACAAAATCCCAGATGCGCCCCTAAAAAGCGCACGGACCGTCCCCTCGCCCCTCTGGGGAGAGGGTTAGGGTGAGGGGAACATACAGCATCCGGCGATCACCATCAGGCACCTTTCACTCCCAGTACCTTATGCGCTTTTGCCACAATATTCTCGGCGGTAAAGCCAAAGAACGGGAACAGCTTATCCGCCGGAGCTGATTCCCCATAACCTGTCATCCCGACAATTGCCCCTTTCAGGCCAACATATTTGTACCAGTAATCGGCAATACCCGCTTCTACTGCCACGCGGGCAGAAACATTTGAAGGCAGTACCGACTCCCGATATTTCTCATCCTGGGCATCGAAAATATCGGTCGAGGGCAGGGAAACTACGCGAACATTGCGACCTTCTCCCGCTAATTTCTCTGCCGCTTGCAGGGTGATTTCCATCTCTGAACCGGTGGCAATCAGAATAATATCTGGCTTACCGCCGCTGTCTTTCAGCACATAACCGCCACGAGCAATCTCTTTAACCTGATCCGGTGTTCGTTCTACCTGTGCCAGATTCTGCCTTGAGAGGATCAGTGCTGTCGGTCCGTTGTGGCGCTCAACCGCCAGCTTCCAGCCAACCGCCGCTTCCACCTGATCGCACGGTCGCCAGGTGCTGAAATTTGGCGTTAAGCGCAGACTAGCCAGTTGCTCAACAGCCTGGTGCGTCGGACCATCTTCGCCCAGACCAATTGAGTCGTGGGTATAAACCATAATCTGCCGCGCTTTCATCAGTGCCGCCATCCGCGCGGCGTTACGGGCGTATTCAACAAACATCAGGAACGTCGCGGTATACGGCACAAAGCCGCCGTGGTGCGCGATGCCGTTGGCGATAGCGGTCATACCAAATTCACGCACCCCGTAGTGAATGTAGTTGCCCGCCGGATCTTCCTTCAGCGAAACAGAACCTTTCCAGATGGTCAGGTTGCTGGGAGCCAGATCCGCCGAACCGCCGAGCAACTCAGGCAGCATCGGCCCGTAAGCGTTAAGCGTATTTTGCGAAGCCTTACGGGTAGCGATTTTCGCCGGATTCGCCTGCAACTCATTGATATATTTCTGAGTCGTTTTCTCCCAGTCCTTCGGCAAACCGCCGCTCATCCGACGGGTAAACTCTTCTGCCAGTTGCGGATGAGCCTTTTTATAGGCGGCAAACTTCTCATTCCAGCTCTGCTGCGCTTTTTCGCCTTTTTCACGGGCATCCCAGGCGTGATAAATCTCTTTAGGGATCTCAAATGGCGGATGGTGCCAGCCCAGTTTTTGCCGTGCCAGAGCTACTTCTTCTTCCCCCAGCGGTGCGCCGTGCGCCTCTTCCTTACCTGCTTTATTCGGCGAACCAAAGCCAATCACCGTACGGCAGATAATCAGCGACGGCTTATCTTTCACGCTTTGCGCTTCAAGGATCGCTTCCTTCACCGCCTGCGGATCGTGGCCGTCGATTTCATGGATCACATGCCAGTGATAGGCTTCAAAACGTTTTGCCGTATCGTCGGTAAACCAGCCTTCGGTTTCACCGTCGATGGAAATACCGTTGTGATCGTAAAAACCAATCAGCTTGCCCAGCCCCAGCGTGCCCGCCAGCGAACAGACTTCGTGAGAGATACCTTCCATCAGGCAGCCGTCGCCCATAAACACATAGGTGAAGTGATCGACAATTTCATGATCCGGCTGATTAAATTGCGCCGCCAGCGTACGCTCTGCTATCGCCAGCCCGACGGCGTTCGCCAAACCTTGTCCAAGAGGACCGGTGGTGGTTTCAACACCTGGCGTATAGCCGATTTCCGGGTGACCAGGGGTTTTCGAATGCAACTGACGGAAGTTCTTCAGTTCTTCCAGTGGCAGGTCGTAACCGGTCAGATGCAGCAAACTGTAGAGCAGCATCGACGCGTGACCGTTGGAAAGAATAAAGCGGTCACGGTCATACCAGGTTGGGTCGGTGGGGTTATGTTTAAGAAAATCGTTCCACAGCACTTCGGCAATATCAGCCATGCCCATCGGCGCGCCGGGATGACCAGAATTGGCTTTTTGTACCGCATCCATACTGAGTGCACGAATCGCATTGGCAAGGTCTTTTCGGGACATATAACACTCCGTGGCTGGTTTATAGTTTGGCGGCAAGAAGATCTTCCAGTTTGCGTTGATCAACGGCGAACAGACGAATGCCTTCAGACAGTTTTTCTACCGCCATCGCATCCTGATTGTGCTCCCAACGGAACTCCGCTTCGCTCATGGGAGCTGGGCGTGGGAACGTCTGAGAAGGTGGGATTAATTTACGTACCACTGGCGAAACTTTTTCCTGTAGCTCCTTCAGCAAATTCGGTGCGATAGTCAGTCGGTCGCAGCCGGTTAAGGCGAGGATTTGTTCGGTGCGACGGAAGCTCGCGCCCATCACAATGGTTTCATAGTGGTGTTGCTTATAGTAGTCGTAGATATTGCGTACTGATTTAACGCCTGGATCTTCTTCCACCACATACGGGTCCATCGGCTTGCGTGCCTGATACCAGTCATAAATACGCCCGACAAACGGCGAAATCAGAAAAACGCCTGCTTCTGCACAGGCCCGCGCCTGTGCAAAAGAAAACAGCAGCGTCAGGTTGCAGTTGATACCTTCTTTTTCCAGCTCTTCTGCCGCGCGAATTCCTTCCCAGGTCGAAGCCAGCTTGATCAGAATGCGCGATTTCTCAACGCCTTGTTGCTGATACAAGTCCACCAGATGGCGCGCCTTCTCAATACTCTTTTCTTTATCAAAAGAGAGGCGTGCATCAACTTCTGTTGACACGCGACCGGGTACGATTTTGAGAATTTCAGCACCGAAATTGACCGCCAGTTTGTCACACGCTGCGACCACCTGTTGTTCCTGGGTCTTGCCATTTTTTTTACCCCAGGCGATAGCATCGTCTATTAAATGCTCATATTGTGATAATCCGGCAGCCTTGAGTAACAGCGAAGGATTGGTGGTGGCATCCTGGGGATGATAATGGCGAATGGACTCAATATCGCCGCTGTCTGCCACGACAGTGGTGAACTGTTTGATGCCGTCTAACTCGTTCATAGGAAATACTCCTTGAAAAGTAAAGTGTTAGATGAGTGCGTTAATTCACACTTCTGAGAAATTTCGCTAAACGCATCAAAAAAGCATAGCAGACAGGCATGGTATTGCTGGATTAAGCAGGTAACATCAGTGTTATATGATTATTACCAAAACATTATATTAATGGTGAGAGTTTGGACTTGCTCAAAGTCTGTAGACTCCGGCAGGGTAATAATGTGCGCCACGTTGTGGACAGGGGCTGTTGCCCACACACTTTATTTGTGAACGTTACGTGAAAGGAACAACCAAATGGATGACCAGTTAAAACAAAGTGCACTTGATTTCCATGAATTTCCAGTTCCAGGGAAAATCCAGGTTTCTCCAACCAAGCCTCTGGCAACGCAGCGCGATCTGGCGCTGGCCTACTCACCAGGCGTTGCCGCACCTTGTCTTGAAATCGAAAAAGACCCGTTAAAAGCCTACAAATATACCGCGCGCGGTAACCTGGTAGCGGTGATCTCTAACGGTACGGCGGTGCTGGGGTTAGGCAACATTGGCGCGCTGGCAGGCAAACCGGTGATGGAAGGCAAGGGCGTTCTGTTTAAGAAATTCGCCGGGATTGATGTATTTGACATTGAAGTTGATGAACTCGACCCGGACAAATTTATTGAAGTCGTCGCTGCGCTCGAACCGACCTTCGGCGGCATCAACCTCGAAGACATTAAAGCGCCAGAATGTTTCTATATTGAACAGAAACTGCGCGAGCGGATGAATATTCCGGTATTCCACGACGATCAGCACGGCACGGCAATTATCAGCACTGCCGCCATCCTCAACGGCTTGCGCGTGGTGGAGAAAAACATCTCCGACGTGCGGATGGTGGTTTCTGGCGCGGGTGCCGCAGCAATCGCCTGTATGAACCTGCTGGTAGCGCTGGGTCTGCAAAAACATAACATCGTGGTTTGCGATTCAAAAGGCGTTATCTATCAGGGCCGTGAGCCAAACATGGCGGAAACCAAAGCCGCATACGCGGTGGTGGATGACGGTAAACGTACCCTCGATGATGTGATTGAAGGCGCGGATATTTTCCTCGGCTGTTCCGGCCCGAAAGTGCTGACCCAGGAAATGGTGAAGAAAATGGCCCGTGCGCCAATGATCCTGGCGCTGGCGAACCCGGAACCGGAAATTCTGCCGCCGCTGGCGAAAGAAGTGCGTCCGGATGCCATCATCTGTACCGGCCGTTCCGACTACCCGAACCAGGTGAACAACGTCCTTTGCTTCCCGTTTATCTTCCGTGGCGCGCTGGACGTTGGCGCAACCGCCATCAACGAAGAGATGAAACTGGCGGCAGTACGCGCGATTGCAGAACTGGCCCATGCGGAACAGAGTGAAGTGGTGGCTTCAGCGTATGGCGATCAGGATCTGAGCTTTGGTCCGGAATACATCATTCCAAAACCGTTTGATCCGCGCTTGATCGTTAAGATCGCTCCTGCGGTGGCGAAAGCGGCGATGGAGTCGGGCGTGGCGACGCGTCCGATTGCTGATTTCGACGTCTACATCGACAAGCTGACAGAGTTCGTTTACAAAACTAACCTGTTTATGAAGCCGATTTTCTCCCAGGCTCGCAAAGCGCCGAAGCGCGTAGTTCTGCCGGAAGGGGAAGAGGCGCGCGTTCTGCATGCCACTCAGGAACTGGTAACGCTGGGACTGGCGAAACCGATCCTTATTGGTCGTCCGAACGTGATCGAAATGCGCATTCAGAAACTGGGCTTGCAGATCAAGTCGGGCGTTGATTTTGAGATCGTCAATAACGAATCCGATCCGCGCTTTAAAGAGTACTGGACCGAATACTTCCAGATCATGAAGCGTCGCGGTGTCACTCAGGAGCAGGCGCAGCGTGCGCTGATCAGTAACCCGACAGTGATCGGCGCGATCATGGTTCAGCGTGGCGAAGCCGATGCAATGATTTGCGGTACGGTGGGCGATTATCATGAACACTTTAGCGTGGTGAAAAATGTCTTTGGTTATCGCGATGGCGTTCACACCGCAGGTGCAATGAACGCGCTGCTGTTGCCGAGTGGTAACACCTTTATTGCCGATACCTACGTCAATGATGAGCCTGATGCAGAAGAGCTGGCGGAGATCACCTTGATGGCGGCAGAAACTGTTCGTCGTTTTGGTATTGAGCCGCGTGTGGCTCTGTTGTCGCACTCCAACTTTGGTTCTTCTGACTGCCCGTCGTCGAGCAAAATGCGTCAGGCGCTGGAACTGGTCAGGGAACGTGCGCCAGAACTGATGATTGATGGTGAAATGCACGGCGATGCAGCGCTGGTGGAAGCGATTCGCAACGACCGTATGCCGGACAGCCCTTTGAAAGGTTCCGCTAATATTCTGGTGATGCCGAACATGGAAGCTGCCCGCATTAGTTACAACTTACTGCGCGTTTCCAGCTCGGAAGGTGTGACTGTCGGCCCGGTGCTGATGGGGGTGGCGAAACCGGTTCACGTGTTAACGCCGATCGCATCGGTACGTCGTATCGTCAACATGGTGGCGCTGGCCGTGGTTGAAGCGCAAACCCAACCGCTGTAATTCTTTTTTAACTCTCACGCTTACCCTGAATATTCAGGGTAAGCGGTTTAGCTGCAATATATTAGTAAAGTTTATTACTGAGTTTGCGAATAATAAAAAAATCAGTATATAAAATATTTCGA
>ERZ1026999.637-NODE-637-length-14479-cov-4.377704_pt1 | contig 14479 bp, 7 predicted proteins | sample MGYA00519453_ERZ1026999 | MGnify/ENA primary metagenome ERZ1026999 (study PRJEB26926, sample SAMN06164453) | human gut metagenome | biome: ENVO:00009003; feature: ENVO:2100002; material: ENVO:00002003 | host: Homo sapiens | place: USA | collected 2012 ...
GCGTCTCGTGGGCTCGGAGATGTGTATAAGAGACAGCTCTGGTAGGTCGCCCGCGCCTGGAAATTGTCTCCCTTGCGGACATAGACGTCGCCCAGCAGGATGAAGGCCTTGGCCAGCCAGTAGGCCTGGGGTTCCCGTTCGGAATAGGCGAATATCGCCTTCTCGGTCTTGTCCATATCGCCCTTTTCGAAGGTATCCTCCAGCACGTAATAGGCAGCGGCGGAACCCTCCTTCGAGCGGACGTCCGCGGCCAGTTCCCTGTAAAGCTTCACGGCATCGGCACGGCGATCCTGCTGCCGCAGCAACTCCGCCCATGCGAATTTCGATTCGCGCAGCGCCACGGCCCCGGCATCGGGATGCGCGGCGACATCGGCAGCCATCGCCTCGATTTTCGAAGCGTCGCCCCCTGCCAGCGTGGCGCGCACGTAGCCCGTCATGGCATCCTCGCGCCCGGCCACCGTCGTCGTGACGTCGTACAGCTTGCGGAATGCGGCGGCGGCCTCGTCGTAACGCTTGTCCTCATAGGTCAGCTCCGAAAGTTTCTCGAGCACCGTGACCGAATACTGGTTCGTACCCTGCCCGGCCAGTTCGGTGAGGGTTTCGATGGCATCGCCGCGCTCGCCCGTGCGGAGGTAACAGTCGCTCAGGAAATAGAGGGCATCGTTCAGGTAATATCCCTTGGGGTAGCTCCTGACATAACTGCGCAGCGACTTGGCGGCAGCGTCGGTCTGCCCGGCCAGGTAAAGTTTCTGGGCGGCGGCAAACGACAGCGAGTCGCGCGACACGGCTGTCAGGTCGCTCTCCATGCCCACCCTGGCGGCATAATCGAAATAGTCGTCGACCTTGCCGTCCGAGACATAGATCTCGCGGATACCCTGCATGGCCCCTTTGGCTTCGGACGACTGCGGGGCCGTCTCGACCACCATGTCGTAATATTTCAGCGACTTTTCCTTGTCCCCCAGGTTGAGGTAGGCGAGCCCCAGGTCGGCAAGCGCCTGTGCACGGCGCGGCGACGAGGGATAGTCGGCAATGAACCGTTCCAATTGTCCGGCACCTTCGGCATAGCGTTCCTGCGCGATATAGGAACGGCCGAGCTCGTACGAGGCGGCATCGACATAGTCGCCCTGCCCTGCAGTAACGATCTGCCGCAGCGCCTGCAGCTTGGGCTCCGTGCGCCCGAGGATGCCGAGCGTCACGGCGCGTTTATACTGTGCGTAATAGCGTTCGGGGGTGTTCAGCGCAACGGCACGGTCGTAATCCCCTACGGCCGCTTCGAATTCGCGGTCGGAATAGCGGATGTCGCCCAGCCGGTTGTAGGCATCGGCGCGGTAGCGGTCGCGGGCCGGATAGGTTTCGAGGAACTTCTCGAACGCACTGCGCGCTCCGGTCATGTCCTTGCGCGAGAAATCGCAGTAGCCGAGGTTGTAGAGCGCCATGGCATATTCGTCCTCGCTGCGGGGGGCACGCTTCAGATAGGCGTTGTATTTGGCCGCAGCGACCGTATAGTCGCCCTGTGCGAAGGCGATTTCGCCCTGCCAGAAGGAGTTGAGCGCACTGTATTTGGGGCTGACATTGATGGCCGCGGATTCGGCCAGGTAACGCTGCGCGGCACGCATGTCGCCGGCGCTGTACGCCTCCAGGCCGCGGAAATAGGTGATCTTCTGCAATGCGGCTCGGATGTCGGCATCCTGTGTCGGGAAGGATTTGATGGCCCGGTAAGCCGCGTCGTAATCGTTCGAATTGTAGTAGGCCGCGATCAGCAGCGAACGGGCTTCGCCCACGCGCGGAGAATCGGGATACTGCGCGACATAGCGCGTCAGCACGTTGATCGCGCCGTTGAAGGCACCGCCGCCCAGCTCGTATTGCAGTTTGCCGTAGTTGAACAGCGCGTCTTCGGCGATCACCGGATCGAGCTTGTCGTCCGCTGCCATGGCGAACGCCTGCATGGCGGCCTGCTTGTCACCCGCACGCAGATAGCAGTCGGCCAGGTGGTACGAGGCATTCTGCGTCAACGCATCCTCGGCACCGCAGGCCTTGCGCAGGAACTCCGCAGCCTCGGGATAGCGTGCCGTGCGGTAAAGCGAGAAGCCCATCAGATAGCTGCCGTCACGGTCGAGTTCGCCGCCGGCAGCCGTAAAAGCGTCCAGATGCCCGATGGTCTTGTTATAGTCGCCCAGGTGAAACCACGATTCGGCGATGACGCGCTCCAGTTCCTGCCGGCGTTCGGGCACGGCGCGGCGCACCAGTTCGTCGCCGTTCTCGACGACATAACGGTAGTTTCCGTCGCGGAATTCGATCTGCAGGAGGTAATACGGCACCACGGCACGGTAGGCATCGCTGCGCTGCAAGGCCGTGAAGCCCTGTTTCGCACGCCCGTAGCGCCCTTCGGCATAGTCGATATAGGATTTGTAATAGAGTGCATGGTCGGCATATTCGCTCTGGGGGCCGATGCGGTCAAAATAACCGAAAGCCTTGTCGTAATTGCCGTCGGTGAATTCGACATAGCCCATGCGGATGTCGTACTGCTCCTTGCGTGAGCGGCTCAGCGCCTTGTAATCGGTCTTTGCGAAGGCCTCGCGGGCACGCCTCATATCGCCCTCGGCGCAATAGAGCGACCCCAGCGAAAACCGCACGTCGTTGGCGTAGACCGAACCGGGATAACGTGCCTCGAAATCGCGGAGCGCCCCTTCGGCATCGCGGCTGCCCAGCTCGACGGCACAGGCCGCCAGGTAGAAATCGACCGTCTGCGCCGCGACACGGTCGGAAGGCGCGAGCACGTCCCGGGCCCGGAGGAACTCATGCCGGGCATCGCTCCAGCGGCCGTAGTCGAACAACGACCGTCCCCGCTCGATAAAGGTCTCACTTTCGGGCTCCCCGGCCTGCACCCGCAGGGTGCATACCGCGCACAGCGCGAGGGTCAGCAACAAGCTCAGTTTTTTCCGCATACGCACATAAATTCTTACAAAGGGCAAATATACGAAAATTTGCCTTTCCCGCATACCCCCGCACCAAATATACCGGTATAAAACCGGAACCGACACCCCGGCGGCGACCGGGACGGTTTGCATCTGTTGAAAATTATCCATACCTTAGCCAGACCGTTACGCCCTTAACCCAGTCAACATGAAATTGCGTCTCTTCCATCGTAACAAGCCCGCCCTCGCGCCGGGGATACAGGCCCCGGCCGTGCGCGACACGCTCAGCCGGGTTTCCGTTGCCTGCATCGAGCTGACGCCCGAAGGGGAATTAACGGATATCAACATGCAGGCATTCAAGGCACTCCGCCTCGGGGGGGGGATTTTCCGCATCCGCTGAACATCTCCGGCCTGTTCTCTGTCTGTCATGATAAAAAAGACCTTCTGCCCGCTATTTTCAAAGGGCTGGAACGGCACAAAACCTACGGCGACCTGCCGCCGTGGAGCTATATACAGCTATCCGGCAGGGACAATCTGAAATTCTATATCGAAGGCCGCTTCGTTGGCCATTACGACCGGCATAGAAAACTGCGCCGGATAGTATTCCTGTTCCGGGACATCGAAGAGGAAGTCTGCCGCAGGTTCATTCTCGACATGGCGATGGCGCAAACGAAAATTTTCCCGTGGTTCTTCGACCTGGACAACGGCAGAATGGTCATCGACGCCCGCTGGTTCGACCACGTCGGCATCCCGCGCGGCGACTGTTCGATGAGTCCCGGGATCTTTTTCGACATGCTCCATCCCGACGACCGGGAAACCCTTTCCGCAGCATTCGCAAAGCAGCTATCCGGGATACTCACCCCCGAGGCATACGCCTACCGCGTCCGCCGCTGCGACGGGACATGGGAATGGTTCGAGGGACAATCCGTATACCTGGGGCAGGCACACGACGGCTCGCCCTATCGCGTGGTGGGTATCTGCCAGAGCATCCAGCCCCACAAGGAGATCGAAGGACATCTGCGCGAAGCCCGCGACAAGGCCCGCGAAAACGACCGGCTCAAATCGGCGTTCCTGGCCAATATGAGCCATGAGATCCGCACGCCGCTCAACGCCATCGTGGGCTTCTCGTCGCTGATGCAGGGCGAAGAACTTTCACAGGAGGAACGTGCCGAGTACTGCGCCATCGTGGTCAACAATTCCGAGATGCTGCTCACGCTGCTGAACGACATCCTCGACATTTCGTCGCTCGAATGCGGCAAGATCAAGTTCAACTGCTCGTCCGAGGAGATCGTGCAGGTCTGCCAGCATGTGCTCATGACGACCGCCCATACGCGGCAGGAAGGTGTCGAGGGGCGTCTCGAATGTGCCGTGGGTTCCTACATGCTTGTAACCGATGTCCACCGCTTGTCGCAGATTCTGATCAACCTGCTCACCAACGCCGGCAAGTTCACTTCCCAGGGGAGTATCACACTCGGCGTGGAGATAGACGAGGCACACCGCGAAGTGCTCTTTTCGGTAGCCGATACGGGCCCCGGTATTCCGCTCGACAAACAGGAGATGGTCTTCAACCGTTTCGAGAAACTCGATGGCAACAAGAAGAAGGGCACGGGCCTCGGCCTTGCCATCTGCCGCCAGATAGCCATGATCTTCGGTGGCCGCATCTGGGTCGATCCGACCTATACCGCCGGTGCGCGTTTTGTCTTTGCCCATCCGATCGACATTCGTTTCCCCGAGGATGGAGAGAACCGTGGGGGGGTGAGCCCTCTGGAAGCGCCCGGATCCTCAAGGTGATGGGGGAAGGCCGCCTCGTTTGCGATCGGAAATGAGCCCTCTGAGTGTGGAATTTCCGCTTGGTTCCAGCTTGTTCCGCAGATGTGTAGAACACCGCGTGAGGCGGGGTGTGTGATGCGGTGGACAGCGTTGCCGCGATATGGCAAAAAGACCCGTACGGGTCTTTTTTTTGTGCCTTCCCGTCGGAGATGCTTCCCCCGAAGTTATGGCTTCCCGGCCGGAAATGTGCCCGTTTCGGATAATATTCCGGCCGGATTTGCTGTAACCTTCCTGGCGCATTTTTTCGCCTGCCCGGACTTGTTTTGTTACCTTTGCGCCGCGAAGCCGGGGCAGTTGCCTCCAATGCGTTCGGATGCGCCGATTACGGCTCCGGCCGTCGCAAGACCCCGGGGCAGGCGGAGTTGCCGGGGCGTTGTGGAATAATTCCACACGGATGTAGAATTATTCCACAGATTTTTGTATATATTTGATTTGGTATTTGGTAGATATTTTGCTGTCAATAAATGTTTTAAAGGGCTGCCTGCAATTCTGGCGCAAGGTTTGAACCCCATTTTGCTGCCCCCAATTATATTAGTGCTTTATGAAATTTGATAAATTGAAACCGAATTTGCAGGAGCTGAACCTGAACGGTGTGAAAAAAGCGGCCTCCCGTGTCGCCCATGTCCGGATAAGACTGAGCCGAGGCCAGTGGATCGGAGTCATTGCCGGCCTTGTGGTCGTGACGGTGTTGCTCGTCATCCTGCTCCGGCCGCGTCCCGCCGCAGTCGTCCTGCCTGTCGTGGCGGTGGAACCCGTAACGACCGAAGACGTCAATATCTATGGCGATTACGTTGGCCGCATCCGCGCCCAGCAGTTCGTCGAAATCCGCGCCCGCGTCGAGGGCTACCTCGAAAAGATGCTCTTCGCCGAAGGTACCTACATCAGGAAGGGGCAAACCCTCTTCGTGATCGACCCCCGGGTCTACCGTGCGCGCGTGGACAAGGCCAAGGCGCAGCTGAACAAGGCCCGGGCGCAGGCGCTGAAAGCCAAGCGCGACCTCGACCGTATCCGTCCGCTCTTTGAACAGAGTGCCGCCAGCCAGCTCGAACTCGACAATGCCACGGCGGCTTACGAGAGTGCCGTGGCCGATGTGGCCGTCGGCGAGGCCGACCTCACGCAGGCACAGATGACCCTGGGCTATACCTCCGTGCAGTCGCCTATTTCGGGTTATATCTCCGAACGCAACGCCGACATCGGTACGCTCGTGGGGCCGAGCGGCAAATCGCTGCTCGCCACGGTCGTGAAGAGCGATACCGTGCGTGTCGATTTCAGCATGACGGCCCTCGACTACCTGCGCAGCAAGGCGCGCAACGTCAACCTCGGGCACCGCGATTCGACCCGCAAGTGGGATCCCTACATCACCGTGACCCTGGCCGACGGTTCGGAATACCCCTACCGCGGCCTGGTCGATTTCGCCGACCCGCAGGTCGATCCGCAGACGGGTACCTTCTCCGTGCGAGCCGAGATGGCCAACCCTGACCACATCCTGCTGCCGGGGCAGTTCACCAAGGTGCGGCTGCTGCTCGACGTGCGTGAGGATGCCGTTGTCGTGCCGTCGAAGGCTATCGAGATCGAGAAGGGCGGCGCCTACATCTACGTGGTGCGCCCCGACAGCATCGTCGAGAAGCGTTTTGTCGAGACGGGCCCCGAATGGGGCAACAACATCGTCGTCGAACGCGGCCTGGTGCGGGGCGAGGATATCGTCGTCGAGGGCTACCATAAACTCCAGCACGGCATGAAAGTCGAACCGGTCGCTCCGCGCCGCGATGAGGAGGCCGAAAAACAACAGTAGCCTATGAAAGCGGACTTCTTTATCGACAGGCCCGTCTTCTCGACGGTGCTGTCCATCATCATCGTGATCGTGGGTTTCATCGGCCTGGCACTGTTGCCCGTCGACCAGTATCCCCAGATCGTACCTCCCGTAGTGCGTATCTCGGCGTCGTACCCAGGTGCCGATGCGCAGACCGTGACGCAGGCTGTGGCTACGCCCATCGAGCAGGAGCTGAACGGTACTCCCGGCATGATCTACATGGAGTCGTCGAGCTCCAACTCGGGCGGTTTCTCCGCCACGGTGACCTTCGACATTTCGACGGATCCCGACCTGGCAGCCGTGGATATCCAGAACCGGCTGAAGAAGGCCGAGGCGCGCCTTCCTGCCGAAGTGGTGCAGAACGGCATCTCGGTCGAGAAGCAGGCGGCCAGCAAACTAATGACCATAACCCTGCTTTCGTCCGACCCCAAGTTCGATGAAATCTACCTTTCGAACTATGCGACGCTCAACGTGCTGGACATGTTGCGCCGCGTGCCCGGCGTGGGCAGCGTTTCGAACGTCGGCAGCCGTTATTACGCCATGCAGATATGGGTCATGCCCGACAAACTGGCCGACCTTGGGCTGACGGTCAAGGATTTGCAGACGGCGCTCAAAGACCAGAACCGCGAGTCTGCCGCCGGCGTGCTGGGGCAGGCCCCCATGAACGGCATCGACGTGACGATCCCCATCACGGCGCAGGGGCGTCTGTCGTCTGTCAGCGAATTCGAGGACATCGTCGTGCGGGCCAACCCCGACGGGTCGATCATCCGCCTGAAAGACGTGGCGCGTATCTCGCTCGAAGCTTCGTCCTATAATACCGAGAGCGGCATCAACGGCGGGAACGCCGCCGTGCTGAATATCAACATGCTGCCCGGAGCCAATGCCATGGAGGTGGCGGCGCTGGTCAAGGCGGCCATGGAGGAGATCAGCCACAACTTCCCCGAGGGCATCGGCTACGAGATTCCGTTCGACATGACGACCTACATCTCGGAGTCGATCCACCATGTTTACCAGACATTGTTCGAAGCGTTGCTGCTGGTGATCCTCGTGGTCTTCCTCTCGTTGCAGAGCTGGCGCGCCACGATCATCCCGATCGTTGCCGTGCCCATCTCGCTGATCGGTACCTTCGGCGTGATGCTCGTTTTCGGGTTTTCGCTCAACATGCTGACGCTGTTGGGGCTCATCCTCGCCATCGGCATCGTGGTCGACGACGCCATCGTCGTCGTGGAGAATGTCGACCGCATCATGAACGAGGAGCACCTCTCGCCCTACGAGGCTACTAAAAAGGCGATGTCCAACCTGAGCGGGGCGCTGATCGCCATGTCGCTGGTATTGTGCGCCGTGTTTGTCCCGGTGAGTTTCCTTTCGGGCATTACGGGCCAGCTCTACCGCCAGTTCACCATCACCATCGCCGTGTCGGTGGTCATCTCGACCGTCGTGGCGCTGACGCTCAGCCCTGTGATGTGTGCGCTTTTCCTGCGGCCCGAAGGCGAGGGGAAGAAAAACCGCTTTTTCCGCCGCATCAACCTCACCCTGGCGACGGGCAACAAGTTCTACGGCCGCATGATTCAGGGGGCGCTGAAACATTCGCGCCGCATGTTCGCCGCCTTCGGCATCGTGCTGATCGGAATCTGGCTGATGAACAGGCTCGTGCCGCAAAGTTTCATGCCGCAGGAAGACCAGGGCTACTTCACCGTCGAACTGGAGTTGCCCGAGGGGGCGACGATCGAACGTACCCGCGAGGTGACCGACCGCGCGATGAAGTTCCTGATGGCCGACCCCGACGTGGAGTACGTGCTCAACGTCACGGGTTCCAGTCCCCGCGTGGGTACCAACCAGGCGCGCAGCCAGCTGACCGTGATCCTCAAACCGTGGGGCGACCGCGACTCCGAGGGGCTGAGCTCCGTGATGCAGCGCGTGCGCACCGAACTCTCGCGCTACCCCGAAAGCAAGGTATACCTTTCGACGCCCGCCGTGATTCCCGGCCTGGGCAACTCGGGCGGTTTCGAGATGGTGCTCGAAGCGCGGGGCAATACGACCTATCAGGATTTGCAGCATGCCGTCGACACGTTGATGTACTATGCTTCGCAGCGTCCCGAATTCACGGGGCTGGCATCGTCCATGCAGGGCGACATTCCGCAGCTCTATTTCGACGTCGACCGCGACAAGGCGCAGCTGCTGGGTGTATCGATGTCCGACATCTTCTCGACGATGAAGGCCTTTACGGGGTCGATCTACGTCAATGACTTCAATATGTTCAACCGCATCTACCGCGTTTACATCCAGGCCGAGGCTCCCTACCGTGCGCAGCGCGACAACCTGAACCTCTTTTTCGTCCGCGGAGCGGGCGGTGTGATGATTCCGATCACTTCGCTCGGAACGACGCACTACACGACGGGTGCCGGGAATATCAAGCGTTTCAACATGTTCAATTCGGCTACCATTTCCGGTGAGGCCGCACACGGTTACAGTTCGGGGCAGGCGATGGGCGTACTGGAAGAGCTCGTCCGAAAGCACTTGCCCGCGTCGGTCGGCGTCGAGTGGAGCGGCCTTTCCTACCAGGAAAAGCATGTCGGCGGGCAGACCGGCCTGGTACTGGCGCTGGCCTTCCTGTTCGTCTTCCTGTTCCTCGCGGCGCAGTACGAAAGCTGGTCGGTGCCCGTGGCCGTCATCCTGTCGCTCCCTGTGGCCGGTATCGGCGCCTACCTGGGTATCTGGATCTGCGGGCTGGAGAACAATATCTATTTTCAGATTGGACTGGTGATGCTCGTGGGCCTGGTGGCCAAGAACGCCATCCTGATCGTGGAATTTGCCAAGGAAGAGGTTGAGAAAGGCCGTGACGTGGTCTCCGCTGCGCTCACGGCGGCGCACCTGCGTTTCCGCCCGATCGTCATGACCTCGCTGGCCTTCATCCTCGGCCTGCTGCCGCTGGTCTTCGCTTCGGGGCCGGGCTCGGCGAGCCGCCAGGGGATCGGGACGGGCGTCTTTTTCGGCATGCTGGTCGCCATTACGGTAGGCATTGTCTTCGTGCCCTTCTTCTTCGTGTGGATTTACCGGATTAAAGAAAAACTGAAACGATGAAACGACTTGCGATATTACTTATGATATTGGCCGCTGCCGCTGGATTGGGCTCCTGCTCGGCCGTGCGTCACTGCAAGGCGCCCGAGGTCGACTTCCCGGCGGCTATCGCCGGGGGTGCTGCGGCCGATTCGCTCGCCATCGCCGACATGGAGTGGTGGCGGTTTTATGGCGATTCGACCCTGTGCAACATCATCCGTCATACGTTGGCCAACAACAAGGACATGCTTGCCGCGGCGGCGCGTGTCGAACGTATGCGCCAGCTCTACCGTATTGGCAAGGCCGGACGCCTGCCGTCGGTGTCGGGAACGGTCTACGCCGATCACGAAACCAACGACTATGCGGGCGAGGAGCCGAGCCGCGACCCCGAACTCGGCGCCAAGGCTACCGTGAGCTGGGAGCTCGACCTGTGGGGAAACCTGCGCTGGGCCAAACGCAAAGGCGGTGCCGAATACCTCGCATCGGTCGAGGACAGGCGTGCGATGCAGATGACGCTCGTCGCGGAGGTCGCCGCCGCCTATTTCCGGTTGATGGCGCTCGACAACGAGCTTTCCATCGTGCGGCGTACGCTCATCACGCGCAGCGAGGGCGCTTACCAGGCGCAGTTGCGTTTCGAGGGCGGCCTCACCTCTGAAACGGTCTTCCAGCAGGCGAAAGTGGAGTACGCCTCTACGGCGGCGCTGATCCCCGACCTCGAACGCAAGATCGAGGTCATGGAGAACAGCATTTCTCTGCTCATGGGTGAAAATCCCGACTGGCGGGTCGTGCGCAGCAAGATGAATACCGAGGCGGAGTTCGCCGAATCGCTTCCCGTGGGGTTGCCGTCGGAATTGCTCCTGCGGCGTCCCGACGTGCGGGCTTCTGAGCAGCAGCTTCGTGCGGCGATGGCCGCCGCGGGCATGGCCTACGCCGACCGCTTCCCGCGCATCGTGTTCAACCTGACGGGCGGCTGGGAAAACGACGATGTGAGCGGGTTTTTCCGCTCGCCGTTCTCGTATGTCGCGGGTACGCTCGCCTCGCCGATCTTCGGGTTCGGCCGTAAGCAGGCCCGGTACAAGGCCGCGCTGGCCGCCTACGATGAGGCCCGGCTGGGGTATGAACAGAAGGTGCTGACGGTTTTTAAGGAGGCAAACGACGCCGTGGTCAGCTACCGCAGCGTTCGCCGGACGGCCGCGCTGAAGGTTAACCTGCGCGACGCAGCCCGGAAATACGTCGAACTCGCCCAGCTGCAATACCGGGGCGGGAGCATCAATTATATTGACGTGCTGGATGCCCAGCGCCGCTATTTCGACGCCCAGATCGGGGTCAGCAATGCCGTGCGCGACGAACACCTGGCTCTGGTCGACCTTTACAAAGCTCTGGGTGGCGGCTGGGCGGAATAACCCTGCCGGCTTCTTTGGTTTATCGGTATGCCCGGATCCGTGCGGGTTCGGTATTTGTAGGTAAAGAGAAGCGCAGGAAAGAGTAAATATCATGTTTACAGGTATTTAATTCCCTGTTCTGCATCTGTTCCGAGCAATAAAATTGCAGAATCGGGCAGGATTAACGGTGAGTTTTGTTACTTATCCGTTACCTGCCCGAAATGCTTTGATTTACACTAAGGTGCTTGTTTTCAGCTTATTGTGTTGGATTTCCGCATAACAAATAACCTGACTTAACGTTTAACAAAACCACAAAGTTCAGGTTATCATGCAACGCAGCACTTTCAAAGTCCTTTTCTACGTGAAAAGGCAGTCGGAAAAACATGGTCAGGTTCCCGTCATGGGTCGTATCACGATCAACGGTACGATGTCGCAGTTCAGCTGCAAACTCTCGGTTCGTTCTTCTCTCTGGGATGCCAAAGCGAACAAAGCCGCAGGCAGAAGCCTCGAATCGCAGCGCATCAACGAGAAGCTGGAGAATATCAAGACCAATATCGGCAAGCAGTACCAGCGTCTCTGCGACCGGGATTCGTATGTTACGGCCGAAAAAGTCCGTAACGCCTTTCTGGGTATGGGGGACGACTGCCGCCTGCTGTTACAGACTTTCGACGAATACCTTGCAGGCTTCCTCGAACGCGTGGGCAAAGACCGCGCTTATTCCAGTTATGAGGACTACTGCAAACGCCGCCGGCGTCTGGCCTCCTTCCTCGAATACGAGTACCGCGTCAAGGACATTGCGTTCAAAGAGTTGAAGCGGGAGTTTATCGAAAAGTTCGTGGTCTACCTCTCCTCGGTACAAGGGATGCGTTCCGGGACGATCCATTCGACCATCAAGAAACTGAAGCTGATGACCTACACGGCGTATAAGAACGGCTGGATTGCCGCCGATCCTTTCGCAGGTTTCTACGTGAGGCCGGAGTACTCGGAACGGCGTTACCTCTCGGCTTCGGAATTGCAGGCCGTCATGGACGTCCGACTGCCCAATTACCGGACGGGCATCAACCGGGATGCCTTCGTCTTCTGTGCCTTTACAGGCCTGAGCCATGCGGACGTGGTGAAACTTACCCACGCAGATATTTATACGGACGATAACGGGGATCGGTGGATTATCGACAGGCGCCAGAAAACGGGTACGCAGTTCCGGGTCAAACTGCTTCCCGTCGCCGCAATGCTCTACGACCGTTATAAGGACATGCATCTCTCGGGAGACCGGGTCTTCCCGCTCAAAGGCACCTATAATACGTTGAACATGTCATTACGGCATGTTGCCAGACACGCCGGTCTGTCGTTCAACCCCACGATCCACCTCGCGCGGCATACCTTCGCCACGACGGTTACGCTCACGCAGGGCGTACCGCTGGAAACGGTCAGCAAGATGCTGGGGCATAAGCAGATCACCACGACCCAAATCTATGCTAAGATCACCAATGATAAAATCGGACAGGATATGGCGGCATTAAGCGAGAAACTCAGCAGCGTCTTCAAGGTCGCACGGTAATGGCCTCCTATCTTACAGCTAATTCGATTCCCGATCTTACTTCGTCAATAGCAGGGTAATTTTCGATGTAAGTTTTCCCGCCGGCAGGGAATTTATCGTCAGAGATGGAAATATGCAAGGCCATGCGAATCGCCCGAGGGGCGAGCCTTGCATATTTCCATCCCCGGCGTTTTGCTGGTCGCATGTAGATTTGCAGCGTGATGTAATCACAGGTAATTTCGATATGGAGTCGCAGTGAACCGGGGCTTGTCGTAAGCTTTGAGGCTTGGCGGTAGATTTGGACTGCGACTCCATTAACCAGAGAGAATGGCTGTTTAGAATTGTAGGTTTGAAGACCTGGTACATGTGATAGCATACGACTCTCACAAAACTAACAAGTTATGCACTATTTGTATTATGTGGGTCTGGATGTGTCGAAAGAGACTTTCGATGCGTCTTTGGTCGCCTTCGAGGATGCAAACGAGATGGCTCACCGCAAATTCGCCAACTCCCGAAAAGGGATCTGCTCGTGTCTGCACTGGGTTGAGAAGCGGCATGGTATTCGGCTCGACGATGTGATTTTCTGCGCCGAGGATATGGGGAGCTACATATCCGAGATGGCGGTTTGTGCTTCCGACAGGACGCTGAATTTCAATTTTTCACTGATCTCGCCGTTGGTAATCAAGTATTCGATGGGTATTGCCCGTGGCAAAACAGACAGAGTGGATGCCCGGCGTATCGCCGAGTATGCGATCACTCACTATCGGAAGATAGCCCTTTATCTGCCGGCAGAGAAGGAACTGTGTCAGTTGCGCACATGGCTGATCTTAAGGGCTCATCTGGCAAAACAACGTGTAGCGAAACTGGTGTTGCTCGAAAAATTAGACTACAAAGAGAAATTCGCGGATGTATCTATTCAACGTTCCATGCTCCAGGAGGAGATCGCGTATGCAGAAACTCATATGAAAACCATCGAACGGGAAATGAAGGAACTGATAGCCGCCGACAGCAACATTTGCCGGAACTACAAGCTGCTGACCAGCATCAAAGGTGTAGGGCCGATCACGGCCATTGTGATGCTCTGTTCGACGCTTAATTTCACCAAAATCACAGACCACCGCAAGTTTGCCTGCTATTGCGGGCTGGCTCCGTTCGAACATAGCTCCGGCACAAGCGTTCGCGGGGGATGCCACACATCGAGCATGGCGAATCGAGACATTAAAGTACAACTGAACCGCAGTGCACTGATTGCCATCAGGTGTGATCCGCAACTAAAGGCATATTACGAACGCAAAGTGGCTGAAGGTAAACATAAATTCAGCGTCCTGAATGCTGTGAGGGCCAAAATCGCCGCCAGATGCTTTGCCGTCGTAAGGCGTGGAACACCATATGTAGCGTTGCAGATATAATCCGGCATACATATCTGCCATTCGATAAGATTTTGAGATCATTCAAAATCTCAAAATCTTATTGTCGGAACAGTCCGTCTAATTGGGAGCCGAACCTACTCATAATTAATGTATTGTCATTTCCGTACTCCGCAAATTAACGATTCTGACTATGGGATGCAAGGCTATACAAGCGCTTCGCGGCCTTGCATCCCATAACCAGAATCATTTTGCTAAACGCTACGACAAAAAATGACAATTTCCGGGCATGAAACTTTTTGCAGCTTTTATTTGGTTTTATCTTAGAATTCTACCGTCGGAAAAGGCGACATTCTGCGGCTCCTGACGATCCGGTTCTGATGTTCAGCCGCGATCGGCGGATTTCATCCCGTCCTGTGATCTGCCGTCGAAATTCCTCTGCTTTTTCAAAACGGCCGTCTTTTATTTTTCTTTCCATGGAGATAATTCAGCTCGTCGCTATAAATGTCCATGACAAAGCGCAGCATATTGTCCTGTCTCTTATACACATCTGACGCTGCCGACGACTAGTCGAGTGTAGA
>ERZ1026999.638-NODE-638-length-14464-cov-4.082379_pt1 | contig 14464 bp, 11 predicted proteins | sample MGYA00519453_ERZ1026999 | MGnify/ENA primary metagenome ERZ1026999 (study PRJEB26926, sample SAMN06164453) | human gut metagenome | biome: ENVO:00009003; feature: ENVO:2100002; material: ENVO:00002003 | host: Homo sapiens | place: USA | collected 2012 ...
CTAGTCGTCGGCAGCGTCAGATGTGTATAAGAGACAGTGACTGCACCGCAGTGCTCACCTACAACCCCAAGACCAATCATATGGTAGATCTCTATCAGTATATGCATGTCCTTATCACCGGCTCCGGCAAGGTGCTCGGTAGCAAGTTCAGCGGCAGCGCGGTTCTCGACAACTTCCTTGAGATAACCAACGTCAAGTATTAATCGAATAGCAAAATAGAAAAGGCGCGGTTCACAGCTTATGTGAGCCGTGTCTTTTTATATAACTCCACTTTTTCGGATTTAACAACAAACTTGAAAAATTGCCCCGAATAGGGTATAATTAGTTGACTTCAAAAAACTTGTGAGGTGCCTATGGACAGAGAAAACAGAAAATTTCTGAAAAAGCTTTCCGTATGTGTTGCCGTTCTGTTTGTTATAGTAACGGTCGTGAGCCTGTGCGTGATGAATTTCACGCCGATAAACAGACTTCTCGGAGGATACAAAGAGCAGCCGCTCGACCTCTCCCGCGCAGACGGAGCCAATATTACTTATAACGACGACGGCACGATAACCCTCGGCGAGGGTTATTCCGAGATAGAGTTTACCGGCATTGACGCGCGCGTCGGTTCTATAGGGTTCGATGTCGACTTCGGAGAGTCGGCAAACAGCGGCAAGGTCTATGTCGATTTCGCCGATTCAACGAGCTCATATTACCGCACGAATATCGCAAAGCTCACGCTCGAAAACGGGCTCGACAATGTCATGACCTGCAACTTCTCCGGCGAAGTGTCGCGCCTCAGACTCGAGATATCTCTCGACGACTATCACAGCGCAACGCTCAAGGGCATCACGCTCAATCAGTCGATAAGCGCGCTGCACATAGCGGAAATTATCCTGACATATCTGCTCATAGCTGTTGCCGCCATAATTATCATCTATGCTATAGCGAATCCCGCCGGAGCGCGCAAGAAATTCTCCGACAACAGAGTCAACTGCGCCCGCATCGCGGCAGTCATAACCGCCGCCGCAATGGTATTTTCGGTGTATCTCACATTCACAAATCTGCAAAAAGGCTGGTCGACCACGCACTACAGCTTCACTTCGCAGGAGGGCGACCAGATAACCAAAGAGCTCGTTGACGCGTTTGAGCATCATCAGGTGAACCTTCTCGAAGAGCCTGACGAAGATCTGCTCAAAATGGACAATCCCTATGAATACACAAGGCGTGATGCCGAGATAGGCGCGGGCAACTTTCTCTGGGATCACTGCCTGTATAACGGCAAATATTATTCTTATTACGGCATCGGACCGGTCATCGCGCTGTTCCTGCCGTATCATCTGATAACCGGCTGCTATTTCCCGACCGGCTGGGCGACGCTGATGTTCGCGCTCGTCGGAATAATATTCCTGACGAAGATATATCTCGCGGTGATAGACAAAAAATTCCGCAGCCTGCCGACAAACACGGTGCTCGCGGGATTGATAACCTTGCAGATGTCCTCGGGAATCATGTTCTCCGCGGCGCGTCCGCTGTTCTATGAGCTCGCCATCTCCGGCGGATTCATGTGCGTGACTATCGGCGCGTATCTGCTCATGACCTCGAACATTCTCTGGGACGGCAAAATCTCATATGTCCGCCTCGGCTTTGCCTCGTTCTTCCTCGGCTATGCCGTGCTCTGCCGCCCGACGCTCGCGGTCTATTGCATCGCCGCGCTGTTCTTCTTCGCGGGCGGACTCAAAAAAGCGCTCGACGGACTCGAAAAGAAGCAGAAGACCCGCACGTTCTTCAAATATGCGGCTGTCGCCCTCGTTCCGCTCGGCGTTATCGCCCTCGGGCAGATGGTATATAACTATCTGCGCTTCGACAATCCGCTCGACTTCGGCATTCAGTATTCGCTGACGATAAACGACTTCACTCATTCAGAATTCCACTGGAAATATGTGCTCATCAATATGTATGCGTATCTTCTGAACATGCCGCACTTCACGCCCAAGACATTCACGCATCTTGCTTCCTCTGCGGAGCGCTTCGGGCTCAACGGCTATATGTTCTTCGACGACGCTGGCAAGAATCTTATATCCGTCGGAATCATATACCGCGCTCTGCCCATGTTCGCCTATCTCTTCTCGGGCAAGGCATTGCAGCGCGTCGAGAAGAAAAAGCGCGTATTGCCTATCCTGCTTATCGGCGTGACCTGCATTCTCATGCCGCTCGCGATAATCTTCTCCTCATGGGAAAGCGGCTATGCCGTGCGCTACAACGCGGACTTCTCATGGCAGATGGTCATCGGCGCGCTTGTCATCGCGTTCACACTCTATAAGAGCATCAAGTCGGAGAGCGCAAAGAAACTCGTCGATTTGATATTCACGGTCTCGACTGTCGCGTGCATATATGTGAACATGGCTCAGCTGATCTCGTTCACGGGCGTTGAAGGCGCTTTCTGGATGAATCTCTGGAGATAAAATAAAACTAATCTGACCCTGTCTGTCATGCGGACGGGGTCAAAACACATGGTGATATTACGGATATAAAAGACGAGAGAATCAACGGCGGCAAGGCGTTCGACTGGGGCAGAGCGTGCTTGATCTCGGCACGGGCACGGGCGTTTTGCCGCGCAACATGTACAGCTTCGGCGCAAAATGGACGGGGACGGACATATCCCCCGAACAGATAGAGCAGGCAAAGAAGCTCTCGCAGGGCATGGGCATCGGCTATTACGCGATGCCGGCTGAAAAGATAGACTTCCCGGACGCTTCATTTGATGCCGCGACCGCCTGCCAGTGCTTCTGGTATTTCGACCACGAAAAGCTCATTCCCCCAGCTCTGCCGTATGCTAAAAAGCAACGGGCGTCTTCTTGTACTGCGCATGGAGTGACTGCCGTTTGAAGACAAGATTGCCGGCATGAGCGAGGATCTCGTGCTCAGATACAGCCCCGACTGGAGCGGCGCGGGCGAAACAATGCACCCGATAGAAATACCCGCCTGCTACAAAGAAAAGTTCGAGCTCGTGCACCACGAGGAGTGGAAGCTGAAGGTGCACTTCACGCGCGAGAGCTGGAACGGCAGGATGAAAGCCTGCCGCGGAATCGGCGCGTCGCTGACACCCGAGGAGATAGAAAACTGGGAGCGCGAGCATCTCCGAATGCTCAGAGAAAACGCACCCGAGGAGTTCGATGTTCTCCGCTTCGCCGCCATGGCGGAGCTCAGGAAAAAAGACTGATAAAAAGCAATCCTACCCGAATTTTTGTCGGGTAGAATTTTTGCGTTGTATTCCGACAAGAATCAGAAATGCCCAAAGCTCGTTATATACAAAAATCTCCTGTCCGGGAACAGCTCCCGGGCAGGAGATTCTGCTTTTTACTTCCAATTATCGCAGCTCTGCCAATCACTCCAACTCAAACGCGCCGGTATAGAGGCGATAGTATGTGCCCTTTTCGGCGATGAGCTTTTCATGGTTGCCGCGCTCGATTATTCTGCCGTGGTCGAGCACCATTATAACATCCGAGTTCTGGACGGTCGAGAGGCGGTGCGCGATAACAAAGACCGTGCGCCCTTTCATCAGCTTATCCATGCCGCCCTGGACGAGAGCCTCGGTGCGCGTATCTATCGAAGATGTCGCCTCGTCGAGGATCATGACGGGCGGGTCGGAGACCGCCGCGCGGGCTATCGATATCAGCTGACGCTGACCCTGCGAAAGTCCGGAGCCGTCGCCCTTGAGTACGGTGTTGTAGCCGTCCGGGAGCATGCGGATGAAGCCGTCAGCATTTGCGAGCTTCGCCGCCGCGATGCACTGCTCGTCGGTCGCCTCGGGGTTGCCGTAGCGGATGTTTTCCATAACAGTGCCCGTGAACAGGTTGACATCCTGGAGCACGACGCCGAGACTGCGGCGCAAATCGGCTTTCTTTATCTTGTTGATATTTATTCTGTCATAGCGTATCTTGCCGTCCGCTATGTCATAGAAGCGGTTTATGAGGTTTGTTATCGTGGTCTTGCCCGCTCCGGTCGCGCCGACGAAAGCCACCTTCTGACCCGGCTCTGCGTAGAGCGTGATATCGTGAAGGACTTCCTTTTCGGGTGTGTAGCCAAAATCGACATGATCGAGAACGACCTGACCTTCAAGCTTTGTATAAGTCAGAGTGCCGTCGCCGTGGGGATGCTTCCACGCCCACATTCCGGTGTGCTCCTTGACTTCGACTATCTCGCCGTTCTCTTCTTTCGCGTTTACGAGGGTAACATATCCGTCGTCGGGCTCGGGCTCTTCGTCCATAAATGTGAAGATTCGCTCGGCACCCGCGAGGGCGTTGACAATCGAGTTGAACTGGTTCGACATCTGGGATATCGGGTTTATAAAGTTGCGCGAGAGCACGAGGAACGAGGCTATCATGCCGAGAGACAGCGTGTTGACGCCGGTCATCCCGAAATTCTTCGTGCCGGCGATAGCCATATATGAGCCGATAACGGCGAGCAGGATATACAGGAAATATCCGAACGCGTTCGTCATGGGCATCATCGAGGTCGCGTGGCCGTTTGCGTTCGCGGCGTTGTGCTCCCATTCGGTGTTGCGCTGCTTCATTTCTTTCTTCGACTGCTCTTCGTGGCAGAAAACTTTTATGACCTTCTGACCGTTTATCATCTCTTCGATATATCCGTCAAGATCCGCAAGGGATCTCTGCTGGGCTACGAAATACGCGCCGCTCTTGCCGACAACTCTCTTGATTATCTGCATAATGAAGAACAGCGATACGCACACAACGAGCGTCAGACCGACGCTGATATAGAGCATGCAGCAGAATACCGCCGCGACGGTGAACGCCGAAGAAATCAGCTGACCCATCGACTGCGCGAGCATCTGGCGCAGGGTATCGGTATCGTTTGTGTAGAGGCTCATCGTGTCGCCGTGGGTGTGCGAATCGAAATATCTTATCGGCAGGCGCTGCATCTTCTCGAACATCTCATCGCGTATGGTCTTGAGCGTTCCCTGCGCTATAGTGACCATGCGGCGGTTGTAGATAAGCGTCGAGAGCGTGCCGATGAGATAGATGACCGCCATGGTTATCAGCGCGCGAATGAAGCCGGAGAAGTCGGGTGATGACTGACCTACCATCGGGGTTATATAATCGTCGATAAGCGTCTGGAGGAACATCGATGACGCCGCACCCGCAACTGCGCTGAGCAGGATGCAGATTGTGACGAGGACTATCGTGCCTTTATAATTTTTGAGATAAGAGAGCAGACGCTTGAGCGTTTTCTTGTCAAGCTTTCTGGGCTGCATTCCGGGTCCGCCGGGCATGCCCTTTGGTCCGCCGTGCATAGGCATAGGCTTACTCATCGTCGTTTCCTCCCTTCTGCTGGGATTCATAAACTTCGCGATAGATATCGCAGGATTTCAGTAGTTCGTCATGCGTGCCCTGCGCGACTATTCTGCCGTTGTCGAACACGAGTATTTTGTCCGCGTTCTGAACCGAGCTTATGCGCTGAGCTATAATTATCTTCGTCGTGTCGGGCATATACTGCGAAAGTCCCTTTTGAATCAGCGCGTCGGTGTGGGTATCGACGGCGCTTGTCGAGTCGTCGAGAATGAGCACCTTGGGATTCTTGAGCAGAGCGCGCGCTATGCACAGCCTCTGCTTTTGACCGCCGGAGACGTTCGTGCCGCCCTGTTCGATATAGGTGTTGTAGCCGTCGGGCATCGCGCTGACAAATTCATCCGCCTGAGCGAGCTCGCAGGCGTGCTTTATTTCATCATCGGTCGCGTTCTCGTTGCCCCAGCGCAGGTTCTCGGATATCGTGCCGGAGAACAGCTCGTTCTTCTGGAGCACCATTGCGACCGAGTTTCTCAGGGTATCGAGATCGTAGCTTCTGACATCCACGCCGCCGAGCATCACTTCACCGCCCGTTACATCGTAAAGGCGCGGTATGAGCTGGACGAACGAAGACTTCGACGAACCCGTGCCGCCGATTATGCCGACCGTCTCGCCGGAGGCTATATGCACGTTGACATTGTCGAGCACCTTTGTATCCGCCTTTGAAGCATAGGCAAAATTGACATTTTTATAATCTATCTCGCCGTCTTTGACTTCGAGATCGGGGTTCGCGGGGTTCGAGATATCGGTCTTTTCGTTGAGTATCTCAGCTATACGCTGAGCGGAAGAGCTCGCGATTATCATCATGGCAAAGACCATGGAGAGCATCATGAGGCTCATGAGTATCTGCATGGCGTAGGTGAACAGCGCGGTGAGCGAGCCGGTGGTCAGACCGAGTGCTGCGTTGTTGCCGCTGGCGATGACCGCCTTTGCGCCGAGCCATGAGATGAGTATCATGCAGGTATACATGCAGACCTGCATGATCGGCGAGTTGAGCGCAATAAGGCGCTCCGCTTTTGCGAAGTCTTTGTATATCTTCTCGGATATCTTCTCGAACTTGCTTATCTCGTGATCCTCCTGATTGAAGGACTTGACGACTCTTATGCCGCGCACATTCTCCTGAACGACGTTGTTGAGCTCATCGTAGGTGTGGAAAACGCGCTTGAACACGGGGTGCACCTTGATGATTATCAGCACGAGCAGAGCCGCAAGGACAGGTATAATCGCAATGAACATAAGCGAAATCTGGCTATCGATTCTGAACGAGACTATCATGGCGAAAATCAGCATAACCGGTCCGCGTATTGCTATTCTTATGAGCATCTGATAGGCGTTCTGAATATTTGTGACATCCGTCGTCAGTCTCGTGACTATCGACGCGGTCGAGAATTTGTCGATGTTCGAGAATGCGAAGGTCTGAACATTATCATACATATCGCTGCGCAGATTCGCACCGAACCCGGCGGACGCGCGCGAGCCGAGGAACGCCGCAAGCATTCCCGTCACCATCTGGAACACCGCGAGGAATAGCAGCGCAAGACCGTATTTCCAGACCATGGACATCACGCCGCCCTCGATGCCGTTGTCGATAAGACCCGACATACAAAGCGGGATAACTATCTCGAACACGACTTCAAACGCGGAGAAAAAGATAGTCGCCCATGATACTTTTTTGTATTGGCGCATGCTCTTCAACAAAGTTTTTATCATATTCTCACTCCCTCTTTTCTTTCTTTGCTCCACTTTCCGGTTTGCAGCCGGGGCTACTGTCAATATCAAGGTTATCGCATATCCTTATGAGATATCCGCGGAGCTGTTCGACTTCTTCTTCGCTGAACGATCTGAGCATCGCCCGCTCGCCGTTATCAATCGAACGGCGTATCTCGAGATTGATGTCTTTCGCCTTATCGGTCAGCCGCACGACCTTGTTTCTCTTGTCCGACGGGTCGGTACAGGTACTGAGAAAGCCGCTCTGCTCCATGCGCGTGACTATGCCGACAATCGTCGGGTGCGAGACATGGGCGTAGTCTTCAATCTCTTTCTGGGTTGTCTGACCTCCGCGCTCGGCGAGAAATCTTATGATCCGCGACTGCGCAAAAGTCAGCCCATGCTTGCCGAGTCCTGCATCGGCGTTCGACTTCAGGCGGTTATCTATGCGTTTAAAAAAATATCCGATATGCTCCATAGCGATCTCCTTTCCGCGAAGCTGTTTTCAGCAATATTAAGTGTAGCACGCTACACATTATACATATATGCGCGCCGATTGTCAACAATATGTTTGTAAACAATTTGTGACCTCGGCGCTGAAGATTTTTATGTTCTGTTTTCGTTGAGATTAAAGACGGTGCGTATAAGCTCGGACGCCGCGCGGATGCCGTGCTCGTCCGGGTTCATGAGCAATAATCTTGATGTTCCGCCGATGCAGAAGATTATTTTTTCTTTGCGCTCCGGCTCGTCGTCGTCATGCAGATAGATTCTGAAAAGAGCCTCCTCCGCATCGTTGAGCAGTGAAGCTATATCGTCGCCGTAGAGCGCGCGGATGAGCCGCTCTTCGCGCGATATCGCGCCGACGAGCTCTGAAATAAAGGCGTATGTATCACTGAACGCCATCCGGGCGCAGTCGCAGCGGCCGAGGATATCGGCGACGGTCTCGCGGCAGATGTGCCGATGCAGGCTCTCCATGGTGTCATAGTGGGAATAGAATGTCGTTTTGTTTATCAGCGCCTCCCGGCACAGGTCGCTGACTTTGACGGGTGACGGGTCGCGCAGGCGCATATCGACATATGTATGCACTATCAGCCGCTCCGTTTTGATATATCTAAGATCATTTTTATTCACCATTTAAACGCCTCTTTTTATATTTAGTCGTTTATCTTACCAATTTGTAAAACAGTTTCTTGATTAGACAACTTTAGTTGTTTATAATGTTAGCATATACTAAAAAATATTACAAGGGGGAGTATGCCGAATGAACAGAAAAGACCGCACCGTCTATATTATGCTCACCGACTATCCGGATAAGGTCTCGCGAACTATAAAAAGAATAGGGCTTTGGGAATACTCCCATATGTCGATAAGCACGGACGAACACTACCCGAAATTTTTCAGCTTCACAGGCAAGCGCGGATTCATGACCGAGGACTTTGACCTCCACCCGACTTATAAAGGCACGGATGTCCCCTGCGCGCTGTTCGCTCTGCCCGTAACGGAGGCGGAGCTTCGCAATGTAGAGCGCATCATAAAGCACATGACCTCGAACGCCGACGAATATAAATACAGCTACATCGGGCTTGCACTGCTCTATCTGCGGATAATCCCGAAGCAGCGCGGGCGCGACACCTGCGTCGGCTTCGTCTCGCGCACGATAAGGGAACAGACCTCGCTCTCCGCAGGGCGCAGAAAAAAGTTTTGCAGCCCAAACGACATAAAGGCGTTTTTTATCAACCAGCTCGTCTTTGAGGGACCTCTGAGAGTGCTGCTGCAAAAGGGCAAGGCGTAAATTAAAATATCAATCCGCCGTCGGTTCGTGCCGTTCGGCGGTTTATTTTCAGCAAAAGCAAAAGACCTCCCGCTCGGGGAGGTCTTTTAATATAATAAGGGTTGTTGAAATCAGTTCTCGCCGTCGCCGTTTATAGTCGATATCTCGGGGGTTATCTCTTCGAGAACATCGAGGACTATCTTCACGGTGTCGAGGGAGGTGAATATCGTCACGCCGTTCTGGACGGCACAGCGGCGAATCTCAACGCCGTCCTCAAAGTGGACGCCGGAGAGAATGGCGCGCGTGTTTATAACATAGCTGACATAGCCCGCGCGGATAGAATCGAGGATCTCGGTGCTGCCCTCGCTGAGCTTGCCGCGCACGCGGGTGCGTATGCCGTGCTTCTTGAGAAACGCCGCGGTTCCGGCGGTCGCCTCTATATTGAAGCCGAGGTGATAGAAGCGCTTGACGAGCGGCAGAGCCTCTTCCTTGTCTTCGTCGGCAAGGGTGACTATTACCGTACCGTATTCTTTCATCTTGACTCCGGACGCCTGAAGAGCCTTGTAGAGCGCACGGTTCAGGCGCTTGTCATAGCCTATCGCTTCGCCGGTCGATTTCATCTCGGGCGAGAGATATGCATCCATGCCGGTCAGCTTCTCGAACGAGAACGCCGGGGCTTTGACATACCAGCGCTTGCCGTCGGGCAGGCGCATATCGGTTATGCCCTGGTCGCGCAGGCTCTGGCCGAGCATGACCTTTGTCGCGATGCGGACAAGGTTGCAGTCGGTGGACTTTGAAAGGAACGGCACACTTCGCGAAGCGCGGGGATTGACCTCGATAACATAGACGCTCTCGTCGCTGTCAACTATAAACTGTATATTGAACAGACCGACTATGCCTATGCCGAGTCCGAGCTTTGTGGTGTATTCGGCTATCGTGTCTCTGACCTTCTGCGAAATAGAGAATGGCGGATACACGCTCGTGCTGTCGCCCGAGTGGACGCCGGTACGCTCGACGAGCTCCATTATGCCGGGAATGAACACCTCGATGCCGTCGCAGATGGCGTCTATCTCAACTTCCTTGCCCATAAGATATTTATCTATGAGCACGGGCTTGTCCTCATCGACCTCAACGGCGTTCTTGAGATATTTTCTGAGCATAGTCTCGTTAGCGACTATCTCCATCGCTCTGCCGCCGAGCACGAAGCTCGGGCGCACAAGAACAGGATAGCCTATGCGCGCGGCAACAGCCGCACCGGTCTCGATATCCGTAACGGCCTCGCCTTTCGGGTTCGGGATGCCGAGGGATTTTATAACGGCGTCAAACGCGTCTCTGTTCTCGGCGCGCTCAATGGCGTCGCAGTCGGTGCCGATTATCTTCACTCCGCGCCTTGCAAGCGGAGCCGCGAGGTTGACGGCAGTCTGACCGCCGAGGGTGACTATAACGCCCTCCGGCTTTTCAAGATGGACTATATTCATGACATCCTCTGTCGTCAGGGGCTCGAAATAGAGCTTGTCGGCAGTGGTGTAGTCGGTCGAAACGGTCTCGGGGTTGTTGTTTATAACTATCGCCTCATAGCCGAGCTGCTGAATGGCATGGACGGCATGGACGGTCGAATAGTCAAACTCAACACCCTGTCCGATACGGATAGGACCTGAACCTAAGACTATTATCTTCTTTTTGTCCGACACAACGGACTCGTTCTCGCTCGCGTAGGTCGAGTAGAAATATGGCACATAGCTGTCAAACTCGCTCGCACAGGTATCGATCATCTTGTATGTCGGGAAGATATCCTCTTTGCATCTGCGCTCATATATGCTGTCCTCGCTCTCTTTCCAGAGCTCGGCGATATACGAATCGGAGAAGCCGAGGCGCTTTGCCTCGCGCAGAAGAATGTCGGAGCCGGGATTCGCCTCCATCTCCTTCTCGAAATCGACTATCTTCTTTATCTTGTCGAGGAAGAACATATCTATATGCGTTATATCGCAGATAAGCGACGGGTCAACGCCCATCCACATCAGCTGGGATATTGCATAGAGACGGTCGTCTGTGCCCTCTTTGATATATTCGAGCAGCTCGTCAACGCTCATATGCGCCGAGTCGAACTTCTCCATATGCAGGTGGTTCTTGCTCTCCTCGAGCGAGCGTATTGCCTTGAGCAGGCTCTCTTCAAAAGTGCGTCCGACGCTCATGACCTCGCCGGTCGCCTTCATCTGGGTCGAAAGCGTGTTGTGCGCGGCGGGGAACTTGTCGAACGGGAAGCGCGGCATCTTGGTCACGACATAGTCGAGCGAGGGCTCAAAGCAGGCAGGGGTATTTGCAAGCTGTATCTCATGCAGATCCATGCCGACCGCTATCTTCGCCGAGACGCGCGCTATCGGATATCCGCTCGCCTTTGAAGCGAGGGCGGACGAGCGCGAAACTCTGGGGTTGACCTCAATGACATAGTAGCGGAACGAATGGGGGTCGAGCGCAAACTGAACGTTGCAGCCGCCCTTTACTCCCAGGGCGCGGATAATTTTGAGCGCGGAATCCCTGAGCATCTGATATTCTTTATTCGTCAGCGTCTGGCTGGGCGCGACGACTATCGAGTCGCCGGTATGAATGCCGACGGGGTCGAGGTTTTCCATATTACAGACGGTGATAGCGGTGTCGTTCGCGTCGCGTATCACTTCGTATTCTATCTCTTTGTAGCCCTTTATGCTCTTTTCGACGAGCACCTGATGCACGGGCGAGAGCGCAAGCGCGTTCTTCATCATGTCGCGCATCTCGTCGGGGTCATAGGCAAATCCGCCGCCCGTTCCGCCAAGCGTGAACGCGGGGCGCAGGATAACGGGATAGCCTATCTTCTCCGCCGCCTCAAGACCTTCTTCGATGCTGTAGGTTATCTGCGAGGGGACTATCGGCTCGCCGATGCTCTCGCAGAGCTCTTTGAACAGCTCTCTGTCCTCGGCGCGCTCAATGCTCTCGGCGTCCGTGCCGAGCAGCTCTATCTCGCACTCCTTGAGAACGCCCTTTTTCGCGAGCTGCATCGCAAGGTTGAGTCCGGTCTGACCGCCGATGCCGGGGACTATCGCGTCCGGGCGCTCATAGCGGCAGATACGCGCGAGATATTCGAGCGTCAGCGGCTCCATATAGACTTTATCGGCTATAGTTGTGTCGGTCATTATCGTTGCGGGGTTCGAGTTCGCGAGGACGACCTCGTAGCCCTCCTCACGCAGGGCGAGGCACGCCTGAGTTCCCGCATAGTCGAACTCAGCAGCCTGACCGATGACTATAGGACCCGAGCCGATAACGAGCACCTTTTTTATATCAGTTCTCTTAGGCACGCTCCTTCGCCTCCTTCATATAGTCGATAAACTGACCGAACAGATAGCTGCTGTCCTGCGGACCGGGCGCGCTCTCGGGGTGATACTGCACGCTGAACACAAGGTCTTTCTTGCATCTGACTCCCTCGACGGTGTTGTCGAGAAGATTTATGTGCGTCACTTCGAGGTCGGTGCCCTCGACCGTTTTCGGGTCAACGGCATAGCTGTGGTTCTGCGAGGTTATCTCTATTTTGTTGGTGTCGAGGTTCATGACCGGGTGGTTTCCGCCGCGGTGACCGAACTTGAGCTTATATGTCTTTGCGCCGTAGGCGAGGGATATCATCTGATGTCCGAGGCAGATGCCGAAAATCGGATATTTGCCGCGAAGCGCCCTGACCGTCTCTATGACCGGGGTCACGTCCTCGGGGTCACCGGGACCGTTTGAGAGGAACACTCCGTCGGGCTTCATGAACTCTATCTCCTCGGCCGGCGTGTCATAGGGCACGACAACGACGTTGCAGCCGAACTTGTTGAGGCTGCGCACAATATTGAGCTTCATGCCGCAGTCTATCGCAACGACATTGAACTGCGGGTTCGACGTGCGCGAATACCAGCGCTTTTTGCAGCTGACGCGGCTGACCGCATCGTGGGCGACCGCAGTATTTTTGATTATCTCAACCGCGACCTCAGCCGGGATATCGGGCGAGGTTATGAGCACGCGGCGTGAGCCCAAGTCGCGTATGCTGCGGGTGAGCTTTCTCGTGTCAACGCCGGAGATGCCGGGTATGCCGTTCTCTTCGAGCAGCTCCGAGAGCGTCTTTGTGTATCTGAAGTTCGAGGGCATATCGTTGTAGTCATACACGATAAGGCCGCCGATGCTCGGGTTTTTGCACTCGAAATCGTCGTCGGTTATGCCGTAGTTGCCTATGAGCGGATATGTCATAACGACCATCTGATCGGTATACGACGGGTCGGAGACTATTTCCTGATAGCCGACCATCGAGGTGTTGAAAACTATCTCGCACACCCTGTCGGCATAGCTGCCGAAGCCGTATCCGTAGTACTCGCTGCCGTCCTCAAGGACGATCTTGCGGTCTATGAGTCTCATTTAAAATACACTCCTTGAATTTATCAGATAGAGCTTTTAAGTCTTTCGAGCACATCTCTGTAGCCGCCGAGAACATCGCCGAGGTCGCGGCGGAATCTGTCCTTGTCGAGCTTCTTGTTTGTCTCCATATCCCAGAGGCGGCAGGAATCGGGGGATATCTCGTCGCACAGGACAAGTCCCTCGTCGGTGCGGCCGAACTCGAGCTTGAAGTCGACAAGGCGCACGCCGCCCTTTGCAAACAGCTCGGTCATAAGCTCGTTTATGCGCTTGGACATGGCTCTGAGCTCGTCGAGCTCCTCCTGCGTGGCGAGACCGATGGCGGTTATCTGGCTGTCGTTTATCATGGGATCGCCGAGCTCGTCGCTCTTGTAGCTGAACTCAACGACCGTATTCTTCAGGGGCGAGCCCTCCGGCACGCCGTATTTCTTTGAAAAGCTTCCCGCTGCGATATTTCTGACTATGACCTCGACCATGACGATCTCAGCCTTCTTCGCAAGGACAGTGGTTTCGTCGATGACCTTGAGAAGATGGGTCTTGATTCCGTTCTTCATGAGGTAATCAAAGATGATGTTGGAGATCGCCGCGTTGAGTTTTCCTTTTCCAGGCAGATCTTCTTTCTTGACGCCGTTGCCGGCAGTGGCGGTGTCCTTGTACTTGATGATGCAGGTACCGGGCTCCTCCGAACTGTAAACGACCTTGCTCTTGCCTTCATACAACTTTTCCATACCGCAGTTTCCTTTCGCTTTTCGTATTTTTATTTATTTGCTCCGCTCGGAGAGTTTCCCCTCAAAGCGGTCTTTGGTGATAACATCCGGGATAGGGGTCGGATAAACTCCGTTGAAGCACGCGCTGCAGAAGTTCTCGCTGCCTATCAGATTTTTAAGCTCCGACTCCGGCAGATATCCGAGGGAATCCGCACCGATTATGTCGGCAATCTCCTCCACCGAGTGGTGGCAGGCGATAAGATTTTCGCGCGAGTCAACGTCAGTGCCGTAGTAGCACGGATGCATGAACGGCGGCGAGGAGATGCGCATATGCACCTCTTTTGCCCCCGCTTCGCGCAGGAGATTGACTATCTGGCGGCTCGTCGTGCCGCGCACTATGGAGTCGTCGATGAGCACTATCCTCTTATCCTTTACGGATTCGCTTATCGCGCTGAGCTTTATTCTCACCTGATCGATTCTCTTGTCCCTGTCTCTTATACACATCTCCGAGCCCACGAGAC
>ERZ1026999.642-NODE-642-length-14379-cov-3.575677_pt1 | contig 14379 bp, 13 predicted proteins | sample MGYA00519453_ERZ1026999 | MGnify/ENA primary metagenome ERZ1026999 (study PRJEB26926, sample SAMN06164453) | human gut metagenome | biome: ENVO:00009003; feature: ENVO:2100002; material: ENVO:00002003 | host: Homo sapiens | place: USA | collected 2012 ...
AGATTACTACGCGTCTCGTGGGCTCGGAGATGTGTATAAGAGACAGCCCTTGCGGTCGCGCCACTCGTCCTTGGCTTTCTCCATCTCATAGATTTCGCCGTCATTGAGGTCGGTGCTGATTTTCACGGAGTTCATCACCGGCTTTTGGATGTCGGCAATCTCCGTCACGGTCTGCATCGGGACGAGGAGGTTGTACTGCGCGGGCGGGTACTGCTGCGCAATGGTGAGCGCAGCGTGTTTGTTTTGTTCGTTCATGGTTCACGCTCCTGTTGACTTTTGGTGTGGAGCGAGATACAATAGGCTTGTCCGACAAGAGGGTCGCGCTTTCGAGCGCGGCTCTTTTTTTATGCCTGTGTATCCGGCTCCTGCTGCTCTGCCGCTGCTGCGGCCTCCTGCTCGTCCAGCTCCTTGAGCAACTGGGTGATGGTCTTGCCCGTTTCCTTGCGGCAGCAGGTCGAGCCCATACCGACGCGACGGGCAGCCGCGCTGCGCAGCTTGCGCGAGCATCTGCCGCAGAGGCAGAAAAGGTTCTGTTCAGCCATGTGGTTCACCTCCTTTCAGTGGTCCTTGAGCATCTTGAAAAATGCGTTGTTGATGATGTGGAACGCCAGCAGGGTGACGCCCAGCACGATAAGCCACTCGCCTCCGAAAGCGTAGTAGCCGCGCGCTGCGTAACTGGCCGGGACCAGTGCCAGCGCGGCGATGAATCCGCAGATACCGGCCGCGAGGACCTCTGCAATCCAGATAGCCGCAATGAGCAATGCTCTGTGAATCTTCCAGTTCATTTACTGCTCCTTTCTCTTGAGGCTCTGCGCCGTCTCGAGGACTGCGCGGCTGTACTTGCTGCTGTGCTGGCCCTTGCTCCACGCGGCTTTCATGCCGCTGTCGCCCATGTTGTAAGCCATGAGGGCTTTATCCGGGTCGTCGTACTTCTGGAACGCCTGCCCGAGGATGTAGATGCCTGCCTCGATGTTCTGCTCCGGGTCCATCACGTCCGTAATGCCGAGTTCCTCGTAGAGCCAGCGGTGGTTGCAGACGTTAATCTGCATGAGGCCGAAGTCTCCGGTGTCGCTGACCGCATCCGGCTGGTAGCTGCTCTCCCGCTCGATGACGGCGAGGGCGATTTCAAACGGGACGCCCTGCCGTTCCGCCTGCTCCCGGACGTACCGTTGCAGCTCGTCGCTCATGGGCACGTCGTAGAGGAGCTCCGGCTCCTGTTCGGCCTCTGGCTGCACCTCCATGTAGGCGAGCGTCACATATTCCGTTACCGGTGCTGCAGCTGTCTGCTGTGCGAGGTTTGCTGCGGCCGTCGTCGCGCAGGAGTAAGCCGCAATGAGCGCGGTGACTGTGCAGAAAAACGCAACGGCCGCAATCTCCATCTTTCTTTTAAGCGCATCCATAATCAGGTGTGGCGGCTGCCGTGAGCGAGCCGACCGTCCTCCGTGCGACGCGGTTGAGAATTTCTTTGACCTCTCCGCTCGTCCGGGTCCGGCAGAAGTCGTCGCAAATCTTGATTCGGGTGTTCCCGATGGTGAAGTCCTCTACGACGTTCCCGCTCTGCTTCGCCTCCAACACTTTTTACACCTCCTGTTTTCCGAATTGCTTTCTATAAATGAGCTTCAAGGTCTGAGCCTTGTTCGTTATCTCGTCGAGTACCTCGAGGTACTGCTCCATGCGCGGCTTTTCGCTCGCGTCGATGACGCCGTCGGCCGCGATGTCGTGCGTGGCGCCACTGAAGGCCACCACCGCGAAGACCCCCACCGTGACGGCGAAGAAATGGGGCATATGCAGCGCCAGCGCAGCAAGGCCGAACAACACGCCGCTCAGGAGCTGCGTCGTGACGACGAAGAATTTTTTGGTGCGGAAAATTTCCAGGAAGGGGCTCCACAGGAATTTGATCGTCCACGGCCACATGATCAGCGACGTCCAGAACGCGATCCGGGTATCGGATATCCCCAGATCCTTGAACATGACGGCCGAGACCATGTTCAGCACGACGAACGGAAGCCCCATCGCAAAATAGACCGTAGGCACCCAGGCCAGCGGCGAAGTTTTTTTAACTGTCGAAATCATCGGGTCTTCTCCGGTTTTAGGTTAGGGATGCACAAAGATAATAAAATCTTTCCGCACACGGTCGGTATTCCGGGCGGTAATCATCTTTGCATCCGTAAAGTAATACAATTTCGGGCGCCGGATTACTAAACGGGCCGGCGATTTAATTCCCCGGGAAAGAAGACCGTGCAGCCGGCGGGTCTTGAGGCTCGCGACTGCACGGTCGTCAGAATCGAATCCTGCAGAGAAATCAATCTACATATACGATCTCCGTCGCGGCATTCTTGGTCAGGTGCGGAATATCCTGCCCTTTCTTGAGATAGAGCGACTTCACCCTCTCCCCGCGATCGCATTTAAGAGTCTGGAGTGCCGGACAACCCGACACGTCTATCGAGGTTATCCCGTCATACCAAACATAGTAGGAGGCTACTGTCAGATCCAGCGATACCAACTTGTTACCGATCATCGTAAACTTCTCGGCATCCGAATAATAGGTTCCCAGCGGAGACAACGATTCGATCGGATTGTCCCCAAGATTAATCAAGGCCAACCTAAAATTCCGGGTGCACTTCAGTTCTTTCACCTTCGTCAAACCGGAAAGGTCTATTTCACTTAGATCATTACTCATGACATTGATCTTTTCCAGGTTCGTGAAGTTTTCGATCCCCTCCAGCGATGTCCATTGGGTACCATAGCTGGGGTTATATGACAACTCGGTGGCGGCCAACCCTTTCTCCGTAATGATTCCGGAAGTAGACCCCAATGCGACGATCCAGCCCTGTTGTTGCAGCCACTTTACAAAATCCTTATCGACAAACGAAATCAGTGTCGCATTCGGATCTTTCTGGATAACGGACAACTCTTTGGTAATGCCAGCACCCTCAATCGTAATCTTACCTCCGCGACTGGTAGTTGCCGCTCCGAGATGGAATGTAAGCGTCTTCGTTTCCAGCCCACGGGTTTCGGGCACCTGCGTGATCCAATCGTCGCTAATCATTACTTTGTAATCTACATTGGCATTCACATCAACGGAGAAAGAACGCTCCGCAAGGTCAAACTCAAATGCCGTATCCTCGATATTGATTGCATATATCCGGTTCTGGGTCAGCGGAATATCGACCGACTGCCCCATGCCCGAGACCGTGACCACGGTCGAACGGTCATCGTAATCCGGGTTCTTGGCAACGGTAAACTTCAAGACCGTGTTGCCGAAAACGTCGTTGCGCCCGACATACGTGACCCAATCCCCGCCGCCGTCGGAAAACGCGACGGCCAATTCCGGAATGTTCGTATGCAGTTTGACCTGGATATCGGTGCTCAATGCTTCGACGGTCATATTCTCCTCGGAAAGAAGGGTCAGCGAATAGCCCGCTTCCGAAACGATTTTCAGGGGAGCGACAGCCGATCCCGTAAAGAACTTGAAGGCCGCTTCACGGCTCTCTTCGCTTGTATTCGGATCGATCGTGAAGGTTACCACATCGCCGCTCTTCCCGGCTTCGGCCGAAGGATGCACCCAGTCGCAGACACCTGCGAGCCGCCAGTCTCCCGAACTGGTTACGGTCACCTGCGTCGTCGTCCCGTCAGGCCCGGCGGGGATGGCATCGGGGGTAATGGATATCGTGGCCCGGGAAAGGTCGTCCGCCGTATCGTCGTCGGAACAGGCGCTGAGCGCGCAGGCCACCGCTACAAAGGCTATAAATATCTTTTTCATAAAATCTACGTTGTTTTAGGTTCTCAATCGAACTGCATCCCCGCAGCGGTCGTGCTGCGGGGAGTACAGCACACAATCGGATTAAGGCAGTTTATAACGTGTCGCGTCGTTCTTTTTGTAATAATACTCGGGCATCAGCAGCTCCTCGTCATAGAGGCCCCGGGCAACGGACTGGCAACGGCTCACCTGGAACCGATAGTCGCTGAAATCGCTTACCAACGAATTGGTATGCCCCAGTGCGAAGAACATGTAATAGCCGTATCCGGCCTCCTTCTTCGAGCGGGCTGTGCCCTCGCTCGAATCCCCGCTGCCCCGGTTCAACTCGATCGACATGCCGGAGCACTGCTTGACGGTCATGCCCTGCATCGGCGCTGCGGTTCCCCCGTAATCGGCGACGGCATAGTCGACGAACATGCCCGGCTCGACCCCGTCGACAGAAGGCATCCGGCTATTGATACCGCCCAGATAGTAAACCATGACGGTTTTATCGGGCATGGCTTTCTTGGTTTCATAGAGCAGCCGGGAGGCGGCAGCCGACGACCACGGCGCAAACCAGGGATTGCTCAGGTCGGGAGAAGTCGAATACTCGTCGTCGAAACCGACGCCGTCGAGATTATAGGCGTCGCAATAAGCCGCCAGCTCCTTGGCGAACTCACGGCAGCCCATATCGGACAGCTGTGCCACGCCGGCGGCATCGTGGTTGCCCAGGATACCGAGGATCACCTTCATGCCACGCTTGCGCAACGGCTGCAGGAACTGCTCGTTGTTGTCCAGCAGAAACTGCACGTTGGGGTTGTTCAGCACATAGACCCGTCCCGTTTCCGCATTGTAATTGATATTGGCCGAAAAAAGGATGATGTCGTCGAAGAAGAGCTTGCCGCTGTCCTTGAGCACGAACTCCAGCGCATTGAGCGGGTTGGTGTCGTTGACCTCGAAATAGCACACGTTCCTCACGGCGTCGGGGCCCTTGTAAGCGTCGCCCTGGGCACGCAGGTCTTTCACCAGATAGACCGCATGCTGCGCCTTTTCCGAGAGCGTGATACCCTCGGTCGAGGAGGTTGCCTTGAGCGGAAGCAGATAGGTCGTCCCCTCCTGCAATTCGCTGCCTGCGGCCAGGGTAACGCCCACCCCGACCGAACGGATCTCGTCCGGGGCCAGCAGCAGCTTGCCCTCGCGGTCGATGGCGACATCGGCCGCGGGGAAGAGCTGGAACTCCGTCCCGTGCTCGGCATTATAAGTTTCCAGATAAGCGGGATCTACCTCGATCTTCACGTCGACACCCTTCTGGGGCGCTTTCGTAAGGCGGAAGAAGACCTCGGTCTGGTATTTGTCCGAGCGCAGTTCGATCACCGACTCGTTCTTGTTCGACGTCACGTCGAGCAACATGCCGTCGACGCGCTTCACGGCGTCGTATGCCCCTTCGTCGACAGGCTTGCCGCCCTCGATGTCGTCGGTGCAGGCCGTGAATGCCAGGCCACCCAACATCAGCACAAGCGGAAGGAAGCTGTATTTCAGATATTTCTTGGTGTTCATAATCGTTTCAGGTTAAAGGTTAGCAGATTATTTACCCAGCTCGGGAAGCGATACATTCACCCACTTCAACTCCTTCTCGACGGTAAGATCGTTCCCGTAGGAGGTCTGGTCTTTGATGGTCTTGCCGGCTCCCTCGTCGAATTTCCAGTAGGCCACCAGTCCGTCGGAAGCCGCGGCCACCTGGTAGAAATGGTCGGGGGCATTGATCTCCTCGGGGGTCAGCGCCTTGTTCCAGATACGCACTTCCGAGATCTGGCCGTCGAAATAACGGTCGCTGGCATACGAATAGCCGATCCAGAAGCAACGGGGCTTGCCGTCCGACTCGTCGGAATGCTTCACGCCGAAATTCACGGACGAGGTACCGACGTTGCCGCTGCACTTCTCCACACCGTCGAGGTATACCTTCACGCTTCCCGACTCGAATGTCACGGCCACATGGTACCAGCGGCCGGCATCGAGCTTGAGATCCGAATTGGTCAGGTTCCTCGACGAAGCGATCTGAATCTGGTTGGGATCCACGCCCGAATCGCCGATACGCACCAGGAACTTACCCTCGATACCCATGATCGTGGAGATCTGGTTCTTGAACGCATTGCCGTTGATCAGCGCCTCGAGCGTGAAGGTACGCATGTTGGTTACGGGCGAGGCATCCTTCCAGTCGGGCCAAGCACGGTTCTCGGTAATACCGGCCACGACGTTGATCAGCGCGGCACCCTTGAAGATATAGTAAACACTGCGGGCACTCGGCAACACGTCGATACCCGACACCGAACGGATCGTCACGGGCAGTACATAGCGCTCGTTCTTGTCCAGCAGGTTCACGTCGACGAACCTGATCGTCACGGGAACGCTCGCCACGCTTCCGGCCTGTATCCTGGTCTTCGTCTCATCGAACTGGTAGAACTCCTCGGAAAGCAGTTTCACGTCCTCGTCGTAGAAGGCCTGGCGGTAGTGGTCGAACAGTTCGGGAGCCGCGGCGAACTCGATCGAAATGTCCTGCCCGACGGGCTTGGCGATACCGGCCGTGATTTCGCGCTCATAGGAGGAATTCGCAGCCTTGATAAGCATCTCGTCGGTGAAATTCGTCGCCGAGATGAAAAGTTTATTGTCGTAATGCTGCCTGGACAGATCCTCGTTCTTGCAGCCTGCCAGAGCGACGGCGGCAAGAGCCGCGACAGCAATATTTAACTTGTTGAGTTTCATAGGTCGCATTAGTTTTTAGGTGCGGGATTCAGGATGTCGACCGCCTCCCGGATGTTTTTATAAACCAAAGTCAGGTTGAAATAGTCGTTCTGCGCGTTGGCGATGGAGATACCCAGTTTCTCATAGCCCGACGCCGGGCTTACGACCCACTGGGCAGCACCCTTGGTGGCACGCACACGTGTCTTGCCGTCGGCCTCGTAGCCGGAGAAATAACCGCTCTCATCGCTCAGGTCGGTGAGCGACGGGGTCGTCACGCCGATGACGAACCGGTCGGTCGGGACATCTTCCACGGCGGCCATCAGCACGGCGAACGACATCTTGTCGGCCGAAGTTGCGGTCAGCGCGGGGATGACGATATAATCGCATTCGCCCAGGACGGACTTGTCGATGAGGTTCTGCGGATTGCCCTGGAAGACCAGCACTTTGCCGGAGTTGGCCTCGTTCCAGGTCTTCACGTTCGAGAAGAACGCCTCCTGGCGTGCGGCATACTGCGCTTTTTCCTCTTCCTGCATAGCCTGCGGGGCACGGCCGGTATAGTTCACCTGGACACCGTCGTAACCATATTTGGCACACAGGTTCAGCTGACTGACGGTCTGCTGCCTGCAGAACTCCAGGAAACGGAGCTCCAGCTCCTCCTCGGGGGTCGGTTCGCCCTCGCCGCCACCTTCGCCGCCTTCGTCCTGGGTCGCCTCGGGGGTGCTGGGATTCGTGGGTTCTTCGGGTTTGTTGGCCTCCTCATCCGCGAGGACTTTCTCCCAGAGTTTCTCGATCGCATTATAGTCGATGTTGTAGATCACCCGGGTGCCCTTCTCGCGTACCTTGGCGAATTCACCGGCCAGGGTCGGATGCAGGTTGTCGGGATTCATCAGGCAGATGATGTCCACGCTGTCGGGCATCGTCGTCAGGTGCTCGTTGCGCTGGGCCGGAGCCGAGGTGGTATTGTCCATCGAGACGAGGACGACCTTGTGCTCGCCCGCCTTGTAATCCCGGAGCGCCTTCAGGTACTGCTTGTAGAGCTCGGGATTCTGCTCCTCAAGCGTAGGATAGTTGATGTCGAGGCTTTCGGTCTCCGTCCAGTCGCTGCACGCCGCAAAAGAGAGGACTGCAACGGCTACGGCCGGGAACAGAAATTTCTTGATATTTCGTTTCATAATCGTTTAGCGTTCGGGTTGGTTATTATTTGATCGCGGGGTTGCAATCCCACCACATACGGGTCGCCATGTTGTCGGTACCCTTCAGAAGCGACGAAACCGCATTGTTGACGTTCACGTTGTTGGTCGTGTATTCGTCTGCCGGATAAGGCATACGGCGCGCCCCGAGTTCGGAATCGACGACCCCGAGACTCTTGTTTCCATCCTCGGTGGCAGGCATCAGACGGGGATAACCCGTGCGGCGGTAGTCGGCCCATGCCTCGTTGCCCAGCTGCCAGTTGGCGATCCACTTCTGCGTGATGATGCGCTCCTGCATCTGGGCCGGAGTAGCCCCTTCATCCCATGCGATCGTAATATCGGACAACTCCTGCGCATAAGAATTCGAGTTCGCAGGATCGGCATAGAGCTGCGGTTTGCCCGTGGTATTGGCCAGGTAAGTGTCGGCACCCGACACACCCCACTCCTCGAACGAGAGGCGGATGCCTTCGTCATAGAAATCCTTGGCCTCGCCGGAGCCCATGTTGAACCCGAAGACACCCTTCGCCTCGGCCTTCAGGAAAGCCACCTCGGCAGCATTCATCCACGTGACGGGCGAGGAGATCGAGATATTGACGCCGGAGTACTTGCGGCCAACGGATGCCAGAGGCGGAATCACGATTCCGCGGCGGATGCCGACATAGGTTTGACCGGGCCACTCCGACTGCGTGAAATATTTCTCGCGGCGGGGGTCTGAATAACCGTTCATGTAGCAGATGATGTCGGCTGCGGCATGCGTATCGCCGCCCGTTATGCAGTCTGCGGGCTTGTTGTAGTTGACTGCCACGTAAATGGGGTTGCCGTCGGCACCGAACGACGTCAGCCTGGCGTTGTCGGCATTCGACGTGATGACGCCCACCTCGCTGTTCACGGCCGATTCGGCCATCTCGCGGGCTTTAGCCTCGTTCGCATAGACGATACGCATCGCCAGGCGCAGTTTGAGCGAATTGGCGAGCTTGCACCACTTCTCGGCGCTGCCGCCGTAGATATAGTCGGCTTTTGCGGAAATAGCATCCGTGCGGTGCTCGGTAAGCACCTTGATCGCGGCATCCAGCTCTTCGAAAAACTTGTCGTAAACCTTCTCCTGCGAATCGTACGGCACCTGAATCTGGCCGTTCTCACCGATCATCGAATAGGGGATCGGGCCGTAGGTGTCGGTCACGCGGTGCATGGCCGCTACCTTGATGATGTCGGCGATCGCCAGTACGATGGGGTCGTCGGTCACCTTCTTCAGCTCGCGCAGGTTCGAGTAAAGCACCGGGATCGTCCTGTCGCTATACATGAAAACGTTCGTCCAGTCGTCCGTCGGATTGTAATTCATGATCGTACGGGTAAAGCCACCCGTCGTGGAATAATACCCACCCATGGGGCCGCCCAGCAGCACATCGGTAAACTGCGCCGTATTGACGTCGGTCGATACGACGGTGCTCGCGAGCGAGGTCAGCGCCGAGCCGATGATATAGCCGTCGGTCTGCATGTCGTCCTCGGAGGGCTCGTAAGGATTGGTATTTATATCGAGGTAGTTGGCGGTGCAGGCCGTACCGACAAGTACCAACGCAGCCAAAGCCGGTTTTAATATATTGAATTTCATAGTCATCGTGCAGATTAGAATTTAAGTCTGAGGTTGAACCCGATATTACGCGTCGAAGGCGACATGAAATAGTCGATGCCCTGGTAGTAGCTGTTCACCGTCGCAACGGTCTCGGGATCGTAGGGAGCCTTGTTGTAGATCATCCACAGGTTGCGCCCCACGAGCGACAAGGTAATTTCGCAGATGTCGCCCAGCTTTTTCTTCGGGATCGTATAGCCGATCGAAGCCTCCTGCAGGCGCACGTTGGTGGCAGAATAGGTATAGTACTGCGGAACGGAGTTACCGCTGCCGATGGCCGTGTACCATTTGTTGGCATCCACCAGGTCGCCGCCGTTGATCATCACGCCGCCGGCATCGCGCGCTGCGGCCGAAACCTCGGAAACACCGTAGTAGTCGAGCATGGCCTGCGTACGCGAGAATACCACGCCGCCCAGGCGGGCCGAAACCATGAAGCCGAAGTTGAAGTTACGCCAGCGGAAGTCGTTGCGCCATGCCATGTTGGCGTCGGGAAGCACGCTGCCCAGCTTGATGTAGCTGTTGACGTCGGTGATCGACTCGGAAGCGATCTCGCCCTTCTCGTTGATATAGACGGCACCGTTGCTGTCGCGTTTGAGGTCGATGCGCGAATAGAAGTCGCCCAGCGTACCGCCCTCGCGGAGGATGAAGCGGGCATCGGCAAGACCTCCCATATCGAGCTGGTCGACCGAGAAGTGTTCGCCGGTCTCGGGGTTGACCACATCGTCGGCAAGCGAAAGAATCTTGTTCTTGTTCGCCGACAGCGTGTAGTTCGAATCCCACGAGAATTTGCCCCACGTATTGCTGTAACCCAGCGCGACCTCGAAACCGCGGTTGCGGACGTTACCCGACTGAATGGTCAGTTTGGACGAACCCGAACCGGTCGAGATATTCGGCTCGAAGGTCTGATCCTGCGTCTTGGTGTTATAGTAGGTGAAGTCGAGGTTGAAGTGGCGCAGGAAGCGCATCGTCAGACCGACCTCGAACGACTTGGTGCGCTCGGGCTTGAGGTTGTAAATCGGGAATCGGGTCTGGGTGCTCCAGTTCAGGCCGCTCTCGTTCCAGCTGTAACGCGGGTTGGCGAGGTAACGCTCGAAAGCCACACCCACCGATGCGTACGACGCACGGAGTTTGACGTAGGAGAGGTTCTTCGGCATCTCGGGGATGAGCTGCGACAGCACGACCGAAGCGCCGACCGAGGGATAGAAAAACGAACTCTTCACCGAATGCTCGCCGGCCAGCTGCGAAGGCCAGTCGTTACGGCCGGTCAGCGTGAGGAAGTATGTGTTCTTGAAGCCGATCTCGACCGAGGCGAAAATCGACTGGGTCTGCTCGCGCCACCCTTCCTGCAGCCGCTTGGTCTTGGAGGTGTTGCTCAGGTTCTGCACATTGAACACGTTGGCCAGCAGGGGTTTTTCGTCGGTGATCTCACCGTCGGGGATCGGGCCGCGCACCTTCATGGCGTCGTAGCGCATGTCCGAGATCGAAGCACCGGCATTGGCCTGCAACGACCAGTCCTCGCCGAAGGTCTTGTTGATATTGACCAACACGTCGCCGTAGACCTGTTTGTCCTTGGTCTTGGTGATGCCGTAAAGGCCGTTTTTCGAACCTTCGGTCAACTGCGTGAAGGTCGAAGCATAGAATTTTTCCGTATAGTCGTTGCTGCTGTTGTCGACGCGGATACGGCCGGAGACATTGAGCCAGTCGAGCACATCGTACGAGAGTGCTGCGTTCAGCATGTAACGGTCTTTGTTGTTTTCGCGCAGGTTGCGGTAGTTGATCCAATAGGGGTTCTGCATCGTCATGCCGGCATCGCCTACGGGCCAGTACTGGGTATAGAGGCGGCGGGCGGGATCGTAACGCTCGTACATTTCGATATCGGCCCAGTCGTTGCCGCGCGGGTAGACGTAAGCGCCGACCAGCGGGTTGTTGTAGGTACCCTGGTTGGTCATGTTGCGGTCTTTCTGCATCACATAGCTGGCACCCACGTCGAGTTTCAGCTTGTCACCGAGGAACGAGGTGGTATTGCGGAACGTAAAATTGTAACGGTCGTAGCCGTTGTTGGGAATTACTCCGCGCGAGTTGACCGCCGCGGCCGAGAAATAGGTTTGGTTCTTCTCGGTACCCGTCGAGAGCGAGACGCTCTCGGTACCCGTTACGCCGGTTTGGAAATAGTCATCGCGCGGGCTGTACCCCATATAGTTGGAGCTGTTCAGGCGATTGCCCCAGCTGCGGACGATCGAACCTTCGCTCGAATTGAGATCGCCCGTACCGTAACGGTTCTGAAACTCGGGAAGGACGAACGGCGACATCACCTCGGTGTTGCTCGATACGGTCACCGAAGTGTAGCCCGCCTTGCCGCGCTTGGTCGTGACGACGATGGCACCGTTGGCGGCATCCGAACCGTAGAGTGCCGCAGCGGCCGCACCGTTCAGCACCGACATCGACTCGATGTCCTCGGGGTTGATATCGGCGATGGGATCGGTCGTACCCTGCGAGGCGAACTCCGTGCCGCCGTCGCGGGCCGTCGTGAACATCGGCACGCCGTCGATTACGTAGAGGGCGTTCGAAGTCTGCGAAATCGACTTCTGACCACGCATGACGACCCTCGATGCGCTGCCGACGCCACCGGACGACGAGTTGATCGTCACACCGGCGACCTTGCCGCTGAGCGAGTTGATGAAGTTGACGTCCTTGTTGGCCACGATGTCCTCGGAGTTGACCTGCTGCACGTTGTACGACAGCGCCTTTTCCGAACGTTTGATACCGAGAGCCGTAACCACGACCGCATCCACATCCACCGCCGACTCCCGGAGCGTAAAGGTGATGTTGGTGCGGCTGCCTACGGTCTGTGCGATCGGTTCGTAGCCTAAATAATTGATTTCTAATACGGCGTCAGCCGAGGGGGGGGGAACTTGCAGCGAGAAATCGCCGTCCACGCCGGTACTCGTACCGATCGTAGTCCCCTTGACAATGACCGCAGCGCCGATCACCGGCATACCGGAAGCATCGACGACCTTGCCCGTCACGGTGACAGGCTGGCCGGGCTGTGCGGCCGGGGCTTTCTGCGAGAGTACGATCGACGTATTCTCGACGGCATAAGCGATATCGGAAGATTGGAAAAGCGTATTGAGCACATTGTTCAGCGGCGTGTCCTTCACATCGATCGACACGCGGCACGCTACGTCCACATTCTTGTCGTAAACGAACAGGTAGGTGGTTTGCTTTTCGATTGCACTGAGCACCTGCTCAAGGGGAGCGTCCGAAACCCGGAGGGTTACCGGTACGGACTGCGCACTTGCCGTGCCCGCGAAAAGGCAGCATACAAGTGTCAAAACAGGCAAGAGAAACCTAACTCTCGCTTGGTTTTTCATTTTCATACGTTGGTCAGTTAATTAGGTTATTGGTTTTTCCCGGATCCCCTGCCCTGCTCGGGGGAGGGGTTTAAAGGCGCTGTCCGGGGCACGCCTCGTCATTCGTCTAAGGTCTGGGGCAATTTTTCACATAAATCTGGGCTTAGGTACTACAATCAGGTTAGGTTGGTCAGTGTATATAAATCATGTCTTTCAATTCGTTGCGCGTATACTGGAAATCGGCGCTCTGCTGCAAAACCCACAGGGCATGGTCGATACCCTCGGAGATACGGATCTTCCCGGTGAAAAGGTTGGTCGGCATATCCTGGCGCCGCACCTCGATCTTCACGCCGTAATATTTCTCGAACTCATCGAGCAAATCCCCGAACGAAGCGTCGCGGAAGGCAATCAGCCCCTCGCGCCACAGGAACCCTTCGTGTTCGGGTATCCGCCCCAGGATCAGCCGTCCGTTGAGGTGCGTCACCTGTTCGCGCGGATGCAGCTCGACCTGGTTGTTCGAATTGAAGCGATCCGTCACGCGCACCTTACCCTCGACGAGCGAGGCGACGAACTCCCCGTCTTCCGAGCGGGCCTTGACGTTGAATTTCGTACCCAGCACCTCCACGTCGCAGGCATAGGTCTCGACGACGAAAGGATGCTTCCGGTCATGCGACACATCGAAAAACGCTTCGCCCTTGAGCTGCACCTTACGCTCGCGCCCGATGAAGAAGGTCGGGTAATGCAGTTCGGAAAGCGCGTTCATGCAGACTTTCGTGCCGTCGGGCAGCTGCACGTCGATATGCTGGCCTGCCGGGACGGTGATCGTATTGCCCGTCAACAGGAACTTGTCATACATCCGCGAGACGTAGATGCCCCCCGCTCCCGCAACGACCAGGATGACCGCAGCGTATTTGAGGACTTCGCGTGTCCAGCGCGGCAGGGTCAAAACCTTCGGCTTGCGTGTCGTGCGTCCGGGGTCGGCCAGCATCAGCATCGAATCGAACAAACGGCGCTCGGCAAGCAGTTCCCTGCGGTTGGCCGGATCACGGTCGATCCAGTCGAGGACTTGTTTTTCCTCTTCTACGGACGCGCGCCCGTCAAAAAACCGGTGTAGTAATTCTTTTTCCATGACATAGAGATAACACCCCAGCCGGGGAAATCCCTGAAAAAAATCGCACTTTTTTCAGGGAAAGCCCGGGTGAAGCAAGTTAAACGAATGATTATCAATTGATATAAAACCAGAAAATAAAATAAGCCAGGTAATCTTTGAGCACCACACGCAGGATTTTCATCGCCTTCGAGACTTCGAACTCGACGCTCTTGACCGTAACGCCCATTTCGGCGGCGATCTCCTTATAGCTTTTGCCGTCGAAGCGGCTGCGGATAAAGATCGCGCGGGTCTTTTCCGGAAGTCTGTCCAGCGTCTCGTTCACCAGCCGCCGCGCCTCCTCGCTGAACAGTTCCTCGGGGTTGCAGGCTTCGAGGGTCGAGATGCGGGTTCGGAGCATGCGCGCACCGTGGGAGTGGATATCCTCGGCGGCACGCAGGCGGACGCCCTGCGAACGCAGATGGTTCAGGCATTTGTTCTTGACGATCGTGAGCGCGTAGGGAGGGAAGGCGGAGGCGGAAAGCATGTCGCGTTTTTCCCAGGCGGCCATAAAGCTCTCCATGACGATATCCTCGGCCTGTCTCTTATACACATCTCCGAGCCCACGAGACGCGTAGTAATCTCGT
>ERZ1026999.648-NODE-648-length-14263-cov-3.985290_pt1 | contig 14263 bp, 7 predicted proteins | sample MGYA00519453_ERZ1026999 | MGnify/ENA primary metagenome ERZ1026999 (study PRJEB26926, sample SAMN06164453) | human gut metagenome | biome: ENVO:00009003; feature: ENVO:2100002; material: ENVO:00002003 | host: Homo sapiens | place: USA | collected 2012 ...
CATTGGCATGGCGCATTTCCCAGGAAAAATTTATGAAGCAGACGGAAGACTGGCTGGATAATCTGAAACTTCGTGTGAGTTACGGGTCAGTTGGTAATGCGCGTGTCAATTCATACTGGAGACAGGATTATAAAATGGAATCTTCTGCCAATAGGCAATATTATCTAAATGAAACAGTACAGAGTGCCCTGAAATTGCAGAACACCTTGCGGAACGAGAATCTGACTTGGGAAACGAAGTTATCCTCTAATGTGGGAATAGATGCCAGCCTCTTTAATAGCCGTTTGAATGTGACGGTTGACTTCTATAATGATATAACGAAAGATTTAATCTTACGCATGGATCTTCCTTCAAATTCGGGATATGAATATCAGTATCAGAATGTAGGCCGCAGTACGAACAGGGGAGTTGAACTTACGCTTAGCGGAACGATTATCAATAGTAAAGATTTCTATCTGGGCGCTAACTTCAATATATCATTCAATAAAAATATAGTGAATAAACTGGATGGAACGGCAACCGTATTGAGTGCGCAATCCAACTGGCGACCGGATATCGGCTCTGATGATTTTCGTGCTATTGTAGGTCAGGCGGTAGGACAGATTTATGGTTTCGAAGTAGAGGGCTTTTATTCTGTAGACGACTTTACGTTTGATGAGAATACGAAAAAATGGATACTGAATGAAGGGGTAGTAGACGACAGGGCTTTGTTCTCTAATGACCTGCCTAACTTTGGTCCGGGCTTTATCAAACTGAAGGATCAGAATAATGACGGTGTGATCGATGCGGATAATGACCGTAAAGTGATCGGTAGTGTACAGCCAAAGCATATTGGCGGATTCGGGCTGAATGCTGCATGGAGAGGGTTTGACTTGGCGGCAATGTTCAACTGGTCATATGGCAATAAAGTATATAATGCCAATAAGATTATGGCATCCACTCATACGAATCGTAAATATAATAATATCAGAGATTTTATGAGTTTGGAAAACCGTTGGTCGATTATTGATCCGGAAACGGGTGCCAATGTAATGTATGGTAATGACGCCAATCCGGAACGCTTTGTTGAAATCAATTCCAAAGCCTCTATCTGGATGCCTATGATGGGGCGTACGCTTGTGACGGACTGGGCGATTGAAGATGGTTCTTTTTTGCGTTGTAGTAACCTGACGTTAGGGTATACGCTTCCGGTTACTGTGACTCGTAAGCTAGGAGTCAAGAACCTGCGCGTGTATGCTACGGCCAATAACCTGTTTTGCTGGACAGCTTATTCCGGACAGGATCCTGAAGTGAGCACACAACGTTCTACCCCTTTGACTCCGGGTGTGGATTATTCTGCATATCCGAAAGCACATTCTTATGTATTCGGTCTTAATGTTACTTTTTAATACTTGAAAAATGAAAATACAGAAACTATTTTTAGCGGTTTTATCCTCCTCTGTGTTATGCACTTCGTGTATGGATAATTTTTTGGATACCGAAAGTCCTTCTATTCCAAGTGATGAGAATCTGTTTAAATCGACTGCTCTGACGGAAGCAGCCCTGATGGGTGTATATGCGACAATGACGGACACCTATATATATGGTCAGAAACTGTGTGTCAACTGGCAGGGAGCTTCTGACGTGGAGGTTGGCTCGGGTGCGTTTTCTACGGAAAACTATAATTCGACACTTCGTGATGAAGGTGCTGGCAATTTTTATGACGATAATTATAACCGGAATACCAGATGGGACAAACTTTATTATCTGGCAGAATCCGCCACTACTATCGTAGATGGTATACGTCGGTCACCGTTGATGCAATCTACTTCGGACAAGGCTGCCATGCGTAGATATTTAGGAGAGGCATTAGCACTAAAAGCGTTAGGCTATTTTGAATTGATTCGTTATTGGGGAGATGTGCCATATAAAGAGCATGCGTCTGAAAGCGGATTGGGAAATGTCTATATAGGAAAAGTGGATCGTGATATTGTTTATAATTATATCATAGAGGATTTGAAAGAGGCAATTGAATATCTGCCTTGGATGGGAGAAGAATCATATACGGTAGAACGCATGAATAAAGGTTTTGCCAAAGGACTGCTGGCAAAAGTAGCGCTATTTGCCGGAGGATGGTCTGTACGGGATGGAAATCAGTTTCCGGACTTGGATGTGGAACATCATCCGACCATTCCGGAAATGAACGGATATTTCGTCGGTCGCCCTAAGAATTGGAAAGATTATTATGAACTGGCTGCCAAACAGTGTGCGGAGATTTTGGGAGCGACTGATAATCCTCATGAGCTTGATCCCAGTTATGAGAATATTTGGTCTACTGTCAATCATCTGGAATACAACAAGTATAATGAAAACCTGTTTGAAGTTGCTTTTGGTGAAGGACAGAATGGAGATGTGGGGGCCACGATGGGATACAACCTGAACAGAGGGGTTTTTAATACCACCCAAGGTATGGGAGGGGCAGGATATGCGGCTACTACTGCTTACTATTTTTATTCATTTGATCCGGCAGACACCCGTCGGGATGTTACTTGTGTTTTCCAGGAATATATCAATGAGAATGGAAAAAATAAGGAAGTTATTCGCTGTAATCCATTAGGAGTGGCTTGTGGTAAATGGCGTTGGTATTGGATGACTGATAATTATATGAAAGTCCGTTTCCCGAAAGCTAATTCACGTATTGCTACTGGTATCAACTGGATTTTGATGCGGTATTCAGATATTTACCTGATGTTTGCGGAGGCTCAAAATGTATTGACAGGGCCGGATGCAGTTAGTCCGATTGCCGGTATGTCTCCCCGACAGGCTTTGGAAAAGGTTCGTGAAAGAGCATTTGGTACTGGTGCTCCCGAAATCACGCAGTATGACGCGGATTTCTTCACGGCTATTGTCAATGAACGGGCATGGGAGTTTGGTTGTGAATCTATTCGTCGTCAGGATTTGACACGTTGGGGATTGTTGGCGGAGAAAATAGAAGAGATGAAAATAGGTCTTTGTATGTTGTATGACTACAAGCCGGTGACTATTTTCGGGAAGACTTATCAAGTGGATGAAATACCGAGAAAAATCTATTATAAATATGAAGACTCTGATAATCCGGAATACATTGATATGTCGTCTGTTAACTTCAATGAGGATATGGGAACCGGTACTGCTTCTACATCAAAAGGACAGTATGAGTGCAACTGGATCAGTATGCAGGTGACATTGAATAAGGATGGTGATATAAATGCAACCCTGAATACTAATTATGTGAAAACAATGGCTAGAATATTGGTTTGCGGTACAGGGCTGAATGCGTCTTACGACTATTCGAATTTGTTTGGCAGGCTGAACTGGGGCGGTGAAGCCGAAGCGGAGTTCCGTAAATATTCTGTTGGTAATGGAGTGTGTAATTATCGCCATGTATTCGCTATTTATTATGAGGATGTCAATAAGACGCAAGGGTATGTTTCTAATTCGTATGGTTATAAATAATTAATGGTAGGAAAAGATGAAAAGACTAGTTAATAGATTATCCGGAGCATGCCTGTATGTACTATTGGCTTTGATAGTGGGTATGTCTTCCTGTGAGGACGATGCCAATGACTGGACAGTTAATAAGAACTATGATGCTTTGTTCCGTCCGTTGACGTTCGATAAGTCGGCTACCGATGCGACTTCGGTTACATTAAGATATTCGCAGATTGTGAATGCAAAAGTCTATATTTTTGAGTTTTATACGGACAGCTTGGAGTTTAATGCGGAAAATTATGTAAGGACAGATACGATTCTGAAAGATACATTGACTGTATTTTCAGAGAGTAATACGCCTATGAGGGTGGAATATCGTACTTTGTTTCAGGAGTTCAACGGTTCTACGCAATATTCTGTTCGTATGAAAGGAGAAGATGCGCAGGGAAAGGCAAGCACTTATGTCAGTGTAGCATTTAAAACTCCGGATGAGCAATTATTTACCGGAGTGGAAGTTACAGCTAATTCCGCAACCTTGACATGGGAAGAAACGAACAGGGTAACTCATCTGACGTTGGCTCAAATGGTGGATACGAAATATGGTGAGGAAAAACAGATTGATTTGACTTCGGAAGATATAGCGGCTTGTTCAAAAACACTCTCCGAATTGGAGAATGGAGCGACCTATCGTGTTCGGATTTATAATAATGATGCATTACGTGGTTCGTATGTATTCAAGACACTGGGATTGGGTGGTAGCGAAATCCTTTTTGTGGAGGCTACGGAAACCGGAGTCATTGATTTAAGTACATTGTTATCTAATTTTGTGAAAGAGAAAGAATGTAGCAATGTAACTGTCCAACTTACTCCGGGGGCGGTGTATAAGGTAAGTGAACTAAAGATTCCGGGATTGGATAATATTTTGTTTACCAGTACGGAAGCTAATGAAAATAATCGTCCACAGCTTATTGTGACTAATAAAATATCATTGGCTTCTCCGATACAGTCTCTGTCATTCGAGTTTGTTTGCCTGAATGGAAATGGCGAGGCCAGTTATATGACGGATTGGAAAAATAGTTCTTATGCCCAGTCTATTTCATTCACAGGCTGTGCTATACAGAACATAAAACGTACGCTTGTACGTATTAGCGATGGAAGTGGTGTGTTCATGACGGATATTACGATCGATAACTGTGTCATATCCGAAGTTGGTACGGACGGATATGGAATGATTAATTTCGGAAAAAATATCGATCAGTTGGAAAGGGTTTCTATAACGAATAGTACATTGATTAATATTGGTGACCAGTTGATGGACGTGAAAGGGGGAATCGGTGATGTGATATTGGAAAATTGTACTTTCTATAATTCTATGGATGCTAAGAAGGAATTGCCTAAAGTTTTCCGTTTCGATAATGCGGCAAGTACTCCGCCTTCTCCGAAATCTGCGACAATGCGGAATTTGATTTTCTCCGGTCCGAACAAAGGAAAGAAAATGAATAGTGGAAATGGTGCTTATGACATTTTGAACTTCTCTGATAATTGTTATATCACCTCCGACCTGCAGGAAGGCAATAACAGGTTTGAAGAAATAACGAGAATAAAACAAAGCTCGGATGACTTGTTCGTTGATCCATTAAACGGTGATTTCCATATTAAACCGGGAGCCGGGTTCGCCGGAACGGGTAATGCTGGTGATCCACGTTGGTATTAATTGATCCTATAATTGTTAGGTATAAAGAATATCATGAAGAATATTGTATTATCAATTTTATTGATGAGTGCCTGTGCAATGATTTATGCACAGGCGGACTCATCGCCTTATCAGGCTATTGTAGCTGTTGATGGTAGTGGAGATTATAAAACGGTTCAGGAAGCAATCAATGCTGTACCTGACGGACAGACGAAACCTTGGTTGATTCTGATAAAGAATGGCTTGTATAATGAGCAGGTGATTATCCCTAAGAATAAGCCATACGTACATTTAATAGGCCAGGATAAGGATAAGACCATTATTCATTTAAACTTGAATGTTGGTAGTAAACTGACCGGTAAAGAAATAGGTGGAAAAACAGCTTATTGGGAACACTCGGTTCATAATCCTTCCTCTCCAGTTTATAAATACGAGGGATCGGTAGTGGTGGTAAAAGGAGACCACTTTTATACGGAAAACATTTCGTATGTGAATGACTGGGGAGTTTTATCAGATAATGGTCCGCAGGCTTTGGCTATGAATAGTCAGGCAGATTGTGCTTCCTTTTATAATTGTAAGTTCCGTTCTTTTCAAGATACTTGGATGACTGCCAATAATGATGTCAGTCGGCACTATGTGAAAGATTGCTGGATAGAAGGCGCGGTAGACTATTTTTATGGTGGTGGTGATGTGTTGCTGGAAAACTGTACGCTTTATAATGTACGGAGTGGAGCAGTAATAGTGGCTCCTTCCCATAAAGATGCCAAATATGGTTATGCTTTTCGTAATTGCATTATAGATGGAAACAGTGAAGCGGCTGACGGACGTTTGAAGTTGGGGCGTCCATGGCATAATAATTCGAAGACGGTGTATATCAATACCATTATGCTTATCCCTGTCGCTGATGAAGGATGGACGAATATGGGAACGGTTCCCGGAATTTTTGCCGAATACAATAGTCGTGATGCACAGGGTAATGTGTTGGATTTAAGTAAACGCAAAACGGAATATCAATATAAAGACCGCCAAACCGGTAAGGAAGTATCGGGTACCTGTCAGGCAGCTATAACGAAAGAGGAGGCGGACAAATATACGTACGAAAATATGATTCCGGGTAATGATGGCTGGAATCCGCGTATTATGATGGAGAAATTAGGAAGTCCGCGCAGTCTGGTTTATCAGCAAGGCACTCTTAAATGGAATCCTGTGAAGAATGCGATCGGATATATTGTATATGATGGAGAACAGATTCTCGGGACGACTACTGATACCTCTTTTCCGGTGTCGGAAGTGAATTATGCTTTGAAGGTATCTGCCGTGAATCAATATGGAACGCAAGGTAAAAAAGGTGTATTGTAATTGAATATAGAAAACTGGTAAGGAAAGGGGAGGTGCTTATGAGGCATCTCCCTTTCTTTCTTTATATTCTGTAGGAGTGACTCCCATGATTTTTTTGAAGCGCCTGCTAAAGTACTTCGGGTCATTGAAACCGGTCATATAAGCAATTTGGGAGAAACTGTATTCACTTTTTTCAATTAGCTGGGCGGCTCGTTTGATGCGCATTTCACATACGAAATCTACCGGAGTCAGCCCAACAATGGATTTTAATTTTCGGTAGAATACCGTACGGCTTAACATTAGTTTGTTGGCGAAGTCGTCGATGGTGATATCTGTATTATCCATTTGTTCCTCCATAAACGCCATTACTTGTTGCATGAATTGTTCATCGTATGGAGTCACTTGAGGTTGTGAAGGCTCCCACCCATTTATATGATCCTCTTCTTGAGTATGCTCTGACAGTTTCGATAAATATAGATCTTGTAGCTGTTTACGTTGACGGAGCAGCGACAAGATTCTGGTTTTTAAGTATGTAGAGCTGAATGGTTTGGTAATGTAGTCATCGATACCTTGTTCCAGTCCTGCTATCCGATCATCTAAAGAAGATTTTGCTGATAGTAATATAATAGGAATATGGCAGGTGTCATGATCGGCTTTGATTGCTTTCACCATGTCTAATCCATCCATGACCGGCATCATAACATCACTGATTATCAGATCCGGAATGTACTGCTGTGCATATTTTAATCCTTCTTTTCCATTTGCTGCTTCGAGAACAGTGTAAGTCTCTGACAGGATATTCCATAGGAAATGACGTAATTCATTGTTGTCTTCGACAATAAGAATGGAAGTTTTTTCATCCTCTGTGTCGGTTTTATTTTCATTCTCTGCGTATGCTGCCTTGAAGGATGTACTATCCGAATCTTCTTCAGTAGCTTGTATCGTCGGTGAATTATTGTCACTGTCGGATAAAATAAATTCGGCTTGTTGATCGTCTGCAAATGCTTTTTCTTCCTTAGGAAGTGTGACAATGAATTCACTTCCACTTCCCGGCTCGCTTTTCACTTGGATATTTCCGTGATGTAATTCTATTAATTCGCGTACCAGTGAAAGCCCAATGCCGGATGAGGGCTGCAAGATATTGTATTGTGCCAGTGTTTCAAATCGATAAAATAGGGATTGTTGCTTTTCGGGAGCAATGCCAATGCCTTCATCGGATACGGAGATGGTGACTTGCTCCGAACCTGTTATCATATTTACCGTTACTTTCTTCCCGTTCGGTGTATATTTGAAGGCATTTGAAAGTAGATTGAAGAATATCTTTTCAAATTTGTCACGGTCTACCCATGCGTATATTTTGTCTGTATTAGTTTGAAGTTGGAAATCAATTCTCTTTTCTTTTGCTATAAGGTGGAAGCTTTCCATTATCTTCTGTAATTGGGAAACGAGTTCTGTCTTTTCTACCAACACTTTCATCTTCTTATTTTGGATTTTGCGGAAATCCAGTAGTTGATTAACCAGACGAAGCATACGTTCTGTGTTTTTATGTACCAAATTTAGATGTTCCCGAACTGTCGGAGAGATTGCTTCATGCGCTAGAATTTCTGATACAGGGCTGGATATTAAAGTTAAAGGAGTGCGTAATTCATGTGAAATATCAGTGAAGAAGCGTAATTTGATATTGGATAAATGTTGTTCCAAGTCAACCTGATGCCGCAAACGGTAGATATAGAACAGAATGTATACAATGATAGTAGTGAATAACACGAACATGACAATATAGAATAACCATGCCCAGTATGTTTCCCAAAAAGTGGGTAAAACATGAATGGGGAGAGTGCGTATATTATCGGTCCATACTCCGTCGCTATTGCTGGAACGGATTTGCAGTTGATATTCTCCGGCAGGTAAATTTATGTATGTTGCAGAGCGGTTATTACCGGCTTCGTTCCATTCTTCTTCCAGGCCTTGCAGACGATAGGCGTATTCGATGGCATCGGGATTTACATAATCAATGGCTGCAAATTGAAAGGTGACATTACGTTCCGAAGGATTTAGTTCCAGTTCTTTTATGTCATCAAGCGCTACATGAAGTTGACTTCCTTGTATTTTGAGTCCGGTAAATACAATAGGAGGTACATAAGAACTTTTTTTCATTTGTTCTGTGTTGATTTCAAGTATCCCTTGATTGGTTCCGAGAACGATTTTCTTTTGACTGGTTAGTGTGGGAACTGCTTCAGTGAGGTTCAGTTCTCTCTGAAAGTAATTACTTCCATAATTCTCAAATGTTCCTTGTTGTGGATTGAATTTGGATATGGAGTTTTCGGAGATTACCCATAATTGTTTTTGAGTATCTTCGAGCATTGAAAGTACCAAATCGGAAGCTAATCCGTCTTTGATTGTATAACTTTTGAATTGTATATCTTCCGTGAGCAGATTTTTAGAGATAACCTGGCTGATTCCTCCGGTGAATGTTATTACATAAGTGTTTTTTCGACTGTCAGTAAATATCTGCATGACATCATTACTGCTAAGGCTGGAATCTACGTTAGGGATACGGTTGCTATGATAGAACTTAATTTCTTCTGGCTGATCGAACTTATTGGAGAATGTAAGTAAACCATTGGTTGTGCCAATCAATAACACTCCGTTGGGGGCTTCTGCGATATGTCTTATTTTGAGTGAAGTAGAAACAGGATAGTTTTTCAGCCGGTTGCCGCTATGAATAAAGTTGGTAGAACCATCAGGTACGTGTGATAATAGGTTGAGACCACCTCCATAACATGCGATCCATATATTGTCATGGCTATCCTGAATAATACTATAGACACTATTGTTACTTAAACTGTATGTATCTTGTGGTTGATGGACGAATTGTTGTAAAAGATAAGAGTGTTCGTTTTTCTTCTTTAGAAGGATGAGGCCGTCTTTTTTGGTTCCCATCCATATATTTCCTTGTTTATCTTCCATAAAACAGTACACACTTTTTCCGAAAGTAACCTCTTGAGGGGTGATTATACCCTGTGGAGAAAGGTAGCCTTCTAATGTCCCATCCGGACGGTAAATTCTGACGTTTCCCTTTTTGGAAGCAACCCAGAGACGTTTCTGTTTGTCGGCAAGAAAAGCACGTATTTCCAATCCATTGTCTATGGGGCGTATTTTGTATTTATTGGGATAGAAAGATATTTTGTCTACGCCCCGGTCATTGGTAATCCATACATTCTGTTGCCGGTCGGTATAATAATAACGAATAGAGGGGGCAAATAGGGAAGCGGGATTGTTTTCATCTGCAAAGTATAGTTTCAGTTGATTACTGTCGCGATCATAATAGCACAAATGCCCTTTTTGAGGACTCATCCATAGTGTACCTTCATGGTCTTCAAAGATCATGTATCGGTTGTCGCGTTCATATTGGATCAGGTTTTGTATAGGAGCTGTGAAGTGCTGTTTATCTCCTGTTTGCAGATTTAGCTTTATCACACCGGAGGTATTGGCAAAGATCCAGACTTCTCCGGTTTTGTCCTGATAAAAAAAATGAGCTTCATTGGATGGCTGGGTGGCTGTCTGTATATTAAAATGCTGGAATTTTTTCTTTTCTGTATCGTATGTTATAAATCCGTTGTCAGTTCCTAAGCCGATCCTGTCATTAGAAGGGGAAATGGAAGATATGGAATAGATATCTGTGACAGAACATGGTAGTTCCTGGAATTTTATATTTCCGTTCTTGGGATCATATATTGCGATTTTTCCGGAAGTTGAGATAAGATATATTTTCTTATTATATTCTTTTACCATTTTAAACGGATAATCGCTGTTGATTCGTTTTTTTCCGATGATGGTTACTCCCTTATCTGTCATGATCCATTCGTCCCCGTCGGAATCTTCGTAAATGTCGAATATCTTGTTTCCTTTTAAATTTTGGTTAAAGCTGCTGTATAATATGATATCTTTTCCTTCTTTGCAGGTTTGCTCATTGATTCTGAAAGCATAACCTTGTTCACAGGTGATCCACGTAATTCCTTTATTTAAGGTATAGATATTGCTGACTATGTTGGTTTGTTGCAGGGATGATTCAATAGGAAGGAGTATGTCAATAAACTTCTCTGTCTGAATATCAAATAGATATGCACGGTTATCATAAGATTTGCACCATATATCTCCGTCTTTGCTTTCTGTAATATAAGAGAAACGGTTAGTCGTTAAAGTACAGCCGTCTCCCGGAAATGCTTTGTAATTTTTAAATGTGTATCCGTCGAATTTGTTTAGTCCATTCCAGGTGGCGAACCAAAGAAATCCTTTTTTGTCTTGCATTATATTCACTACTACTCCTTGCGAAAGACCATTATTGACAGAGAAGTGTTTAATCTGGCAAAGAGGTTGAGCTGCTATAGTCAGACTGGTGTATAAGCATAAAAGGAAAACATAGAGTGTCTTCATGATATTATAAATTATGTGTAGAGCAAAAATAGATAAAACTGGATTAAAAAGGAAATATAAAACCGTGATTGAACATAAAATGCACGCTTTTGCATATTTAATCCACCTGTCTATCCTCTATCAAGCACAATTATTACCCTATAAAGAGAGAAGATACCTCGTACTTTTGTTTTGACAATTAGAACTGGTAAAATTTTAAATGAAAACTATAAATGAAACGTCTATTTATTTGTGTAGTGGGACTTGTTATAGCCGTAACCGCATGGGCTCGTACCTTTAATATGAAGAGCTTGGAGCTGATCCCCGAGGTATTGAATCTTGTACGGAGTTAATAAACCAAACGATTGAAAAAGCATCTTCTGAAGGTGGAGGAACTATTTATTTCCCGGCAGGTGTTTATTTGACAGCCACTATCTACATGAAAAGTAATATAACTTTGTATGTGGAGTCCGGAGCTGTTCTTCGTTTTTCAGATCGTTTTGAAGATTATCTTCCTTTTGTGAAGATTCGTTGGGAAGGTACAGTGATGAATACTTTGTCTCCCCTGATTTATGCGCATGATGCGGAGAATTTGACTATAACCGGGCGTGGAACACTGGACGGTAATGGATTTAAATGGTGGAGCTGGGAGAAAGAAACACGGGAACTGATTAAAAAAAACGGAGGAAAATTGCCTGCTTTGAATAAACTACAACGAATGTGGGAAGAGGCTAATGAAGAACTGGAAATCTCGGATTATTATAAACCTTCTTTAGAGCGTCGTATGTTTCGGCCTCCTTTTATTCAGTTTTATGAATGTAACAATGTGTTGATAGAGAATGTGAGAATTGTCAATTCTCCTTTTTGGACCATAAATCCGGCTTTTTGTGATAATGTAACAGTGCATGGAGTGACGATATATAACCCCTCAAAAGATCCAAAAGGTCCCAATACGGATGGAATAAACCCTTCTTCTTGCCGGAATGTACGTATTTCTGATTGTTTTATTAGTGTGGGAGATGATTGTATCACAATTAAATCGGGGCGTGATGCTGATGGACGGAAATATGGAAAGGCATGTGAAAATATAACGATAACTAATTGTGTTATGCTTTCCGGTCATGGAGGGGTAGTTATTGGTAGTGAAATGTCAGGCGGTGTAAGGAGAGTGACAATTTCTAATTGTGTTTTCGATGGTACGGATTCTGGTATTCGTCTAAAGTCCTCGCGCGGGAGAGGAGGGGTCGTTGAAGAGCTTCGGGTAGATAATATCGTCATGAAGAATATTCAGCGGAATGCCTTCATTTTTGATTTGTTCTATGATAAAGAGTCAAAAATAGAGCCTGTCAGTGAGCGGACTCCTGTTTTCCGGAACATTCATTTAAGCAATATTACAGGTTCTGATATCAAGCAAATTGGTTATATTAAAGGGATTGAAGAAATGCCCGTACAAGGCTTGTCCTTTTCAAATATTAATATGAAGGCAGAGGTTGGATTTATAGTTGATATTGCTGAAGATATTCGTTTTGATAATGTGGATTTCTCATCGCAGACTGGTTCACCGTGGCAATTCAGTAAATGTAAGCAGATTGTTTTGAATAATATTAGATCTAAGTATCCTGTTATCGAACAAACGATTGTTACATTTGAAGATGTCGATAATGCTATTATTAATAATTGTTTTCAGATGACTCCTGTGAAGGATTTTTATAAAGCTAATAACAGTCATATTATTGAAGGACATAATTATTGGAAAAAAGAGAGTTTCAAATAAACAGGAACTGTCATATTGTTTCTGTTGAATTTTATTGTTGGGTAGATATGAGAAGAACGATATTACATCATCTGTAATATCGTTCTTCTATTGATTAGAGTTGTTTATGATTTACTTCTTATCGTTTTCGCGAATCTCCACCCGGCGGATTTTACCGCTGATTGTCTTCGGAAGCTCTTCTACGAACTCGATGACACGCGGATATTTATAAGGAGCAGTCACTTTCTTCACGTGATTCTGTAATTCCTTAATCAGTTCTTCTCCGGCACGTGCTTTATAGTCTTTGGATAGAACAATCGTAGCTTTTACCACCTGACCGCGAATCTCGTCGGGTACTCCGGTAATAGCACATTCCACAACAGCCGGATGAGTCATCAACGCACTTTCCACTTCGAATGGGCCGATGCGGTAACCGGAGCTCTTGATTACGTCGTCTGCACGACCGACAAACCAAAGGTAGCCGTCCTCGTCTTTCCAGGCAACATCGCCGGTGTAATAAATACCATCGTGCCAAGCTTCGTGAGTGCGTTCCGCATCCCGGTAGTATTCTTTGAAAAGTCCAAGAGGTTTACCTTTGCTGGTGCGGATTACAATTTGTCCTTGCTCACCCGCTTCAACAGAGCGGCCTTCATGGTCGATCAAGTCTACATCATATTGAGGATTCGGAAGCCCCATGCTTCCCGGTTTCGGTTCCATCCAAGGCATGGTGGCGATGGTAAGGGTTGTTTCTGTTTGTCCGAAACCTTCCATCAGTTTGATACCCGTCAGTTTCTTGAAAGTTTCAAATACAGCGGGGTTCAATGCTTCTCCGGCAATGGTGCAGTATTTTAGTGAAGACAAGTCGAACTTTGTCAGGTCTTCGTGAATCAAGAACCGGAAGATGGTAGGAGGTGCACAGAGAGAGGTGACATGATATTCCTGGATTTTTTCCAGAATAGCTGCCGGGGTAAACTTCTCGTGGTCGTAGACGAAGATATTGGCTCCGGCAATCCACTGTCCGTAGAGTTTGCCCCATACCGCTTTTCCCCAGCCGGTATCGGCAATGGTGAGGTGAAGACTGTTCTCGTCCAGGTTGTGCCAAAAACTACCGGTAACGATATGACCTAACGGATAAGTAAAGTCATGTGCCACCATCTTAGGTTCACCGGTAGTGCCGGAAGTAAAATACATCAGAGAGATGTCGTCGTTAGTGTTCGCATGGCGCGGACGTACAAACGGAGCAGCATTTTCGATACCCTGATGGAAATCTTCGAAGCCTTCCGGGATTTCCGGACCGACACTGACTAACTTTTCAACCGTGGGACATTCGGGAAGAGCATCTTTGATATGTTGCAGGATGATTCCTTCGCCGGCAGCTACGATCATTTTGATGTCGGCAGCGTTGCAGCGATAGATGATATCTTTCTTTGTCAGCAGGTGAGTGGCGGGGATCACCGTTGCTCCCAGCTTATGCAGGGCGATGGTGCTGTACCAGAACTCATAGCGGCGCTTCAGAATCAGCATCACCATGTCTCCGCGACCGATGCCGAGGCTCTGGAAGTAAGAGGCCGTCATGTCCGTATAGCGCTGTCTCTTATACACATCTGACGCTG
>ERZ1026999.656-NODE-656-length-14082-cov-5.937193_pt1 | contig 14082 bp, 16 predicted proteins | sample MGYA00519453_ERZ1026999 | MGnify/ENA primary metagenome ERZ1026999 (study PRJEB26926, sample SAMN06164453) | human gut metagenome | biome: ENVO:00009003; feature: ENVO:2100002; material: ENVO:00002003 | host: Homo sapiens | place: USA | collected 2012 ...
AGTCGTCGGCAGCGTCAGATGTGTATAAGAGACAGGATGACGTCCTGCGTCAGCTCGCTGATGCGGTCCTCTTGCCCCGCGCGCACGAGCGAGATCACGTAGCGCACATTCTGCTCGGTGATGGGTTCGCCGCGGTTCGAAAGCGTTAAGAGCGCGTTGAGTGCTTTCGTGGCGAGCATCGTGTCCTCGACCTCGCCGTTCACGCGCAGCTCGCCCTCGCGATTGGAAATGGTGACCTTGAATTCCGATTCGATCAGCCGCACGTTCTCATCGAATGAGCCGAACAAATTGACCGCCTGCTCCATGCGTTCGATGCTGATGCGCTGTTCCATGCTGTGTTTCCTCCTGAAAAAATGTTGACGCCGGCCGGTCGCGGCTGACGGTGTTATCCTTCACTGACGGCAATGGGCACCTCTTTTCCGATCTGCTCCTCACACTCGGCGGAGAGCGTCACGACGAGGGTGTCGCCCTCCACAGCGGTCGAAAAGCGCCGCTGTGTCACGCTGCCAGTCTCCCCCAAGAGGGCGTCAAGATACGTTTCGAGCATGTCTTTTCCCTGCGCCTCCGCGTCGGCGCGGGAACGTGGTGTTACTTCCAATTCGTAGGGCAGCAGCGTTTCCGTCTCCCATGTGACGGGCAGGGCAAAAAGGCCAAAAAGCGTCCATTGTGTTTGATTCTTTATTTTATCACAATCAACATTGCAAATGCTACTCCCTTTTGCACCAATTTTCAACCGATTCTCGCCCCAAATCAAGGTATGGCTGCGCTTTTCTTTTCCGGTGTAAACCTTCTTTTCATACGTGAGCGGCACGCGGACGGTGAGGTCGTACCATGTCCGTGCCCAGACTTCGCCCTTGCCCGCTAAAAAGCGCGTCGTTACGCTCGGCTTTTCTGTGCCGCCCGTGTCCACCACACCCGCGATCAAAAGCTGGCCCTGCTGTACGCTCGTACCGGGCAGGACTCTTTTCTCCCCATCCAGCGCGCGGACCTTGGTGATAAGGCCCGGCTTTGCCGCGATGACGTTCGTCGGCTCGCTCTCGTTTACCCGCTCGGGTGCGCGCACGCGCTCGCGCACCTGCACATAGGCCTTGCAGCCGCGCACGTTGACCGCCACCCAGCAGAGGTCCTTGAGCTCCGGCAAAACGCGGTTGCAGATATCCTGCGAGCGGAACGAATAGATGAACGTTCCGCGGTGGACGCCGTGCTCGCGCAGGGCATGCAAAATCGTCTCAGTCGGGACGGTCTCGTTGCCCGTGACCTCAAAATCCCAGATGAAAAGCGAGTTGACGAGCAGCAGCGCCGCACACAGAATGCCGCCGGCGAACAGTGCGTGGCGTCGGCGCAGGCGCGCGGAGAAAAACGGCGTGCCCGCCGTGCGCTCGATAGATACCTCCGCCCCGCAGCCCTCGGCGGCACGGCGCAGCGAGGCGAACTTGCGGGGCGTGATCGCCTCTTCGGGCGTCGTCAGGCCACCCGCACGGCGTGTCTTGACCTCGATGAAGTGGAGGGTGCCTTTTCTGGCAGCGACGATGTCCAGCTCGTAATGTCCTTGCCGCCAGTTGCGGTGGAGCAGGGTGAATCCGTGGTCGAGGAGCCACCGGGCGGCGGTCTCTTCGCCCAGCCGCCCGGTATGCTGTGTCGTGGTCATCGGTTCGTCGGAGAAAGCTGTCCTGTTTTTTCGAAATATTTTTTCATGACCAGCAGCGAAATGAACCGTTCCCGGCGACTGTCGTAGAATTGTCGTGCGAAGTCGTTCGCATGGTCGATGATCTGTTGGGCCTGTTCGGGGTGCGCGATGTAGTAATCGATCTTCTCCTCCAGGTCGGAGTAGTCGTCCCTCACTTCGATGTAGTGGTAGCCGGGGCGCAGGCGTCCTTCCATGAACCAGGATTCGTTGCGAGGCCGGGGCATCACGGCGATCGAATTGGTGGACATGACCCACCGGATGTTGCTGGCGATGTCGTTGCCTTCGAACGTCATGATGAACTTCGAATCGAGGTGGGCGTAGAGCGTGATTTGTTTTGCTGTACCTGTTTCCTGGGCGCTGTGTCCGCTGCGGGTATCCGCCGTGTCGATGCGGGGATTGTCCCGGAATGTTTCGATGAAGCGCCGACGCTGCTCGCTACTCTTAACCGATCCCCGGAAAATCACCCGGTCGGCTTTCTCCGTAAACGGAATTTTGTCGTGCAGCCGGATATCTAAGCGGCAGCGGTCCAAGTTGAGCAATACGGAGTTATCTCCTTTGCCGGAAGCGGCTTCTCCCCCCCCCGGTCGATTTTTCGAGCCTTGATGATCGTCGGATGAAGCAGGTCGAAAACTCCGTCGCCGAAATAGGTCTGCCAACGCAGGGAATCGTCGAAAAAACGGGTGGTTTGGTAGGAGTCGAAAATATAGGCGCTGTGCCGGCCCCTGAACTTGTGTTCTTTCAGGGGTGTCGCTTCGGTCGGAGAGAGGCGCTCTGCGCCGGTCAAACGGTTGTAGTAATTGACGCGGTCGAGCACATAGTCCATGTCATAACGTTTCTCTCCGTCGCGCAGAATCTCTTCCAACCGGCTGCGGAGGAGCACCTTCGGTACGGCATAACGGGATAGCTGGGCGATGAAGTAGGGCAGCTTGATGTTCTTGCCGCCGTGCAGTCGGTTGAGAGCGGTCATTAATTCCATACTTGCGAATACGGTTTGTCAGGGATTGCGGAAAATACGGGGCATACCATAATTATAATAGGAATGACAGGTCGTCCCCGGCTTTCACCTCGTAGGGGGCGATGCCCTTCTTGAAAATACGCATCGGACGGCTGCCGATCAGTTCCAGTTTTCCGTTTTCATAATGAAGCATGCAGCCTTCGCGCAGGCCGACGACGTAGCGGCGCGGATTGGCCGTGATGTACTCCAGAATACGCTGCTCGCGGGTCTCTCCGGCGTGACCTTCGGGGTTGGCGTCCAGGTAGTGGGGGTTGATCTGGAACTTCACGGCCCCGATAGCCTTGAACGATTCCGGTTCGACGATGGGCATGTCGTTGGTGGTGCAGATCGTCGGGCAGCAGACGTTGCTGCCGGCCGACCAGCCGATGTAGGGCGTGCCGGCCTTGATCTTGCCGAGGATGGCTTTCAACAGCCCCTGCTCCTGCATTTTCTTGGTCAGGGCGAAGGTGTTGCCGCCGCCTACGCAGATGGCCTGTGCCTCGCGGATCATACGCCGGGGATCTTTCGAACGGTGTACGGAACGTACCTTGATGCCGTATTCCGCAAAACGGGCCTGCACTTTCGCTTCGTATTCGGCGTAGGAAAAGGTGATGCCTGCATAAGGGACGAAAACCACTTCGCGGACACTTCCGAGGAACTCGTCGATGCGGGGCATCGGGTATTTCAGATAGGGTTCTCCGGCGTTCGTGGAGTTGGAAATTAACAGTAGTTTCATAAAGTATTGATTTATATTGTGTTATATTGAATACGCGACCGAAGAACGGCAATTTCTTTGGTTGTAATGTCAAAAGTAATAAAAAAAGTGTTATTTTTGTGCGATTGTTTGATAGAAAGAATTTCAATTTTTAATAAATGATTGTTTAACTAAAAAATTAAAATTATGTCAGAAGTACAGTCAAAAGTTGTCGAGATCATCGTTGACAAATTGGGTGTTAAAGAGTCTGAGGTTACTCCGGAAGCGAGCTTCACCAACCACCTGGGAGCCGATTCACTCGACACCGTTGAGCTGATCATGGAATTTGAGAAGGCTTTCGATATCCAGATCCCTGACGAGGATGCAGAGAAGATCGCTACCGTTGGCGACGCTATCTCCTATATCGAGGCACACAAGAAATAATTTACGATTTTTCCAACCGGCAAACCTTAAAGCCTTAAATTTATGACAGAAAGACGAGTAGTCGTGACGGGTATCGGTACCATCAACCCGCTCGGCAATAATATTGCAGAGTTTTTTTCCAATCTCGAAAAAGGAGTTAGCGGCGCCGCGCCGATTACTCATTTTGATGCCGAGAAATTTAAGACGAAGTTCGCTTGTGAAGTAAAAAATTACGACTGGACGCAGCATTTCGACCGTAAGGAGGTGCGTAAATACGACCTCTTCACCCAGTATGCCCTCATCGCGGCCACGCAGGCTGTCGAGGATTCGGGACTCGATCTCGAGAAGGAGGACTTGGAGCAGATCGGTGTGATCTGGAGTTCCGGTATCGGAGGACTTAAGACGTTCTTCGATGAGTGTTTGGGCTACGCCGCAGGAGATGGAACTCCTCGGTTTAGCCCATTCTTTATTCCGCGCATGATCGCCGACATCGCGGCGGGCTACATCTCCATCAAATATGGTTTCATGGGCCCCAACTACTGTACGGTTTCGGCGTGCGCTTCGTCGAATCACGGTCTGATCGATTCGTTCAACGCCATCCGTTTCGGTGTGGCCGACGTGATGGTCGCCGGCGGTTCGGAGGCTGCCGTCAATGAACCCAGCGTGGGCGGTTTCAACTCCATGCAGGCTCTCTCGACGCGCAACGACGATCCGGTGCACGCTTCGCGTCCGTTCGATAAGGATCGTGACGGTTTCGTCATCGGCGAAGGCGCCGGTGCGCTGATTCTCGAAGAGTACGAGCACGCCAAGGCACGCGGTGCGAAGATTTACTGCGAAATGGTCGGCGGCGGCCGTTCGGCGGACGCTTATCACTTTACGGCCCCCCATCCCGAAGGCAAAGGCGCCATGAAATCCATGCGCGACGCGATCAAGGATGCGGGTATCAAACCCGAAGATATCGACTATGTGAACGTACACGGCACTTCGACACCTGCGGGCGATCTGCCCGAGCTCAAAGCTCTGCACGGCGTGTTGGGCGATCACATCTACGATGTCAATATTTCATCGACCAAATCCATGACGGGGCACCTGTTGGGGGCTGCCGGTGCTGTCGAGGCGCTGGCCTGCATCTTTGCGATCAACAACGGTGTGATTCCCCCGACGATCAACAACGAAAACCTCGATCCCGAAATCGACCCCCGACTCAATCTGACGCTCAACAAGGCGCAGAAGCGCGATGTGAAGTGTGCGATGAGCAATACGTTCGGTTTCGGCGGTCATAACTCGACGGTTATTTTCCGTAAGATTTAACACCTCGTCCGTGCCGTGTGGAATTTCGTACGCCGTGCCGTAAGAAGAAATTACGGGCAGGATAAGGAGTATTACAGAATTATCGATGAGCTGTTCGGATTCGTTCCGCACAACATCGAACTTTACAAGCTGGCTTTGATTCACAAGTCAGCTTCTTTAGTTTTAGCCGACGGACGGCAGATCAACAATGAACGGCTCGAGTTTTTGGGCGATGCCGTGATCGAAGCCGTGACATCGGACTATCTTTATATCGAATTTCCCGACCGGCAGGAGGGATTTCTTACGCAGTTGCGCTCGAAGATCGTTTCGCGCCAGTCGCTCAATACGATCGCCCGGACGATCGGGTTGGACCGGTACGTGATCGCCAACCCGACCGGAAGCACCAACCAGAAACATATCTACGGGGATGCTTTCGAAGCGATGATCGGGGCGATCTACCTCGATCAGGGGTATGAGTTTGCCAATCGATTGCTTATCAACAATATATATTACCGTTATCTGAATCTTGACAACCTGACGGACGAGGAGACGGATTTCAAAAGTCGGTTAATCGAATGGTGTCAGAAGACGCATCATACTATTGCTTTCGAAACGGTGCACGGCCGGAATTATTCGTCGAATCATCCGATATTCGACGCTACGGTCGTGATCGACGGTATCCGTGTGGGACATGGGCAGGGCGAGTCGAAGAAGGAGGCCGAACAATGTGCGGCCCACTCCGTGTCGTGTGCCATGAGCGACGAGGCATGCGGGGATATTTTGGATAAAATCGACCGGCTCTACCAGCCGAAAGGAACCGGGGTGTCATGAGTGAAGCGTCTGTAAAACTACTTTCCCGGGGCGTTGAAACGCTGACCGATCAGGAGTTGTTGGAACTGTTGCTGGACGACGGTGATTCGGAGCGGCTTGCCGGGGCGCTGCTGTCCAGTTTCGAAGGGCGACTCGCCGCATTGGGATATGCCGACATCGCGCGGTTGCGTATGGCTGCCGGAATCGGCCTCAAACGCGCCGCTCGGATTCAGGCGGCTGTCGAATTGGGCCGCCGGGTGCTTGCTGCCAGGGAGTTGGGACCCGATCCGATCGGTTCGAGCAACGATGTGGTCCGAATATTCAGACCCCTGCTGACGGAGATGAAGCACGAGGAGTGCTGGTGCCTGTACCTCAATACGGGCAACCGGATCGTCGAGCGGCAGCGGGTAAGCCAGGGCGGGGTGCAGGCGACGGTGGTGGATCACCGGTTGGTCATCAAACGGGCCCTCGAACTGCTGGCCACGCAGATTATCCTGGTTCACAACCATCCTTCCGGTGCTGCCTTGCCCAGCGAGCAGGATAAGATTCTCACGAAGAAAATTGCCGAGGCGGCCGCGCTGTTCGATATTCGGCTGCTCGATCACCTGATTATCGCACGGGGCGGTGAGTACAGTTTCCGACAGAACGGGTTGCTGCAATAGTCCTGGCTGTGACGAGGCTGTCTGCCCAATCCCCGAAATTGAAAGTTGCCCCTGCCGGATAAACTCCGACAGGGGCGAAAACATTAAAATCGGACGTGTTAGACAGCTTTTTGTTCTGCCGCTGCGGTCCATCGTTGCGCAGGTTGTGGGCAGGAAGAGACGGGACCATCGTAACGGGGCGTGCGACTCTTTAATCGTTGCGGGAAGAGTTGGCTGTGGATTATCGTCTTCCGGGTTCACTTTGTTTTGTCGTAGAAAGGTTTTTCTTCCGAAGGGAGAACGTAAGTTTAGACTGCCGGGAAATTTTTGCCGATCTGTGCCGTATTTCTTTTTTGAGGAAGAGCATAAGGTGAATCTTTTTTCGAATGATCGGAAACTCTGAAATAAGGACTGCAAGTCGAACGAATGGACGATTATCCCGGAGATGGGAGCGAAATGACCGGACCGGGCATCGGTAACGAAAAGCGAGGAATGGCAAGAACCTTTCCTCGCTTTTCGTTGCCGGGTGCGCACAGGCTGGCCGCAAAGTACGAATTTCTAATTTTGGAGGTCGAAGCGGCGGAATTGAATCTCGAATCGACAGACGCTCTCCCGCTCGTCGCTTCGGGTCGTGCGGGTAATGATGAGCGGTGTCGCAATTTCAGCATCGTGTGCGACTGTCTGACGCGTGTATTCGAAGGTCTGGGTCGTAACCGCGTCGTCGGAACGGGTCGTGACCGTTCGGAAAAGATCGTTGTTGAGACTGCTGAAGAAACCCAGTCCGCGCAGGATATCCGGTTCGGCAACCAGCAGCAGGACCGGGTCGCTGTTGAGGAGGGGAGTGCCTTCCAATTCGTAGATGAAATCGCTCCAAGCCGTCGTTTCATCGTAGTCGTAACCGTACTCTTGCCGGAATGTTTCCGTATTTGGCTCGTTCTCGAGCGTTCGGATGACAGCACTGCAATTATCCCAAGCCTCCAGCGGACCCCAGGGATCTTTTTCCCATTCGTATTTTTCGCAGATGGGTTCCAAAGTCAGGGAATTGTAACGCGATATGGAGGTGAGTTTGTCGGAGTTGAAGGTGCCGGTGCCGTATGTGCAATCGAAGCCGTACGTTTCTATTTCACTGCCGGAAAGTGTCGAGGTGAGTTCGTATCCTCCGCTTCGTACATCGCAGAAGTAGCCGTATAGGGTTCCGTCTGCAGTTTGCGTATAAGGTTGCTCGCCATCGATTTCCCGGGTGAAGGAGAATCGGATGCAATCGTCTCCCTCGTAGGTGAACTGCCATGTTTCGACGGGACGGAGCGTGCCGTTCTTGTCCGCTGCGGATATTTTGAAACCCGTGATACGGCACTCCTTGCTGAATTCCGCCGGAAGTTCATAAGTATATTCCATTTCAGCAATCAGACTTCCCGAAGCGTCGCGCCCGACGATCTTGTGCAGTTGCCAATACCGAACCTGTTCTCCGATGTTGGGTTCGTCCGGTTCATTGGTATCCTCTCCATCGGTTCCCGACTGGGTGATGGTGATGAGAATCGAGTTCGTGCCGCAGGTGATTTCGATAAAGGCCGTGCGGGATTCTTCGGCGGTGTTGGGATCCGTTTCGACGCGGATGTCGTAATCGCCTGCCGCATCTCCGTGATCGGGATTTATGCGTACCCACGTCGGGGCTTCGGCGCGGGATTCGTCCGTGATGGCGGAATTCCAGGCATCGTTCGTCGAAAAGAAAATTTCCGAATTCCCTGCGGTTTGTCCTGCGGGGATCTTCTGGGAGAGCTGTCGTGTATCGGGGACCTGAATGGAGCCGAAATCTCCATGCCATTCATCCGTTGTGTCGTCGCTGCAAGCCGTAATCGCGAGGGTTGCAAACGTGAGAAGAAGAAGTTTCAATCCTTTCATTTGTGTATTTTTTGATGGTTATTCGTTCGGGTACGATGAATATGAAACAGATGTATTTGTCTTCCGCTCCGGATATTTCCGAATTTTGGCGTAAAGATAGAAAAAACGGTTCGGAGTACCTTACATTCCCATTTATTTTGTACTTTTGTTTTTCAGAAAATAGTAAATGCAAAATACGATGACTCAGGAAGAACTTTTCAAAAAACTGGTAGCCCACTGCAAGGAGTACGGCTTCATCTTTCCTTCCAGCGAAATATACGACGGACTGGGTGCCGTGTACGATTACGGGCAGAACGGCGTCGAGCTGAAGAACAATATCAAGCGTTACTGGTGGGATTCGATGGTGCGTCTTCATGAGAACATCGTCGGCCTCGATTCGGCGATCTTCATGCATCCCCGCACGTGGGAGGCTTCGGGCCATGTCGGGGCGTTCAACGACCCGTTGATCGACAACAAGGATTCGAAGAAGCGTTACCGCGCCGACGTGTTGATCGAAGAGTGGCTGGCCAAGCAGGACGACAAGATTCAGAAAGAGGTCGATAAGGCGAAGAAGCGCTTCAAGGAGAACTTCAACGAGGAGCAGTACCGCTCGACTTCGCCCCGTGTGCTGGAGATTGCCGCAGCGCGGGACTCCGTGCACAAGCGCTTTGCCGACGCGTTGAACGCCAACGATCTGGAAGAGCTGCGGCGGATCATCCTCGACTGCGAGATCGTCTGCCCGATTTCGGGTACGCGCAACTGGACCGAGGTGCGGCAGTTCAACCTGATGTTCTCGACCCAGATGGGATCGACGGCCGAAGGCGCCAATACGATTTACCTGCGGCCCGAAACGGCGCAGGGTATCTTCGTTAATTTCCTGAACGTGCAGAAGACCGGCCGCATGAAGCTGCCGTTCGGCATTGCCCAGATCGGCAAGGCGTTCCGCAACGAGATCGTGGCGCGGCAGTTCATCTTCCGCATGCGTGAGTTCGAACAGATGGAGATGCAGTTCTTCGTCCGCCCGGGCGAGGAGATGCGGTGGTGGGCCGAATGGCGCGATACGCGTATGAAATGGCATCGGGCGCTCGGTTTCGGGGCGGATAACTACCGTTTCCACGACCACGACAAGCTGGCCCATTACGCCAATGCCGCGACCGATATCGAGTACAATTTCCCGTTCGGGTTCAAGGAGGTGGAGGGCATCCACTCCCGCACGGATTTCGACCTGTCGAACCACCAGAAATTTTCGGGCAAGAAGATCCAGTATTTCGACTCCGAAACAGGCGAAAGTTATGTGCCTTACGTCGTGGAAACCTCGATCGGCGTGGACCGTATGTTCCTGCAGGTGATGTCGGCGGCTTATACCGAGGAGAAGCTCGAAAACGGCGAAGAGCGCGTCGTGCTGCGGATTCCTGCAGCTCTCGCTCCGACGAAGGTGGCCGTGTTGCCTTTGGTGAAGAAGGACGGCATGCCCGAAGTGGCGCAGCGGATCGTCGATCTGTTGAAGTATGATTTCAACGTCGTGTATGACGAGAAGGATTCGGTGGGCAAGCGTTACCGCCGGCAGGATGCGATCGGTACGCCGCTGTGCGTGACCGTCGATGGCCAGACCCTCGAGGATAATACCGTGACGGTGCGCCACCGCGATACGATGCAGCAGGAGCGCGTGGCGATCGATGCCCTCTTCGGACTGGTCGATGCGGAGTGCTCGCTGCGCAGCCTCCTCAAGAAATTGAATGTCTGACAGGGCTGTATGCGGGTTTCGCGCGGGTGTGTCGGACGGCGAGTACAGTGTGCTTTGTATCGGGGATGTCCGTGAGGGTGTGTGGGCCGGTGTTGTTCGAGCTATTGGATAAGGTAAGATCGTGGGACGTATTTTGGCCATAGATTATGGAACGAAGCGCACGGGAATCGCCGTGAGCGATCCCTTGCGGATCATTGCCGGAGGGCTCGAAACCGTCGAAACCAAAGGGTTGGAACGCTGGTTGGCGCAATATTTCGCGGCGAATGACGTTTCGACCATAGTGATCGGAAAGCCGATGCAAATGAGTGGCGCTCCGTCCGAAACGTGGCGTTACGTGGAACCGTTGGCGGCCCGCCTGCGCAGGGCCTATCCCGACAAGGAGGTGGTGTTTTACGACGAGCGTTTCACCTCGGTCATCGCTCACCGCACGATGCTCGAGAGCGGTATGGGCAAGATGGCCCGCCGGGACAAGGCGCTTGTGGACAAGATATCGGCGACCATTATCCTGCAAGGATATATGGAGAGCCGAAGTTAGTTTTCCGGCTGCGGCCGGGTTAAAAATGGAAAAAAGTTATGATTTATCCGATAGTTGTTTTCGGGGCGCCGGTACTGCGCGAAAAATGCCGGGAGATCGGACCCGACTATCCCGAAGTTAAAAAGTTGATCGAGGATATGTTCCTCACGCTCGAGGAGGCCGAGGGCGTAGGGCTTGCGGCTCCCCAGATCGGTAAAAGCATCCGCCTGTTCATCGTGGACTGCACGCCTTGGGGCGAAGATCATCCCGAACTGGCCGATTATCGGCGTGCGTTCATCAATCCCGAAATTTACGAAGTTTCCGAGGAGACGAAACTCTACGAAGAGGGATGTCTTTCGCTGCCGGGATTGCACGAGAGCGTGCGGCGTTCGCTTGCGATCCGGATGCGCTATCTGGACGAGAATTTCGAGCCGCACGACGAAGAGTTCACCGGGCTGCCTGCCTGGGTGATCCAGCACGAATATGACCATCTGGAAGGAGTCGTCTTCACGGATCGCCTGTCTCCGTTGCGCAGAAATCTGATTAAGAGTAAGTTGATGAGCTTGACGAAGGGGCGTTACAAATGCTCGTACAAGACTAAATAGGGATTGCTCCGGTAAAAGTTACGGATTGACCGAAAAGAGAGCGATATTGGCCTAAAAGTTGAAATTTTCCGGAGAAAGGGGTAAACTCCGGAAAATTATTATTACCTTTATATATCTAAATTAGGAAAGTATATTTCAATTATTTTAAATTTTCATACGATGAAAAAACTTTTACTTACATTGGCAATGGGCTTGCTCGCGTGGTCGGCATCTGCCCAGAATTGGACGGTCGGTGGTCGTATCGGATCCGGTTTCCAGGCTGTCGGACAGTATGTATTCAGCAACGATAATTATGTGGAAGCCCGTTTCGGTGCTTATTGGGCCAATGCCGGCGGTACGGTGACGGCCGATTTCTCGGTGTTGTATAATTGGAATGTTTGCAATATGGATTGGACTCCGTCGGCAGGCCGTTGGTTCTTCGATGCCGGTGCAGGTATCAATGTGGGCGGCAAAGGGCATTACGCTTATGTAGGCGTGGCCGGCTCGGCTAAACTGGGTATTGCCTTCAAGGGGGCTCCGGTACGTCTTTCGTTCGACTGGTCGCCGGCTTTCGGTCCCGGAATCGCTTATTGGGACGGGGGATCGCATTCCGAGTTCAACGAACGGGCGTTGTGCAACTTCGGTATTACGTGCGTTTATTGCTTCTAAAGAGAGAACCCGAGGAAATAAAAGAAGCCCGGAGCAATTTGCTCCGGGCTTCTTTTATGCTGTCGGTTCGGTGCTTTTTCTGTTCGATCATTTCCCCCCCCCTTGCTGATGAAGAACGTTTTCCGAGGGGAGGAATTGAGGAACTGAACGTAATATGGACCCGGAACGGTTGCGGTCGGAGGCGAAAAACGGGCTGGACTTTCGGGTATTCAACGACGTGTGTAGAATTGTCTTTGGAGGTTGTATTCGTTTATATCGGATTTGTTTCGGGCGACGAAACTTTATTTTGCTTTGGGCGGCGTTTCTCTTGGCTGCGGTTGTAATCTTCGCTGCACCTGTAGGTTCTTTTCGGGAGGGAGGGTGCGTGTACACTCCGCGATCCCGAAGCATTTGAATCGCAGGTCCGAATAGCGATAATCGCCGTGTTTTTCCGTTAGAATGTGAAAGTTCCGCCCAGGGAGATCAGGATCGGATTCCGTGCGAACATGGCTGTCTGGAAACGGTATTTGAACATGAGCGATGTACTCCAGCGGCGGGTGATCCGGTAGTCGCAGCCTCCGCCCACATCGAAGCCGCAGGACCATTTGCCCAAGTCGTTCACATTGACGCCGACTGTGGGGAAGAGGCTCCATTGTTCGGTTATGTGGAAGAGATAATGGGCGTCGCACCCGATGTCCACCGAACATTCCGATTTGCAGGGAATGACGATTCCCGTTTCCAGCCGCAGCGCATCGGTCAGGCTGTATCGGAAATAGCCGCCGATGCCGAAGACGGCGCCCCGGCCGGTATGGGTGTAGAGATTGATCTTCGGACCTATGCCCCAGGAACCTCTGTCCTGTGCCGATGCGTAGAAAGCGCTGAATAAGATAAGTATTGCCAGCAGTGTTTTTTTCATAGCTTTTGCAGACTTCGATACGGCTTTTGCCGGAATGATTCCTTGCTGCCGTCGGATAATTTAGATTCTCTCGAAAACAAAGATACGAACGAACCGGCCGTATGAGCAAATTTATATTTGCACTTTGCCGAGGCGGAGTACCTAAGATGAAGTCAAAGGTACGAAAAATTTCCGTTTCGCCGAATCCTGGGGAGCCGAATGAAAATGGAGATACTCTGAGATCGAACAGTATTTGTCACAGGATCGTGTGTGGGGTTTATACGTGCTGTATTTTGAAAATTATTTTTTATGATTAAAGAGGCATGTGGTGGTTGGTTTGATAATGGACGGTGTCTTGTTCTTTTTTGTAAATAATTTGTGTGTGTCGTTATAATGTTGTAAATTACATGGGAATAAATATTTTACAAACAATCCCTCCTAATGTTTCGATTATGAAAAGACTATTATTCGGTATATTGGCAACGTTGCCGCTGGCGTATTGTATGACGGGATGTAGCAACGATACAGACTACGGAGGTTTTAGTTACTTTATCTGGGCCAATGACAGCGATCACCGGATTACGCTCTCCGTGGCACGCGAGTACGGTGAGTTGGTAATCGAAAACGAAATCATAGAGCCGGGCGAAAGTTTTGAGAGCGAAAGGGTGGATGGGGCAATAGCATACTGTCCACCTCCGTCGAGCTATATCCGGTATGTGGAAGTTGTCTTTGAGGATGGGACTAAAGCGATTTATATCAAGGGGTATCAGCCGCCGCGCGATTCCGATTATTATTCGAGGCAGGACCCTACCATCGATTGGAATTATGAGAAGGAGGTAACGGTATCTCACGCGGTCAGAACCCGTTGGACCTATACTTTTACCAATGCCGACTACGATGCGGCGGTGGCGCAGCAACTCGCTGAATAGGAGTTGCCGGTCGTGGTTATAAAAATCCTCCCGAACCGATTGGTTCGGGAGGATTTCGTCGCATGTATATCGTTTTATGCCTCTTTGAGAGCCGCATGCGCTGCCGCCAGGCGTGCGATGGGCACGCGGAACGGAGAGCAGCTCACGTAGTTCAGACCTGCGAAGTGGCAGAACTCCACCGACGAAGGTTCGCCGCCGTGTTCGCCGCAGATGCCGCATTTGAGGTTTTCGCGTGTGCCGCGGCCTTTGAATACCGCCTCGCGGATCAACTGTCCCACGCCGTTGCGGTCGAGGATCTGGAACTGTCTCTTATACACATCTGACGCTGCCGACGACTAGTCGAGTGTAGAT
>ERZ1026999.671-NODE-671-length-13721-cov-3.815454_pt1 | contig 13721 bp, 10 predicted proteins | sample MGYA00519453_ERZ1026999 | MGnify/ENA primary metagenome ERZ1026999 (study PRJEB26926, sample SAMN06164453) | human gut metagenome | biome: ENVO:00009003; feature: ENVO:2100002; material: ENVO:00002003 | host: Homo sapiens | place: USA | collected 2012 ...
CGAGATTACTACGCGTCTCGTGGGCTCGGAGATGTGTATAAGAGACAGGACATATCAGTTCGCGTGTTTGGGTGTCCCCGAGGGCATGGGGTAGGGCCCCGGCTCTGCGGGCTCTCCGAAGCGGGGGTTGCCCGTGGCGTCGAAGTCGAAGCGTTGCAGGCGTACGTCGCGCCCCCAGTTGTGTACCGTATCTTTTTTCGAGTGGTAATAGATCCAGTATTCGTTCCCGTCAGGCGAGGTGGTGAAACTGGCGTGGCCGACGCCGTGTATGCGGTCGTTGCCGGTGAAGATGGGGCCGCTCTTGATCCATGATGCGGGATTCAGCGGGTCGCTGTCGGGGGTGCGCAGGCGCAGCTGCCCGAGCTTGTAGTGGCGCGACCACGAGCCGCGCGTGGAGTAGACGATGAAGAGGTCGTCGCCGTGCCGCAGTGCTGACGGGCCTTCCTGCAGGGCGATGTGGTCGCCCTGTTCCCACGGCTGGTCGGGTCGTGAGAGCAGGATGCGCGGCCCGATCCGGGTCGGCGATTCCATGCGGGCGATGTAGAGCAGCTGGTCGGTGGCGTCGGTATCGCGCTGGCGCTCCCAGCCGGACCATACGGCATAGAGCTCTCCCCGGTGTTCGAAGATCGTCATGTCGATGGCCCAGATGTTGTCCGTCTTGCCGTCGGGGTTGTCGCCGGTGTAGAGCATGCCGCGGTCGCGGTAGTCGCCCAGCGGCGTGTCGCACTCCAGCACGCCTGTGCGCTGCCCCGTGAAGGGGCTGCCGGGGACGGGTGCCGCGGCGTAGTAGATGTACCATTTGCCGCGGAGGCGGTGCAGCTCGGGTGCCCAGATGTTGAAGCTGTTCCACGCCCCGCTGTCGGCGGGCTGCCAGACAACACGCTCGCGTTCGAAACGCGTCATGTCGTCCGATTCGGTCACGGCGATGCCGCGTCCTGATTTGAAGCAGGTGTAATAGCGCCCGTCGTATTTGGTGATCCACGGGTCGGCGCCGTCGCGCAGCGGGTTGGTGAAGGTGGCCTGCGGCGCGGAGCACGAGAGCATCCCCGCCACTAAAAAAAAGCCCGCAGCGAATCGTCGCAGCAAGGCTGTGGTATGGAACGGCATGCGTTTCATAGGTGTCAGATATGTTTGTCCCCGTTATGGAACTTTACTTCGTCGATGAATTTCTTGATGTTCTGTTCTTCGGCGCGGGGGCATATCATCAATACGTCGTCGGTGTCCACGACGATGTATTCCTTCAGGCCGCTGATGACCGCTACCTTGCCCTTGGGCAGCGAGACGATGCTGCTGCGCGTGTCGTAGACATAGCACCCCTCTTCGGGGACGGCGTTGGCGTAGCGGTCTTTGCGGGCGTGCTGGTAGACCGAGCCCCATGTGCCGACGTCGCTCCACCCGAAGTCGCCGCAGCGGACATAGACGTTGTCGGCCTTTTCCATGATGCCGTAGTCGATCGAGATGGCGCGGCACTCCGAGAAGACGATCTCCACGGTGGTCTTCTCGGCATCGGTGCCCAGCGCCTTCATCACGCCGCTGAACATGGCATGGTGCTCGGGCAGGTATTTGCGGAAGGCCTCGACGATGGCCTGCACCTTCCAGATGAAGATACCCGAATTCCAGTAGAACTCGCCGGTCTGGAGGAAGGTCTGCGCCAGCTCGAGATCGGGCTTTTCGGTGAAGCACTTGACTTTGCTGATGGTGTGGTCGTCCGAAACCTGGATGTAGCCGTAACCCGTATCGGGGCGTGTGGGTTTGATGCCCACGGTCAGCAGTGCGTCGTGCCGGTCGGCGAATTCGAGGCACTCGCCGATGATCGTGCGGAAATCGTCCTCGTTGAGGATCAGGTGATCCGACGGCGTGACGATCATTTCGGCGTCGGGGTTCTCCCTGAGCAGCGTATAGGCCGCATAGGCGATGCAGGGGGCCGTATTGCGGCCGATCGGCTCGCAGAGCACCTGTTTCTCCCCGATTTCGGGGATGTGCTGCAATACCAGATCCTTGTATTTGTGGTTCGTCACGACGAGGAAATTCCCGGCGGGGACGATTTTTGCAAAGCGCTCGTAGGTGTGGCGGATAAACGATTTCCCGGTTCCGAGGATGTCGAGGAACTGTTTTGGCATCGACTGCCGGCTCTTGGGCCAGAAACGCGATCCGATGCCGCCGGCCATGATGACACAATATTTATTGCTTGCCATAAGTTATAATATGGAATTAAGTGAGACAAAGATAAAAATATTTTGTAACTTTGCCGCCTATTGCAGGAATAATATTTTTGTACTCCCGATGAAGATAAGACTGTTCACCATACCCAACCTGCTGACCCTTGCGAGCCTGCTTTGCGGCTCGTTCGCGGTGGTTTCGGCACTGGTTTACGGCGATCTGGCGCTGGCTTTCTGGCTCACGATCGCCGCCGGTGTTTTCGACTATTCCGACGGTTTCGTGGCCCGGCTGCTCAAATGCCCTTCCGCCATCGGCGTACAACTGGACTCGTTGTCCGACATGGTCTCGTTCGGCTTCGCCCCGTCGGCCGTGCTTTTCGTCTTGTGGAACAATTCCCTGCCTGCGGATGCCGAAGCATGGCTGCGCTACGGCGGCAGTGCACTTTGTTTCGCGGTGGCGGCCTTCTCGGCGCTGCGGCTGGCGAAATTCAATATCGACGAGACGCAGCATACCGAGTTCTGCGGCCTTCCTACTCCAGCCAATGCGCTGTTTTTCATATCTTTGGGGTGGATTAAGGTGAAGACGGGTTTCGACTTGGGTTACTGGTTGCTGCTGCTCATCCCTGTGATGTCGTGGCTGCTCGTTTCGCCCGTGCGGATGTTCGCCTTCAAATTCCAGCACTTCGCCTGGAAAGGCAACGGGGTGCGTTATGTTTTTATTGTATCGGCGGCGCTCCTGCTGGCCGTGCTGGGTGTCCGTGCCGTGCCGGTCGTGATCGTCCTCTACATCGCAACCTCGGTCGTACGCTGGTTGTCGATGAAGGCAAAAGGCTGTGGACAAGCCGGATAGTTGTGTATTTTAAGAATTTTTATTAATTTTGCCCCGGATTAGCGTTCCATGTCGAGGTTGACGAATAGAATATTGCTGGCAGCTTTGCTCGGTCTGTTCCTTACAGCGCCCGGCATCGTCCGTTCGCAGGGTTTCAACGCCAGGACGCTGCAGCGTGCCCAGCAGCGCGGGGAGACGGGGAACCTTTACGGTACGAACCCTTACGAGCAGACCGGCGAGGAGGGGGAGGAGGGCCAGGACGGCCAGCCGCAGGATACGACCAAGAAGGAACGCCGGATCCGCAAGCCGCTCGAATCGTATTTTTTCAGCGATTCGATCCGCGCCCTGAACAATTTTCGCTGGAGCGTCAAGCGCGACTACAACCGCGTGGAGATAAGCCCGCTCGACACGACGCTCACCGACTGGCGCATCGACTACCCCTTCTTCCGCGAGGAGGTGGGCGACATCGCGCAGGGCGCCCTCGGGCAGACATCGCTGCCGATGAACTATTTCCGGCGGCCGCAGTTCTTTGATTTCAGTTTTGCGAGCCCCTACTATGCGTATACGTACGACATGGAGAACGTTCCGTTCTACAATACGAAGAAGCCCATCATCCGCATGACGTACCTCGAGTCGGGGCAGAAGCGTTTCCGGGAGGAGAACTTCAATATCATGCACGCGCAGAATATTTCGCCCACGACCGGGTTCAACGTCGACTACAAGGCACGGGGAACGCGCGGACAATATGTCTGGTCACGGACGAAGAACCACAACCTGTCGGTCGCCTTCAGCCATACGGGCAAGCGCTATTCGGTGCATGCGGCCTATTACAACAACCACATCGAACAGCAGGAGAACGGCGGCGTGGTCGGGACATGGGCTATCGCAGATACGACGTTCCAGATGCCTTCGGGCGTGCCGATGAAGCTGTCGGATGCCGAGGCGCAGAACACTTACCGCAACAACGCCTTTTTCATCACGCAGTCCTACGCCCTGCCGTTGCAACGCGTGACGGAGAACGACTTTTCGCTCGCCGACCTGTCGGCGGTCTATATCGGCCATTCGTTCCAGTACAGTTCGTGGAGCAAGGTCTATTCGGACAAATATGCGCGGTATATCGACGAAAGGGCGCACCGGGACGAACAGGGCAATTTCGTGCCCGATACGCTGGACTACTACCAGAACTGGTATATCAACCCCGACCAGACGCGCGACTCGATCTACGAGCGTGTGATTTCGAACCGCTTCTTCGTGCAGGCACAGCCTTGGGATCGTAACGGCGTGGTAGGCACGATTGATGCAGGCATCGGTATCGACATGCATACCTACTCGCAATTCGAAATGAGGGATTACCAGACGGGAAAGTATACGAAGGTCAACAAGACCAGCTATTTCGCATACGGTTCCGTCGGAGGAAAGATAAAGAAATATGTCGACTGGGACGCGAACCTCAAGTTCTACCCGTCGGGATACAGAGGCGGAGACCTCACCATCGGCGCCCACCTGGCGCTGACGGGATATCTCCGCGGACACCCCCTGATTCTCGAAGGCCGGTTCACGATGGATCGGCGTTCGCCCAACTACTGGCAGGAGAATCTGTTCTCGAACCACTACGTGTGGTCCACTCCTTTGAATAAGGAGAATGAAACTCGGTTCGAGGTGAAGTTTTCAGTCCCCGATTATGCGTTTGAAGCGGGGGCATGGCAAGGTGTGGTCGGCAACAAGATCTTTTACGACAAGGAGAGCCAGATCGCCCAAAGCAGTGACAACGTAAGCCTCACGAGTGTGTACGCTCGCAAAGATTTCCGCTTAGGCGGACTTCATTTGGACAACAGGGTATTGTTGCAGTGGAGTACGAATCAAGAAGTTGCACCCGTTCCGCTTTTGAGCGCGTTCCTTTCGTATTATTACGAGTTCTGGGTCGTGCGCAACGTATTACGCCTTCAGATCGGTTTGGACGGACGCTATAACACGCGTTATTATGCGCCCAGTTACAACCCTGCGCTGTCGGCCTATTACAACCAACGGGACGTCGAAGTAGGCAATTACCCCTACATGGACGCCTTCGTCATGGGAAAGTGGAAGAGAATGCGGATATTCCTCAAATATCAGCATGTGAACAAGGGACTGTTCGGAAACGGGGAGTATTTCTCCGCGGCGGGTTACCCGCTCAATCCGGGCATGTTTAAAATCGGTATCTCATGGGGTTTCTATGATTAGCGTATTGTTCTGCGCGGTATGAACTGCCCGCAAAACAACATTTTATGTTAAAAAAGACAGTTTTAACTTTTGCGTTCTTAACAATCCTGACGACTTTTTACGGCTTTAACGCCCAGTTCAGCACACCCGTGACGGACGACATGCTGCTGAACGACGATGCGGCCGATTTCGGCAATTCGCTGCTCGGTGAGGGCGACTATGTGATCTCGGCTTATGACAATGTCATTCGCAACATCAGCGAAAAAGAGGGCCACGACTGGCGCCTGATGAGCGCCATCGCCTACCATGAATCGCGGTTCACGCCCGACATCACCTCGCGCAGCGGGGCCCGCGGGCTGATGCAGATCATGCCCTCGGTGGCACGCCAGTTCGACGTCCCGACCGAGCAGGTCTCCAATCCCGAGACCAACATATGGTTGGCCAACAAGCTGATGTCGAAGATTATGAACACGCTCCGTTTCCCCGAGGGGACTCCCGAGAAGGATCGGATGAGCATCATCCTGGCCTCGTACAACAGCGGGATCGGCCATGTGAACGATGCGAGGCGCCTGGCACGGCTCAACGGCGAGGATCCCAATTCGTGGGAGGTCGTGGCCCGCTACCTGCAACTCAAGGCGCAGCCCGAGTATTACGAGAGCGAGGCGGTCAAGTGCGGACGTTTCACCGGCAGCCGGCAGACGCTGGCCTACGTGAACGACGTGATAGGACGCTATGACAAATACTGCCGGATTGCTCGGAGATAACTCCGGCAGGAATTGAAAAGTCTGAATCTACAGCAAAAAGGCTGAACCCAGGGGTTCAGCCTTTTCTCTTTATATCTTCTGAGTTGCCGGCGGACTTGTCCGGCGCCGGGTCAATAGACCCACTGGAAATCGTCGACGTACATTACATTCGTCGTGCAGCCCACCATGTAATCGCCGTAGGCACTCGTGGAGCAGGAGATGATGATGCTGTACTTGCCGGTGGGGCGTCCCGCAGCCGGGTCGTAGAAGTTGAGCGGCAGGGTGGCCTCTACCATTTGCTCGCCTTCGGTCGACTTGTCGACGAACAGCGACCCGTAGGCGATGAGTTTCCCTTCTGCGGTCTGGGTGGTTTCCGCCGGATCCCAAATGCCCGTGGGGTCTTTGGTGCCCGAAGCGACCCGGTGCCGGGCGTTCCAGTCGATGATGGCGACGAAAATGCGGGCTTTGTCCGGGTCGCCTATGCCGACCGGGGCCCCGGAATGTTTGCTTGCGTCGATCGTGCCCAGTGTCGCGTGGTATTTCACCTTCATGCCCGAAGGGCGCGCCGTCCAGTTGTAGGGCTGTCCGAATTCTACTACGCCCGTCCACAGGCCGTCTTTGTAGAAGATGCCGGACATCAGGTTGCCGGCTGCGATGTTGACGAGGGGAGGGGCTGCCGCGGCCAGTTTCGCGCAATAGCTGCCGCCCATTCCGTTGAAAGTCCCCTGCCTACAGAGCTTATCCGCAAATGTGTTGTTACCGCTGGCCCAGAACTCCGCATTCGTATTTTCGCTCGTGAAGCACGACAAGCCCGGGTTTTCCATGTTCCCGTCGGGAATCGTGTCGCCCGCGGGTGCCGTGTATTCGGCGGTTTCGGTCTGCTGCCCGCCGACGAGAAGCCGGAATTCATACGTTTGCCCGGCGTAGACGCCCTTGGTCGTGACGAGGCGTTTTACGGGGATGCCCGCATCGTTGGTGAGGCTTGTCCATTCGGGTGCGATCGAGCTCGTAAAGATGCCGCTTTCGTCCTGTGCGCCCTTCTGCGTCGTCTGCCAGTCGGCGGTACCCTTCAGACGGTACTGGATTTCGGCGGTGGCGTAATCTTCGGGCGTAACCATCGTGGTTACGACGGCCGTGTTGTTCCAGAGGTCGATCTCGCGGACACCGATCTTCACGTTGGTGGGCTGGACATGGAGCATCCACCGCTCCGTGCGGCCGTGGCAGGTGACGTCGACCAGACGAACCGTTTCGAAGCCCGTGGCGGAAAGTTCCTCGGCCGTGGGCGAGTAGGCGGTGATGTCGGCAGGCCCCAGCTTGAGGCTGGTGACCGTGACGGCCTTCAGGTCGGTGCCTTCGGCGACATAGGCCGTGGCCGTACGCGCCTGCGTGTCGATCAGTGTCGATCCGATCTGCCCGGCGACGGTGAACGACCGGGCTATGGGCTGCTCGGCCACGATCGTCCACTCGTAGTCCTGGTAGAGCGAGAGCGTGACATAGAGCGGCGCCCGCAGGTCGAACTCCCCGCTCAGCGGCTGCGAAGTCCTGATCTGGCTGATGAATTTCTCTTTGTCGGTCATCATCGGGTTGGATGTGGCGACATCGAATTCCGCCTTGTCGATGGTGACCTTGCGGATATCGGTCTTCTCGTCCAGCGTGAGCGTCACGGTACGGTTCACGAGGCTGATGCCGGCCACCGTGAACCCCTTGCCCTCGATGCTGCGGATGTTGAGCTCGATGGTGGGGTACGGTATGTCGTTCTCGATGCACGACGCTGCCAGCAGGAGTGCCGCCGCCGAAAAGAGTATGCGTAGGTATTTCATAGTTTACTGCTTTTTCTTGTCCCACAAATGTATCGTCATACCGAAGTTGATGGCCGCGATATTGAGCCGGAAACGCATGTTCGAAGCCTTGCGCGAACCGATCTTGTTGCCGTCGGCATCCTTCTGGGTGATGCTCGTATACTGTATGCCGCCCAGCCCGAACGAAATCGTCGCACAGACGTTGGGGAAGATGTATACGGCAGCTCCCGGGTTGAACGCCAACTTTACCTGCGTTTTGTCGTTGTAGGTGCGGTTGGGTGCGCCTCCTTCGTTATGATCCGGGTCGTATGCGAAGCTCGAATGTCCCGTCGAGAGCGCCAGCTCGAACTCGGCGAAGAGTCCGAAGCGTCCTTTGGGGTCGAGCCCCGCATAAGAACGGTGGAAAATGCCGAATGAGTATTCGTCGCTCGAAAGATCGACGTAGGGGAGCTGCCCCGAGAGGTCGTTGCCCTCGCCCGCATCGAAATAGGTGTTGTCGAGCGTGCCGCCCATGTGGCTGTATCCGAAACGGATGCCGATACAGTTGTTATCGCGGTAGAAATAACCGACGAAGGGTTTTACCGTTGCGATCGTGGCATCCGCATCGATGTTGTCGAAGATGAGCATGAGGTCGGTGTCGTCGCTCGAAACCGTACCGTAGGAGGCCGTAAGACCCATCATCACTTCGCCCTTGTAGGCGAATTTGAGTTTGTTGATCTCGCGGTCGATGCGGCGGCGCGTGGGCAGGCAACGCTCCACCTGGGGACGCTTGTGCTTTTCGGCCGGCATGGCTGCGGGCATCGGCGCCGAGGGTGCCGCCGGGGCGCCGAGGGTGCCCGCTGCGGCTGCGGTGCCCGTTTCTGCGGCGAGTCCCGAAGCTGTTTCCGCCGTGGCTTCGGTGCCCGTTCCGGGGGTGTCCGAAGTTTCCGGGGGCACGGTGTCCTCGTTGCCGGAGGGGGTTTCTTCGACTGCGGCCGTAGCGGCCCGCTGCACCGCGGGGAGGGCTTGTCCCGTCTCCGCTGCGGCGCCGAGCGTGATGAATACCGATAAAATGGAAAGTATGATTCGTTTCATGTGCGTGCCGTGTTTAGAGATAGAATGCCATGCCGAGCCCTATCGAGAAGATATTGACTTTGAAGTTCATCATGCTGGCGTCGCGCTTGCCGACCGTCACCTGGTTGTGTACCTGCTTGGTGTGGCTGTAACTGATGCCCATCACGCCGACGTTGACCTCGACGGCCATGTTGTTCGTGGCGAAGGCGATGATACCCGGCGAGATGCCCAGCGAGAAGGTATAGCCCGTCTGGTAGGTGCCCTTCACCGGGGAGTCCTTGGCAAAGCGTGCCTGCGTACCGCCGCCCGAGAGCTGCATCTCGTTGAAGAGTGCGAAACGCTTGTTGCGGCCCAGCGGGATGTACTGGCGCCAGATCATGGCCACCGAATAGCTCTGTTGCAGCGAGTAGCAGTCGTTCAGCTCGAAGTTCAGGTCGGAATCCTCGCCGCCCAAGTTGAGGTCGGCCTTGTCCAGCTTGAGCAGCGAGCGCGAATAGATGAAACGGCCTCCGAGCGCCATGTTGTCGCGGAAGGCATAGGCGATCATCGGGCTGACCTTGAACGTGTAGCCCTTCGATTCGATGCCCTCGACGACCAGGAACCTGTACGTATCGTTCGAGTGGGTCGAGTAGGAGGCCGTTCCTCCGAAGATCCATTGCCCGCGCGGGACGAAGAGGTTGTGTTTGTCTGTAAGGCCGCGCTGGCGCCGCATTTCGTTGACGGTCTGAGGACGTTCCTCGTGCTGCATGCAGCTCGTGCTGTCGGCCTGCGGGGCGAGGGACGCCGCGGCGTTCGTCTGTTGTGCACGGCTCTCCGGCGCCGTGCCTGCCAGAAGCAGGAGTGCCAGGAGCGTACTGGTGGTTATCTTGCGCATTGTCGTGCGTTTGCGTTTAATCGTTAATATACCCATTCGAAATCGTCGACGTACATCACGTTGGTGGTGCAGGCATCCATGTAATCCCCGTATGCACTGGTGGAACAGGATACGACGATATTGTACTTCCCATCGGGAGCGGCGGCCGTGTCCTGGTAATAGTTTATCGGCAATATAACTTCTACCATTTCATCGCCCTGGGTCGTTTCTTCGATGAATTTGGAGGCATACCCGATGATGGGGCCGTTGGCCGCTTCGGTTTGTGTCTCCGGATCCCAGGTGCCCGTCGGGGCTTTTGTCCCGGCAAATACTTTCTGTTGGGCCGTCCAGTCCACGATGCAGACGAATATCCGGGCCTTGTCCATTTCGCCGACGGGAATTTTCCCGCCATGGAGATTGTAGTTGACTTCCCCGATCGTAGCGTGGTATTTGAACCTGACGGCTCTCGGGCGGGCGTTGTAAGCGAACTTTTTGCCGAAAGAGACGTTGCCGCCCATCCCGCCGAGAACCTGGATGGCGAAGTCTCCCGTGAATAGGTTGCCCGGTGCGGGAACCTTGGCCAGCGTATTATATGTCGCGGACAATTTGGCACAGTATGTCCCGACGCGTCCCGGCATGGCCTCGTCACGGGTACAGAGTTCCTTGGCGAACGGGTTGTAGCCGCTGCCCCAGAAGGTATAGTTGGTGCCGGAGCCCGGGAATTGCTGGGCGCTTCTCCACGATTCCAGGCTTCCGTCGGTCATGGGAGCGCCCTCGTCGGCCGTGAACCGGCCGCTGAGTTCCTTCGAGCCGACCGTCGCTTTGTAGTCGTACGTATTGCCTGCCGATATGCCGGTGCCCTTTTTGAGACGCGAATAGGGCAGTACCGTGGCCGGAGTGCTCCAGTCCGCCGTGGTTTTCTCTTCCCACTGGGGCGCATAGGTCGCCGTGATGAAATCGTTGCCCTGCGATGTCCCTGCCATCGGCTGCCATTCGCCGCCGCTGCTGCGCAGGCCGAATTGCACGGTGGTGCCGGGCGTGAACGAAACCACGCGCAGCGTGACCGTATTGGCCCACAGGTCGTAGTCGTCCGCCGTTACGGGAACCAGTCCCTCCAGGCGGTAGGTCGTAGCGACCTCCGAGGAACCGCCGTTGGCGTCCTCGATGCGGAGCGTCACTTTCTGGTCGCCGGCCTGGCACGAAGCGAAGAACGCATCGGAGAGCGTCAGCCGGACGTTGTATTTGTCGACCGGTTCGAGGAAGATGCCCTCGGTCGTGCCGTTGAGCGCGTCGTAGCTCTTGTCGCCTACCGAAACCGTAAACCGGGTCAGTTCCGAGAAGGCCATGATCCGGTATTTCTTCTCTCCGGATCGGTACTTCTGGATTTCGGTGATGTCGAACCCTTCGCTGATGACGGCCGGATCGGGGCTGAAGATGATTTCGTCGTCCTTGTCGTCGGTATCGGGGTCGACGCTGATCAGCACACAGTCGATATAACCGGGCAGATCGGGCGAATATTTGAACGTGAGGGTATACTTGCCGCCGGCTTTGACATTGGGGATGTAATCTTCCATTTCCACGTTCTTACCCTCGACATGCGTTCCGCGGAAGAGCCAGGCCAGCGACGTCATGCCTGCGGGCAGGGTGTAGTAACCCGTCCCCTCGGCCGTGAACCTGAGCGCCGGGACGCTGCCCGCTTCGGCGGCTTCCTCGTCGACCTTTTCCCCGCCGGCAATCCATACGGAATAGCCGGGGGCGAGGTTCTCGGCGATCGTATCGTCGAATTTCACCTCTACGACGGTGTTCACGATCTGGCAGACGACCGCAACGTTTGTGGTTTCGCCGGGTTTGACGGTGAACGTCTCCTCGCCCTTGTATAACCGTTTCGTGAAATCGGCGGGGGCTTCCTCTCCGGCTTCGACCGCTACGCGGTAGGTGCCGGCCAACAGTTCCAGCCGTTCGGGACAGGCCTCTTTCGAGGTGTATTTGCGCAGCAGGCCGCCCTCGTCGTTGTAGATGTAGACGGTCTGGTGCTGCAACGGGTCGTATTCGCCGGTGTCGGCTGTCTGCCGGGTCGAGACCGTCATCGCCATGACGCCCGTGCGATTGTCGCTGCCCGCGGCGGAGTCGTCTTTCGAGCAGGCCGCGCCGAGGAGCACCGCGAGCAGTACGGCAAAATATGAGATATATCGTTTCATTATCGGTCGGCTTTAGTGGACGATGAGTTTGACAGTCTTGTGTGTCAGTACATTATCGTTGTCCGTCACGTCGAGGACGAAATTATGCTCGCCCGGGATTTCCAGCAGTATCTCGACGAATTTGGTGATCGAGAAGGTCACCGACGTTCGGTTCTTTACCTGCTCGTTGATCGGGAACCCGAATTCGCCGTGCAGGACTTCGACCAGTTCGTCGGGGATGTCGCAGATGTCGAATTTCTCCGGCAGGTTGATCACCGGCAGCAGCGGCCTCAGCGTTTCGGAGTCGATCGTCACGAAGAACGACTTGATGCCTTTGTCGGCCTCGATGTCGATGTCGATCACCATGTCCTTCTGCACTTCGTATTGCTGGTCGATGTCGTAGCCGCGCCACGTGATCCGGGGGCCCGTCTGCTCCGAGCTTTTATCGACTACGAGCGTCAGTACGGCTTCGGACGAGACGCCTTTTGCATCGGTCATCGTGAAGGCGAAGGTGTGCGTACCGTCGAATTCATAGAGCGCCCTGATCTGCCCTGCGATGTTGAAACTCTTGGCCGTCTGTCCTTTGAGCTCGCTGCCTACGGGGTAGCCGAAGCCCTTGAGGATAATCCCTGCCGCCGAAGATGCGTCGAGGGCGCAGAGGTCGAATGTTTGGGGCAACTGGATGGCGGACATCGACGCCAGGAACTGGCTGTTGGTGGAGCCGACGGTCACTTGCAGCGATTCGATGCCGTTGGGCGAGGAGAGGTCGAATGCGAACGGTTCGATGCAGTTCCCTTCCGCGTCGAACATGGCGTCGGTCAGCGTGAAGGGCTGCGTCATGTCGTGCCCGGGCCAGGTGAGCGCCGGGGCGTTGGGGTCTTCGAGGAGCTCTTCCCCGAGGTTTTCCGTACCGTCGACGACGAACTTGTTGTCCTGGAGGATGCTGTTGTCGACTTTGACCGAGAAGAGGATGTTGCCCTTGTCGGCGTAGCCGATTACGACCGAAACCTTGCGCCACTGCCCGGCCTTGACCCCGGTGATCTGCTTGCTGAATTTAGCGGGGACACCGGTGTCGGCGAAGGTGCCGTCGAATGCGAAGTTCAGGGTGTTTTCCAGGGCCAGCGGTTTGAAATAGGCCGCCCGGGTCTCGGTTTTGGAGAAATCCAGGCTGGTATCGCCCAGCGATACGGTGGCCTTGCTGGTGTCGGCAAGCATGTCGGCCAGCTCGGGCGAATATTCCACCGAGACCTTGATGTTCTGCAGGGTGCAGACCACCTCTTCGGGCGAGGTCGTCTGTGCCTTGGTGATCGTAAAGTCGCTCGTCGCACCGTAGACGGGGTGTTCCCAGTCCGCGCCGGGCATCGTGTCTTCCGAACGGACTTCCATGCGGTAGACGCCCACCTTCAGTTCCATCGGCGTCTTGAGCTGCTCCTTGAGCTCGGCATAGGTCATTTCGAGTACCTGCGCGTTGTCGGCGTCGAGGATCTCCACGATAAAGCTGTCCACGTCGGGAGCCGTGGCGCGCGTCCCGGATGCGGTGCGTGCGGCCTGCGTCTCATCCGACGTGTCGTCGGGACGGATTTCGGTTTCGTCGTAGACGACCGTCATCGAGAGGTTGCCGATCGACAGATAGCCGGTCATCCCGGCGGGCTCGGGGTTCGGATCCTCCTTGTACGGGGGCTCTTCGTTTACACAGCCGGTTGCGAAGAGTGCCGCAACCGCTAACATCGTGAGAAATTTGGTAAATGTTTTCATATCTTTCCCTGTTTTTATTTCTTTTCGGTATCGTCGATGGCTCCCTCGTTGACCTCGCAGTCGAGCGTCCGGGTATCAGTGTAACTGTCGCCGAGTGTGATGGTCAGCGTGGCGCTGCCCGCGTTTTTTGCATCGTAGGTGATGATGTGGCAGG
>ERZ1026999.673-NODE-673-length-13702-cov-4.165091_pt1 | contig 13702 bp, 10 predicted proteins | sample MGYA00519453_ERZ1026999 | MGnify/ENA primary metagenome ERZ1026999 (study PRJEB26926, sample SAMN06164453) | human gut metagenome | biome: ENVO:00009003; feature: ENVO:2100002; material: ENVO:00002003 | host: Homo sapiens | place: USA | collected 2012 ...
ACGAGATTACTACGCGTCTCGTGGGCTCGGAGATGTGTATAAGAGACAGGGTCAGGAGTGCGCCGTATCGGTCACCGTCGCCGATTGGGAGACGCCCGTGACGCAGAACGTCGAGCTGGGGGCATAGCCCTCTTGTTTTGGCAGCTCCCGTTCCTCGCGGGCGGGAGCTTTTTTCAATCCCTTTTTCAGATTTTTCCGACTATGAAAAAATATCTGTTGATACTCGCTGCCATCCTGTTGCTGTGGGGCTGCATCGCCGAGGACAGGACAGAATGTACAAATCCCCGCGGTGTCTTTGTCAGCCTGACAGTACGGCCCGAAAGGATGTCCTCCGTAACCCGCACTGCGGATGAAACGGCCATCCGCGACCTGAACCTCTACCTTTACGACGATAACAGCAATGTTGTCCTGCACCGTTACCAGACCTCTGCGACGCTGCGTTTCGAATGCCTGCCGGGCGACTACAGGATACGTATTACAGTTAACATGGGACGCGACTTGGGTGAAAATCCGGCATCGGAAGATTTCACCGTGTCGTATGCCGACGAGTACAATGTATTGCCGATGGCCTATGAGGGCGATATAACGATAATTCCCTCGGCAGACGGGATGCTGACGCTGCCTGCCGTCGAAGTACAACGCTGCGTGTCGAAAATCTCCTATAACATTACCGTTGCTCCGGCCGTTGCCGACATCGAACTGCGTTCCGTGCAGCTTCTTTCCGTACCGCGTTCTGTATCTGTGTTCGATATGGCGGCCGCACCGTCGGATGATCCCGACGACTATACGGATTGTCCGGAGGTGGAACTTTCCGGACAGCAGGCCGCGGGCGACTGCTATCTGCTACCCAATATGCAGGGAACGGTGGCGGCCATTACCGACCAGCGTCAGAAGAACCCGGAGAATGCCCCCGCGAATGCCTCGTATCTGCTGATCCGCGCCGTGCGCGGGTCGAAAGTATTGGCTTATTATATTTATCTCGGAGGAAACAACACTTCGGATTTCAACGTCCGGGCGAACGTACATTACCGGTTCAACATCTTGATCCTGGGCGACAGCGAGGTCGATACCCGCATTAGCAGCTATGCCGTCAATGTGCATGATACCTACGAAGAAAACTCGGTCGGCGGATATTGCACCTACAATCCGTTTCAGATGCTCGCTGTGGAGATCGACGGGAGTCCCGCACCCCTGACGCTTCGGGGACGTATCGGTGTCGCGCAGGGCAACGCCGGAGCGTTCTGTCTGAACGGCTCTCCCGTAGGCGAAGGCCGCGACCTTACGCTTCCGGAACAGCCCGGCCCCAATGTCTTCGGCGTGAACTACGCTCCGGGAATCTATACGACGGTCAATTCGCAGGTGGTCTATACCGTCACGGTCGAGGATGATGCGGGATTTGCACAGTCGTTCGACATCGGACACCGCTTCGCCAACCGTCTCGACGTATATATTCACTCCGCGACGGCTGAAAACGGAAACGGTACGGTAACCGTCGCCGGAGCGTTGTATGACGCTGAACCGTCTTTCCTGACGCACGACCGGGTCGTCTTGTGCCATGAAAAGGGATGCACGCTGACAGCCGTACCCGAAGCCGGATACCGCTTCGAGGGATGGTATTCGGCAGCCGACTACAAGACACGGCTTTCGACCTCGGCTTCGTATGCCTACATTCCGACCTCGCCCGAAGCCGCGATCTTCCCGAAATTCACGGTCAATACCCGGCCGCTCGACGACGGGGGCACGGCCAACTGCTATATCGCGCCGGAATTGAATACCTCCTATTCGTTCGACGCTACGACGATGGGCAACGGCCGTGCAACGACGAATATCGTCCCGAAGAGACTTGCGGGAGCCGAGGCGAAAGTCCTCTGGGAAACGGGCACGATCCGAGGCGCGATCGTCGAAAGCGCGGAGCTGACCGGCGACGGACGTATCGTCTTCCGAACCGGCATGACCTGCGGTAATGCCGTGATCGGTCTTCTCGACAGCCGCGGGGTATGCATATGGTCGTGGCATATCTGGTCGGTGGATTACGAGATCGAGGCCACGGCCCAGACCTACGCTTCGGGAGCCGTCTTTATGGATCGCAACCTCGGGGCCCTGGCTACGGACTGCACGCAGGCCGCTGCCAAAGGACTCTATTACCAGTGGGGCCGCAAAGATCCGTTTCCGTATCCAGCGCTGGCCACGGACGCCTACACGCAGGCTCCGACCGTCTATGCTCCGGGGTTCGAGTATGCTGAAAGCAATCCCCGAACCTCCGGAACCGAATCGCCTTACGACGTGATGACCCTCGAATGGGCCACGGCACATCCTACGACTTATATGGACGGGGTATTTTACGAGGATTGGGAAGAGTGGGCATCGGTCGCCGACTGGCTCTACGTCCATCACCCGAACCTCTGGGGCAACGTCACGACCGGGAAGAACAATATCAGCCGCACCAGCCATAAATCCATTTACGATCCATGCCCTCCGGGATGGAAAGTGCCCGGTGCCGAGGATTTTGCGGGAATAGAGCGGATAGGCGTATCGGCACCTTATTACGTTACAATCCGCTGTAACAGCACGCAGACGGCGAAAATACCCTTGGGCGGAACATTCTACGAAGGACGTTACGACCGCAACGGGTCGCTCGGAAGGCTCTACACGAACGCTCCGTATTATCTTCATTGGAGAGACTCGACCGGCGTGTTCCATGACGTAGCCTGCACCTCGATCCTATTCGATACGAGTAACTACCCGCCATTCGTCAATACGACGGATTTTTACCGCTATGCTGCCAATCCGGTGCGCTGCATCCGGGAATAAAACCGAATTAACTTTCAACAATGAACAAACAACGAATCATACTGTTCCTGCTGCTGTCGGCGGCCTTGTGGGGTCTGCCCCGCAGGGCTGCGGCGCAGATCTTCGCCGTGAGGGCCAACGCCCTTGCGGCATGCAGCGCGACGCTGAACGTCGGGGCCGAAGCGGCCCTGACGGACAACTGGTCGCTGGAGCTGTCCGGTTACTGGAATCCGGTGAATACCGCATCCCTCTCGATGAACTTCCATGCCTTGCAGCTCGGCGGCCGCTACTGGTTCTACGAATCCTTCGTCGGGCATTTTCTCGGACAGCACCTTACCTATGTCGGCTACGACCTCGGAAGCCGCACAAAACGCTATAAGGGCAATGCCTACGGTCTTGGTGTCAGCTACGGATATGCGTGGATGCTCTCGAAACGATGGAATATCGCCCTCGAAGCCGGCATAGGGCTGTTCCATACCGAAGACACACGCCGCGACCCGACCGTCTCTGACTGGGAGGATGAATACATCTACCACAACCGACGCTGGACGCTGGCGCCGACAAAACTGGAAGTCTCATTCTCTTATATCTTTTAGCCATGAAGATATGCAATAAGATATTGCAGATAGGTCTGCTGTCGGCAGCGCTCGGAAGCCTGTTCGGCTGCTCGGTAGCCGGACGGCTTCAGCGGCAGCAGATGACTGCCTCGCTCTCGCAGCTTCCCCGCGCCGAACGGCAGGAGCGGCAGCAGGACTACCGCCCGCAGGTCGTAAAACTCCAGCGTGACAGCAACACATTCTTTCTTGCACCCGTGGATACGCTTGCCGACGGAGAACGCGTGATGGCGCTTCAGATCGAGCAGGTGACGGTCGTGGCGAAGATGCGGTCTATTCCCGAACGCAACGGGCGCGTCGTGCTGGATTTCATCGTGACGCTGCCCAGGCAGTTGTTGGGCAAGAGCCGCAGCGTCGTCATTACACCCATTCTGCACAAGCCCGACGAATCCGTGGCGCTCGAAGATCTGGTGATCCGCGGCGGACGCTTCTCGCTGCTGCAAGAGCGCGACTACTGGCAGTACGAAACCTATGTCGAACGCTTCCGCCCCGATACCGTGGGGCGCGAGGCGGCCTTCAACCGCTTCGTGAAGTTTCCCTATCCCGAAGACGTCCGGCTCGACTCGCTGGTCGAAGGCAGGAGCACCGTCACGTATTACTATTCCCAAGCAGTGAAAACCGACGAGACCTCGAAGAAGATGCTCGTAACGCTTCAGGGGCAGGTGTTGGCCGTGGACGACAGCGCCTACCGTCTGCCGCCGTCCGATACGCTGAGCTACGTCGTATCCTCGATGCTATCCTTTGTAGATACCGTACCGAGGTATCGCATCAAGGTCATCGACAAGTTCGTGACCGTCGAAGACCGCAACTACATTCAGTTCTTCGTGGGCGATACCCGTGTGGTCGATACGCTGGGCGACAACCGGCGGCAGTTGGACAAGATCTCTGGCCTGATGCGGCAGATCGTCGAACAGCAGGAGTTTTATGTCGATACCATCACGCTGACGGCGGCATCGTCTCCGGAGGGAGCCTATACCTTCAACGCCCGGCTCTCGCAAGGAAGGGCCGCGGCGCTCAAACGCTACCTTGTCCGCCGATACGGCAAAAGCATCGATACGATACTCACCGTGCGGTGGGTAGCTGAGGATTGGCAGGAGCTGACAAACCGCATCCGAACAGACCGGGAGATCGGAAATCGTGACGCTATTCTGGAACTGATCGCTTGGGAGAAGAATCCCGACCGACGGGAGCAGGCCATCCGGCAACAGTTTCCGAAAGAGTATGCCTATATCCGTTCGGTGATCTATCCGCAGCTACGGGCCGTGAATTTCCGCTACAACCTGCGGCGCAAAGGGATGGTCAAGGACACGATACACACCACGGAATTGGATACGGCCTATGCCCGCGGCGTGGAGCTGTTACGGAAGCGCAAATACGCCAAGGCGCTCTATATTCTCAACGACTACAACGACCGCAACACGGTCGTGGCGCATCTGTCGCTGGATCATAACGAGCGGGCGATGGAGCTGTTGGCAACGATGCCCAAGGATGCCGTGACGGAGTATCTGCGGGCCATCGCCTGCTCGCGATTGGGACGCAAGGCGGAAGGTCGGGAGCATTTCCTCGAAGCATGCCGCTTGGACGGGCGTATGGAGTATCGGGGCAATCTCGATCCGGAGATTGCTGAACTCTTAAAACAATAGTCATGCGGATCGGACTGGTGGATGTGGACGGGCATAACTTCCCGAACATAGCGCTGATGAAACTCTCGGCATGGCACAAGCGCCGGGGCGATACGGTGGAGTTCGCCGATCCCGCGGTGAGGCGTTATGACAAGGTCTATATGTCGAAGGTCTTTACCTTTTCTCGGGACTGCACGGCTCATTACGACTGTGAGGTCGTGCGTGCCGGGACGGGTTACAGGGACTATGCGACAATGCTTCCCGAAGAGATCGAGCATATATGTCCGGATTACTCGCTTTATGGAGTCAAAGAAGCCTATGGGTTTCTCACGCGCGGATGCGTGAACCGCTGCCCGTGGTGCGTCGTGCCCCATAAGGAAGGTGAAGTCCGGGCACATGCCGACATCGAGGAATTTCTCGACGGGCGTAAGCGTGCCGTGCTACTCGACAACAATGTCTTGGCTTCGGAGTGGGGACTTATGCAGATCGAGAAGATCGTCCGCATGGGCATCCGGGTAGATTTCAACCAGGGACTCGATGCCCGGCGTATCGCCCGCACGCCGGAGATCGCTGCGCTGCTCGCACGGGTCAAATGGATACGTTTTCTGCGCATGGCCTACGACAGCCGTGCCATGCAGGACGACGTTCATAAAGCCATAGAACTCCTCCGTAAGCACGGCGTTCCGGCCCGGAAGCTCTTCCTCTATGTGCTGATAAGGGATGACACCGAAGATGCACTCGGGCGTATCCGAGAGCTGAAAGCGTTGGGATGCCAGCCTTTCGCGCAGCCGTACCGGGATTTCGAACACGAGGGGAAACCCTCGCGGGAGCAATGGCGGCTGGCCTACTGGTGCAACCGCAAGCCGCTGTTCTACTCCGTGGATTATGAGGAATACCGAAAAAACCGAACTTAACAATCGAACTTATGAACAGACTGAAAATCAAATATGCCGTCGCGTACGGCTTTCTTGCAGCAACGGCGGTCGCGCTTATCGCATCGCTATTTGCGGGCTGCCATGTCTACGAACACGAAGAGGTGGAAATTATCCGCTGTCCGGTGATCGAAGCCGACACGATCGACATTCCCGGCTGGGATAAGGAAATCGCAACCCCCGAATTTTAACCGCTGTCACGATGAAAAAACTGTTGATTTGGCTCCCGGGCATGCTTTCGATGCTCGCAGCCTGCACCGAAGCGGAATAGATACCGGTTCGGGCGCCCGAAAAACAATCGCCCGTCAGGGTCGAACTGCATCTGACGACCGAGCAGCAGGCCGCCACCCGCGCAATGGATGAAAATTGCATTCGGGATGTGAATTTGTATCTATACGGAGATACAGAATATCATTTTTATTTCCCCTCCGTTTCCTCGCCGCTGGTGTTCAACGTCCTTCCCGGCAATTATCGGAGTTATGCGATTGCGAACGCCGGACAGGATCTGGGAGATAAAAATGCGTTCAAGATCCAGTTTTACGAAACAGCGGTAGACGTGATGGTCTCTTCGGACGCTATCCCGATGACGGATCGGGGAACATTGGCGGTCGATGGCGCTGGCCGGTGTACCCCCTCATCGCTTCGCGTAACGCGCAGTGCGGCGAAGATCGCCTATACCATCGAGGTCGCCGACGCCGTCGCACCGTCGCTCCGTCTTCGCTCTGTGCAGTTCTGCAATCTGCCGCGGACGATACGTCCCTTCGATTCGGGCAGTATTTCCTCGACGGTCGAGGCGAACTACTATGACGGCGAGGCGATGCCTGTCGGCAATGAACGGAGAACCGCGGGTACAGCGTATCTTTTCGAGAACTTGCAGGGCTCGGTAGACACGATCACCGACCAGAAGGACAAGTGCCCTGAAAATGCTCCGTCCTGTGCCACCTACCTGCGGATTCTCGCGGAACGGAGCGCGGACAAAGCCCTTGTCGAATACATCGTTTATCCGGGTGAAAATAACACGTCGGATTTCAATGTCCGCCGAAACACGTGGCATAATCTGGAGCTTGTTATCAGGGGCGAAGATGAGATCGACAACCGGGTTCTCGTCTACGACGGCCTGTATTACGGAACGGCGAACTGCCATATCTGCACCGGCGATCAGGTTACGTTCGATGTTACCCCGTATCGCACGTCCCGCAGCCGCAATTACGCCTATCTGGGAATCGAGGCGGGCGATGAATACGCTCCGGCATCCGCCGGGCTGCTGTGGCAGGACAACAAGATCATTACAGGATTCACGCTTGCGGACAACCGTCTTACGGTGCACACGAACGGTCAGCGGGGCAATGCGCTCGTCGCGGTGTACGATGCCGGCGGGACGATTCTCTGGAGCTGGCATATATGGTGCCTGCCCGGCGATCGGCCGCAGGACGACCGGTATACGAACCGAGCGGGCGAACAGTTCCTTGTCATGGATCGGAATCTGGGAGCCATCGGTACGGATTTGAAAACCCGCTACGGACTGGTCTACACATGGGGGCGCAAAGATCCCTTTACGTCGAACGAGGTCTACAACGCCGCAGGACGTAAGGATCGGTTCATAAACCATTGGCCGACAATCTACACCACGAACGAATCCGAAGCCAAAACATACGATCTGACCTATATGACCCGGCACCCGACGACGTATGTCTATACGGGGTGGTACGCCAAACTTTATACCTATTACGACAATGCCCTTTGGGGCGATCCCGCGCCTGTGGACACTTACGGTTGGGCGAGTGCGAAAAGCGTGCATGCCCCCTGTCCCGAAGGGTACCGGCTGCCGAGCCGTTATACATGGACGGCTTTCGAGAATTACGTTTTTCCCGGAGAACCATATGTGGTCGGAGCGTTCGACAACGGCTATTGGTTCCAGCGCTTCAGGGGAGATACGAAGGGGACGTTTTATCCCGTACCGGTCGGGAACGACGATTTTTGGCTGGATCGTGACGGCGTTGCCGTCATGCTGACCGGAGCGGCGTCCGAACCGACATCCGCTACGCCGTATCCGACCGTCTATTTCAAATTCGAGATCAACAGCGGGTGGACGAACTTCGAAGGCGGAAAAGGCAAAGGGCTGGTGCGTTGTGTCAGGGAATAGATATTATTTCCGATTCTGTCTTGTAAAATCCTCTGAAATTTACCGTTCATGTCCCGAATCGCAGATTTTTTAGACCGCCTCATGAGGCGCAAGGTTCCGGCGAGTGTTTTCGTTACGATGAATCCGCAGATGCAGGCCGTGCGTATCGCCGTCCGAGAAAACGGACGTCAGTCTTTCGAAGATTATATACGCGAACAGGTTGCCGCCTGCTCCCGTTCATCGGTCGTTCCTGACCACACGCTGCTGCATCTGACCTTTCCCGACAGCAAAGCGATTCCGTCGCGCCGAAGTACGACGAACGAATATTTTTACGGGAAGCTGGCTCCGGCTTTTATCCGGCAGGATATACACCCCGAGCCGGCCGTTTCGCTCCGGGATGCGGCTTTCGCACTCTCGAAAGGTCTTTCGCCCCTCTCTCCGGCAGGGCGGCGGGAACAGCTGATGCGCGATTCCGAATACCGGAGATTTACGATGCATTGTGCCCGTACGGCGCCCGACGATGCACCGCTCTATCGGGCTGTAACCTCTTCGCAGGGAACTTATCTCTTCAGCGATACGCCCAAGGGCCGGCGGGCCATGTACTGCTATATGCAATACATGACGGATCGTTTCTTCGGAATGCGGACTGATGCAGATACGCTGAAAATCTATGAATTGAAACATTTGCCGCCCCGAATCGCCGCGATGGCGGACAAGTGTATCGACAAATTCGTGAAAAGCGACCTGAAAAGCGAGTATCCGGGACTGGAGAGATCCCGATACAGTTTTACCGAGGAGAAGCGGATTCCGACATCGGTACTTTCGGAAGGCGTATGTTCGGCAACATATTCCATATCGCCGTGCTACGAGGACTTCAAGAGGTTCGTTGCCGGGAACCGGACACAGGTATCGTCAGGCAATCACGATCTCGCAACGCTGTTGTATATCGCGGAAAACGGGTACGCCGCATCTGTAGCCGACGACGGGTTGCATCGTTTCAGACATCGGGAGTTCTTCTCCGAGGTGGCGTCGAAACTCCGGGATTGCGACCGGGCGCGTATGGGAAACCGGCAATCGACGCACGACTTCGGGTACGGTGCCTTGCAGCAGCAGGCCCGTGAAATCGCAGCGGGTATTCTTCGCACGGAATACAACATTCAGAACGGGAGATTCCTGACGGAATACAAAGAGTCATTGCCGGATGCGAAACAGCATGTTTCCCTGCCCGGAACGGGCACCGTAACCAAAAGGCGGGAAACGGAACGCAGGCTGCGGCATTCCCGTCCTGTCAGCGGCAAACGTGCCGCAATAAAAATGTAACGAATATGCGGGAAGACCGGATACGAAGTATTTACCTGACGCTCGACTGAACGCTGCATGCCGTACGTTTCGCTGTCGGAACGAACGGCGAAGAGGGTTTCAGGCATCACATCTCCGAAGAGTTGAAAAAGACGACACCCGGACGGGCGCTCGAAAACCTGTTCTATCTGCAATACGATCTGCCTCCGGAAGCATCCTTCCATGCGACGACGGAAGAAGCGAAGCGGCCCGATGAACTATACATGCGGAAATTATTGCCGGAATTGACTCGTCTGAAGTTACAGCCCCGTCATGTCGTGGCGAATGACGAGGCGTATTATGCGGTGATGAAAGGCGTAATGCTCTTTACACCGGAAGCAGAAAAGCTGATGCTGACGGAGGATTACTTTTCGGCACGACGGCAAATCCGGCTGTGTGCACCGGATTTGAAACGACGAAATGAAACACGACGGCATCCGATGCCGGTGCTTAAATTATACTAAATACTAATTCATAAAACATTCGACTTATGGAAGTAACCATGATGGAACACGATGCCTATCTGGAACTGAGAAGGCGTCTGTGCGGCCTGTCGGTCGCCGTAACGGAATTGTATCGTAAGGTAGCTCCGCCCACACGGGAGAAATGGCTCAGCACGCAGGAAGTATGCGAGGCGCTGCATATCTCGCAGCGGGCTTTGCAGAATTACCGCGATCGGGGAATCATCCCATATTCCACGATAGGTTCCAAATTCTATTACCGGGAGACCGACGTCGAACGCGTCATCCGCGAAGCTCTGATCCGCAGATAGTATGTCGGACATTATTACGAAGCGATCCGAAGAGTTCAAGGAACTGACGGATTGGATGGTGCAAACCACGCGCGAGATCGAAACGGCCATGAAACATTTGCGGCCGACGATCGGTCAGGAGCATTATCTGACCGGAGATGAGATTTGCAGACGCTTCCATGTGTGCAAACGGACGTTGCAGACCTTGCGGGATACGAAAGCGATTCCCTATACGACGCTCGGCGGGAAAATCCTCTATCCCGAATCCGGTATCTTCGAGGTGCTGAAGAAAAACTACCGCGACTTCCGGCCCTGGAATAAGTAAACGAACGGCGACCAGACTGATCTGGTCGCCGTCCGTTTAGGGTTAAGCCTCTTTGGAAAGCAGCCGGGTCGTAGGCTGTGTGAGTTCATACAGATTGCCGATGCGCTGCGTAAGAAGACGTACGTCTTCCTTCATCTTGTTGGCGGTTAATTTGGCATAGATCTGAGTCGTCGTAATCTGCTTATGTCCGAGCATCTCCGAGACAGTCTCAATGGGAACGCCTTTCTCCAGCGTGACCGTCGTTCCGAACGTATGCCGACCGATGTGCGTCGATAGGTTTTTGGTAATGCCGCATTTTTGGGCAATACGTTTTATCGTTGTACACATACTTTTCCGATCTTTCACGGGAAAGACCCGCGTTTCGTCGATTTTACCCGGATACCCCCTATATCGTTCGATAAGCTCTTGCGCAATGGGCAGCAACATGATGTGATAAGGCGTACCGGTCTTCTGACGGCGATTGTAGATATATTGTTCTCCCGTCGGAGTTGTTACGATATGATCGTAAGTCAGATTCTTCAGATCTATATAAGCCAGTCCGGTGAAACAACAGAAAATAAACATATCCCGCACGGCCCGCTGCCGATGATAACGCAATTCTATATCCATAAGCCGTTGTATTTCTTCGTCGGACAGGAACATGCGGGGCTTATAATCCGGTGCACATTTGAACGCCAGAAAGGGATGACGGTCTATCCAGCCTTGCTCAACGGCTACATATAAAACACACTTCAACGTCTGGGTGCGTTTGAAAGCCGTTGTCTTGCCGCAATGTCCGTCTGAGAGCATCCATGCGTAATATCTTTCGATGAACGTAACATCCAACTCCTTCAAAGTCACATCTTCCAGTTTTTTCAGAACCAGATACCGCACCAGGCAACGGCGTTCTTCCATCAGCCTATCGTAAGTACGTTGCGCTCTGTCACGTCCGATTCTCGCTTTTATAGAATCGGCATGGTAGTCGAAAGCTGCGATAAGCGTTTTATATCGGTCGCCGAAACCATGGTAAGCATTCTTGACCTTATTGGCCGTGACATACGCATCACGGTCACTGATCGACTGATAGTGTTTGGCGATTTGAGCTTTGATGTTTTCAAGCATCTGGTGAATTTCGCGCGAAAGCGTATTTCGTTGCGATTTCAGATAATTGGTTTTCTCATCCCATAGTGCCGGGTCGATATTCAACTTGCAACTGAAACCGGCTTGCGTGCCATTGACCGTGATGCGCCCCATGACCGGAACTTTCCCGTCTTTCGAGATTTTATCCTTTTTCAGATAAAACAGAACTTTGAACGTACTTTTCATAACTCAACAATTTTTAATGTGACAAAGGTATCGGTTGTTGAGTTCTCAAGAATTACGTATATTTGCGCAAGAAATTGTAATTCAGTAGCATATATGCTATTATAAAGCAATTCGACGGGGTTACGATTTGGTAACGAAACTCCCGTCGAATTCTACTTTTAATAGCCTTTGCATCCGAAATCCGTCTAAATAACAGAATTTTAATATATTGATTTTCCGCTATTTACATTTTGTCTATTCCAATTATAAAAAAACACTCATCCCCAACAGGAGGTTCCCTTTTTTATCGGGTATGGGAATATGGTTATTTGCCGAGCCCCATTTTCTCGATCAGCGCCCTGGTTTCGGGTTTGTGGCCGCGGAAGCGCACGTAGAGTTCCATCGGATGCTCGGTACCGCCCTTCGAAAGGATATTCTCACGGAACGAGCCGGAGACCTCGCGGTTGAAGATGCCCTTTTCCTTGAAGAGCGAGAAGGCGTCCGCCTCCAGCACCTCGGCCCACTTGTAGCCGTAATACCCCGCGGCATAGCCACCCGAGAAGATATGTCCGAATGCCGGGGCCATCGCCGTTCCGGGAACTACGGGCAGCACCTGCGTCGGGGCCATCGATGCGACCTCGAACTGCTCGACATCGCCCTCGAAAGGCTCGGTGATCGTATGCCATGCCATATCGGTCAGGCCGAACGAAAGCTGGCGCACGTTGGAATAGGCCGCCAAATAGTTCTGTGCGGCGACGATGCGGTCGACGACCTCGGCCGGGATCGGCTCGCCCGTCTGGTAATGCACGGCCCACAGGTCGAGGAACTCCTTCTCGGTAGCCCAGTTCTCCATGATCTGCGAAGGCAGCTCCACGAAGTCACGGTAAACGCTCGTTCCGGTCTGCGACTCGTACTTGCCCTCGCCCAGCATGCCGTGGAGCGAGTGGCCGAACTCGTGGAGGAAGGTTTCCACCTCGTCGAAGGTCAGCAGCGAAGGGGCCGTTTCGGTAGGCTTGGTGAAGTTCATCACCAGCGACACCAGCGGACGGGTCTCCTTGCCGTCGACGATCTTCGCACCGCGGAACTCGGTCATCCATGCCCCGGAACGCTTCGATTCGCGGGGAAAGAAGTCCAAGTAGAGTACCGCCATGAAACGGCCGTTCTCGTCGGTCACGTCGTAGGCCGTCACGTCGGGATGGTACACCTCGATCTTGTCGTTGGGCGTGAAATTCAGCCCGTAGAGCTTGTTGGCGAGCATGAAGACGCCCTTGCGGACGTTTTCAAGTTTGAAATAAGGTTTCACCAGCTCGTCGTTGAGCGCATATTTCTCGTGCTTGTACTTCTCGTTGTAATAGCCCCAGTCCCACGGCATGAGCTGGCCTTTGAATCCGAGCGAAGCGGCATAGTCGCCGACGGTCTCATAGTCCCGGTCGGCATAGGCTTTGGTCTGGGAAAGCAGCTCGTCGAGGAAGGCCATGACCGTCGGGGTGTTCTCGGCCATGCGGCGTTCGAGCACGTAGTCGGCATAGCATTTATAGCCCAGCAGGTTGGCGATCTTCAGGCGCAGGTTGGCGATCTGTTTCACGACCAGCGTATTGTCGTTCTCGCCGCCCAATGCACGCGAATTGTAGGCACGCCAGAGTTTCTCCTTGAGCGCACGGTTCGACGAATAGGTCAGGAAAGGCACATAGCTCGGCGCCTGCAACGTCACCGTCCAGCCCTTTTCACCGCGCGCCTTGGCATCGGCGGCCATGCCCTCCTTCACGAAGTCCGGCAGTTCGGCCACGACCTTCGGATCGGTGATGTTGATCGAGAAGGCATTGGTCGCAGCCAGGGCATTCTGGCCGAATTGGAGCGTTGCGGCCGACAACTCGGACGAATACCTGTCTCTTATACACATCTGACGCTGCTGACGACTAGTCGA
>ERZ1026999.720-NODE-720-length-12569-cov-17.010628_pt1 | contig 12569 bp, 9 predicted proteins | sample MGYA00519453_ERZ1026999 | MGnify/ENA primary metagenome ERZ1026999 (study PRJEB26926, sample SAMN06164453) | human gut metagenome | biome: ENVO:00009003; feature: ENVO:2100002; material: ENVO:00002003 | host: Homo sapiens | place: USA | collected 2012 ...
TTCCTCCTCCATGATAACCGCCATGGCGTCCTTGGACAGCCGTTCATCGCCGGTCTTGGCTTCGGACATCCGGCGCATTTTGATGGCTTGGGCGTGGGACGGGGTGCAGTCCATCTCGTCCATGATAGCGAACAAGTCGGCCTGTTCTTCTTTTCGCAGGTAAGACAACTCCACCGCTGGGCGCAGGGCAATTTGCAGCATATCCGGGTCTTTGAGTACCGAGTTATCTGCCAGCTCCAGGATTTCCGGGATAAGGTGGGTAAGGCGAACATAACGCTGGATTTGGGTATTACTGTCCGGCGAATTTGTTGCAAGTAACTCTCTGGATTTCCCCACAATAGAATGGTGTCCCAGTGGGACACTATTTTCTTTTGAGGGCCGTCCGGCCTGCCGTTTCATCGCGTCCAGCTTCATCTTATAGGCAAACGCTTTCTCCGAGGGCAGAATCTGCTCCCGCTGCAAGTTGGAATCCACCATGATAATCGTGGCTTCATCATCGGTGAGCTGCCGCACAATACAGGGGATTTCCGTAAGCCCCGCCAAATCCGCCGCCTTTTTCCTGCGGTGTCCGGCCACCATCTCATAGCCGCCCTCCGGCTTAGGGCGCACCAGGGTGGGAACCAAAACGCCGTACTGCTTCACGCTCTCTGCCATTTCCTGCATGGCCGCGTCCATCCGCACCTTAAAGGGGTGATTGGGAAAGTCGCTGATCTCCGCAGGAGAAAGGTTGACGACTTTTTCAAGCCTTGCCTCAGCCCGTTCTTCCTCCGTGGAAAACAGGTCATCGGCTGAGGGAAGATTGAAGTTTAGCGCGTTGTTTCTCGCCATCCGCCAACACCTCCTTTGAAAACTCCGCGTAAGCCTGGGCCACTTTGCTTCCTTTGTCGTAGGCGTAAATACTCTTGCCTGCAGCGCTGGTTTCTGCGGCTTTGATGGCTACGGGAATCTCGGAACGATAGATTTTTAATACGCTCCCGTAGGTCTGCCGCAGGATTTCCGCCGTCTGGCGGGCCAGATTAGTACGTCCGTCTACCAAAGTGAGCAGCACCCCGTCTACCTTTAGGGCCGGGTTAATCCGTTTTTTCACCCTTGTGATGTTTTTGATAAGCTGGGTCATGCCCTTGGCTGGGAGATAGTGGGCCTGCACCGGAATAATCACGCTGTCCGCCGCAGCCAGGGCGTTGATCGTAATCATACCCAGGGACGGCATACAGTCGATGAGCACCACGTCATAATTTTTCTTTGCTTCGTTGACATAGGTGCGTAAAGTGATCTCCCGGCTCATGGCGTTGACAAGGGTAGCCTCTAAATCTGACAATTCAATGTTGGCAGGCATGAGGTCTACGCCTTCGCTGTGGTGTAAAATACCCTCGTCTGCGGAAAAAGGCTCGTCGCGGATGATCTTTCCCATGACGGTAGCAAGGGTGGTGGGCAAGCTGTCCTGGTCTTGCCAGCCCAGGCAGGTGGTAAGGTCGCCCTGGGGGTCTGCGTCAATGAGCAGGACTTTTTTCCCCAGACGCGCCAGACCAATGCCCAGGTTCACCGTCGTGGTGGTCTTGCCTGTGCCGCCTTTTTGGTTGGCCAGCGCGATCACGCGGCTATCCCTGGGGCGGCTTCTTTGTTCCGGCATTTTCATGTCCTCCTTCTTCATAGATTTAGCCGCCCGTTGGCAGGACGGACGGCTATGTATGGGGAAATCCGAAAGGTGGGCATGAAAAAAGCCGCTTACTCTTTCTGAAAAGAATAAGCGGCTCATTCGGCAGCGATATGTAATTTTACATCTTCTTTACCGGGGCGCACATCACTTTGAGCAGAAGTTCGTCCAGGCAGCCGGTGTCCCTATTTTCCCGGAGCAGGGCGTTGCGCAGGTGGTTGAGGCTTTGGATAACAATGCTGTTTTCCGTAGGGGTAAGAAATATCTTTAATTTCCGCTTTCTCATTTGGCACTCCTCCTTTGTGCTTCTATTATATATGTAAGGGAACAGTACCGCAAATGTGCGATTTACACTCAGATAGAAGCTGACTGGCAAAGGTATGTATCCACATTTACCCTTAGCTTTTCCAGTGCGGCAAGGATTTTATCGTACTCCTTACGGCGCGGAACGCGGATTTCTCTTTCCCAGCCAGAATAAGACGTTTGGCCTATCCCAATCAACTCAGCCATTTGTATTTGAGTTAAGGAAAGATCCTGCCGTACCTTTTTCAAAAGGGAGGAATACGGGTAATCTACAAAGGCGGTATATTTGTCCAGAAGCCTGTTGCGGTCAATCCCCAGCGCATTTGCAAGTGCTACCGCTGTGCTGTGCTTGATGGGGTGCCGGTCATTTTCATACAGAACCAATGTCGCGGGCACAATGCCCACCTTTTCCGCCAGTTCTCGTGTGGAAAGGCCCTGGAATGTCCGGTGATACTTCAAATATTGGCCTGGTGTGGTGCATTTTTCATCGGTTTTGTAGTCAAAGGTCAAATGAATCATGATTTTGCCCTTAGAATAGAGGTAAATCCCTGTGTGATTGAGATTACTATCGGTAATCCAATTTGTTATTTTTTTCTTCTTGCTTATTTCATTAGCAGATACTTTCACAACATCTGATAATAAACTCTCATACTCGTGATCAACATTATTTTCTGCCTTTTCACCCTTGAATAATTCTGCTATGGTAATCCCCAAGGATGTAGCTAATGGCTCAATAAGAGATACATCTGGAAATCCGATGCCTCGTTCCCATTTTGAAATAGCTGCACTTGATACACCTAATTCATTTGCCAAATCCTGCTGAGTACGATTTTGTTCTTTCCTGATAGTAGCAATTAAACTGCCTGTTTTTTGAACGTTCAATATTTTCACCTTCTTTCTATCTGCTTTTACAATATCACAAAAAACACTGTATTCAAGAAACGCTCCGTTGAAATGCTAAACGCTACATTGAATTTATGTAAAGATAATCTTTCTCTACACAATCTCACACACGCCGGTATGGTATTCACCTCCGTAAAATTTTTCAATTACTCCACAAAGAACAGCACCCGCCGGATCAGCTCTGGGATATTGACCGGGGCGGTGATATAGTCGTTCACGCCCTCATGCCGGTATTCATATTCCGTGGCAGGGTCGTTGTTCTCGGTGAGGATAAAGAACGGCAGAAGCCGGACAGGGGGATTCTTCATTTGGAACATCCCCGCCACCCGCCGTAGCGTATGAAACAGCTCCATTGCTGTGCCGTCCGGCAGTTCCAGATCGCACAAGATCAGTTCTATTTCCTTATCCTCAAAAATCCGGCGCTTGGCTTCCCAAATCGAGGAAACCAGAATCAGGTCAAAGCCCTTTTGTAGCATAGCAGCCCGCAGCACTTCGGCGCTGGTATCTTCTGCATAGACAAAGAGCAGCTTGTGAAAAGTCGGGGCCTTTTCGCCGGATAACTGCCGGTAGGCGTATTCCACCAGCTTATCTTGTAGTAGCAGTCCTTTCATTTTGTCCATGCACAGCGTCGCGCCCCGGCGCATAGCTTCCTGTTCGTAGTCGTCCTTGTCATGACAGGACGCCAGAATAAAAGGCAGCTCCTTGTCTGCGGCCCGCACCTCGTCCAGAAAGTCCATGCCGGAACCGTCCGGCAGGTCGAGATCACAGCAGACCACCAGCGGCATTTCCTCTTGGATGGCGGTCCGCGCTTCTTTCAGCGTACAAGCCGTTTTTACCGGGTAGCCCCGGTGCTGTAAGTATTTTTGCAGGCACCATGTATAGGTGTCGCTGTCGTCGATCAGCAGTATCTTTTTCATGTGTCCTCACCCCCAATATTGATTTACCACAAGCATAAACTACAAATGTTACACAAATGTCCGAGGTGCCTTTGATTTCGACAGAAAAACAGGCTGAATTGTTACAACGCTCGGACATTTCAAAAAATAGTGTTCTACTCAACCGTTTCAATCGAATCCACAATATTCATTTTTGAAATTTTCCGTAGCGGAATTGCTGTTGCCAGCAAGCAAGCTCCTACGGCCAAGAGGGTTGCTTCAAGAATGGGCATGACAGGGATTGCAACAAGCTGGATGGTGTCGCTCGTGGCCGCCTCAATGAAGATCGTACAAACATATCCCAGTACGCTTCCGATCACAGAGGCAATGACTCCGTAATATGCACCTTCCCAAAGAAAAGTTTTATAAAGGCTACCGGCGCTCATTCCAATGGCCCGCTGCATACCGATTTCTGTTACTCTGGTGTGAATATTTGTGTAAACGGTATTGATGATATTAAGAATACCGATCAGGCCAACGAAAAGGATCAGCCCCCATGCCAGCATTTGAATCTGTGCAAAGCTCTCTTTCAGTTGCTGGTCGCTTTCTTCATACGACAAGAATGTTGTCCCCGGCGTCCTATCACAAAATGACTCGATAAATGTATCAAAAATTTCCCTGTCTGCGCCCTCGTTCAGCGTAGGCAAAAACTCTGAATAGGTATCTTTTCCCGTCAGGCGTTCATAGATAGCATCATCAACGATCACCTGAACACCATTTGTGAAACCGCCATTTCCAATACCAAGATAACCGTCATAGCCATCCAAGGTTTTCAAAACATTCAGCTCCATTCCCGCAACACAGATGTTTTCTCCGGCCTCTATATTTGTAAATTCAAGAACATCTTCGCCGTAGCTCATGGGAATAGGATTTCTTACTATACAGGCGTTCCCTGATTTCAGTTGTCCAAGCTGTTCTTCTGGTAATTGATCCCCCATAAAATAATCCCAATATTCATCGTTCAATCCGACAACCTGAAAAGTTTCACCAGGTTTCAGTTGAAATTCAAGACTGATTTCATCGAGCAGCCCATTTTCATTTTGTTCGTAAAGCGAAAATTGTATGGCGGCTACACTTTGCACAGCTTCATTTTTCCGCAAAGTGTTCAGATCATCTGTGGTAAATCCAACACTTTCATTTGTGATCTGATAATCTCCTAAATGGTTATCTTGCAGGGCGCTTGCAGCGTTCAGGAGAGAGGAAAACCCTTGCAGGGCAATAAAAACCGTGATACTCATAACAAGGGACAAAATTGTAATTGCAGTACGGCCTTTATTTCTCTTTAAGTTCAGGCGGGCATAGTATGCTTCAAAATTATGGATTTTCTTTGTTTTACGCTTTCTGCGGCGAATTTTCAGATTTGTTCCAGACATCGCCATAATGGGGGATACCCTTGCGGCTGATCTGGCTGCTGGCAATGCTGCAAACAGCGCAAACGCCAAAGTGATTGCTCCGCTTAAAACCAGTAAGGTTCCATTCAAAGAACTGTTCTCTGCTATTAGAGTTTTCAATTCAGAAGCATCCTGAACCAAGAACAATTCAGGGGAAACCAAGCCGGTAGCTGCCTCTAAAATTCCTCTGGCACTCAAGAAGCCAAGAAGCATACCAATAGGAATCCCCATCAGGCATAATAGGATTACTTCAATTACAATGATCTGATAAAGCTGTCCTTTTTCGCCTCCAATAGCCCGAAGCGTTCCATATCCCTTTATCCGTTTTGAGACAGATATTTTCAGAATGTTGTAAATCACAAGGCCCGCAGCCAGCAAAATTAAACTACCCACTAATATCCCTGCGACTGTCATAAAAGAGAATCCCTTATCATTAGCATCCTCGGAATTTGCAGTATAGGAAATTCCCAAAGCGTTCAAATATACAATATTGTAGCTGGTATCAAGCTCATGGATGTTCAATTCCTTATTGATGTCATCGACAACTGCTTGAAAACTCTTTTTATCGGTAGTCTGAATATCCACATTGTAATAAATATAAGATTCCGGTAGAAGTTGTTCGGCAGTTCCTTCTCCTACAACTCCCGTAACAGTGCCGCTTGTATATCCTAAGTAGTTATTTTTCAATCTCCCTGTAAGAACAAATTCCGCTGTATAGGAATAGCTGTCCACAATGTTGTGGCGAAGATTTTTTTGCAGTGAAAGTGTAATCTTATCTCCAATACCGCCCTCAAAGCCAAGATATTTCAGAATATCTTCCGAAAGAGCTATTTCCATCGGGGCTTCTGGCAGACGACCTTCTTCTACACTGGTACTGGACGGATAGATAGCGGCATTGTCATCCAAATATTCCATCAAACCAAGGGTAAGAGATGGGGAGAGTTCTAAACTTCCCATATAAATAGATTTCCCTACATAGGAAAGACGCTCATCCTGTTCCAGTGCGTGAAGCTGATCTGCATTCATCTGCAAAAAAGTGGCATATCGGTTTCCTCCGATAGCGATGGCCTGCTGTTCCCGCATTGCACTAAGTACGCCAATGGATTGTCCTACAATGGTTGTCATCATAGTAGACAGCACAACGGCAATCAAAATAAGAATAGAAGTGACTTTTTGGGACAGCAGTTCTTTCAATGCTAATGTACGATAAGATTTCATTTCGCTGTCACCTCCGTAAGCACACCATCTACAATCTGAAACTGCCGGTCTGCCATTCGTGCAATACGGCTGTCATGGGTAATGACAACGAGAGCTTTCCCCATCTTTTTCCATACATTTTGAAGCAGTTCCATGACTTCGCCGCCGCTTTTGCTGTCCAGATTTCCCGTAGGCTCATCCGCAAAAATTACATCCGGCTTTGCAATCAAAGCGCGGGCGATGGCTACACGCTGCTGCTGGCCGCCGGATAACTCATGGGGCAGATGTTCCAAGCGGCCCTGAATGCCAAGTAGTTCTGTAATCTGTTTCAGGTATGCTTCATCCGGTTTTTGTTTATCCAGCAAAAGAGGCATGATAATATTTTCTTTCGCCGTCAGAACTGGAAGCAGATTAAATTGCTGAAAAATAAATCCAATCCGTTTACGGCGGAATGCCGACAATTCCTTATCGCTGTAACTGTAAATATCTTTACCATCGTAGGTCAGCGAGCCGGAAGATGGCTTATCCAAGCCGGAAAGCAAATGCAGCAGGGTACTTTTTCCGCTTCCCGATGGCCCCATAATGGAAATAAAATCGCTGGATACAATTTCGAGATTTGCACGATCCAAAGCCACCACTCGGTTTTCACCGTCACCATAAATCTTTGATAAATTCTTTGCCTCAATATTCATAAAAAACACTCTCCTTATTTGTGGTATAAGGAGAGTGTAAATGATAAATCTCAAAAATCGCTCAAGGATTACACAAAATGAAAAATAGCCATTGCGGATGCACCGCCCCCGGCTCGATTTTCCAAAATCAATCGGCCACCATGTTTTTCACATAAAATTCTGCTGCTGTAAAGCCCCATTCCAAAATGTGAGGAATTACTACTTGTCGTTTCAAAGGGGGTTGGCCCATTCTGTACGAGAGACAGCGGATAACCAGCACCATCATCTTCTACATTCAAGGTCATAGAATCATTTTGCAGCGTTATTTGAATAGAGATTGCTTTTTCTGCAAATCGCGCCGCATTTCCAATCAGATTTTCCGCTACGGTAAGAAATAGCCCGTGATCTATACAAACAGTTCCGCCTGATGGGACTAAAACAGAAACTTTTTTGGATAGCGCCAACAGTCGTGCTGTTTCCTGCAATTCACTCTGCAAAACGGATAGTCTGATTTCTTTTGGCTTAACAGAGAGTTGTTCCAACTTTTGAACACTGCTCATAGCTTCTACATACTGCTCAATCCGTAAAGTGTAACTTTCCAGCCGGTCTATGGTCTGTTCGTCCTGAATACCTTGCCGCAAAAGTTTTACACTTCCTTTTAATACCGTAATCGGGTTACGCAGATCATGGGAAAATGCGGCATTGAGCCGTTTGCGTTCCTCGGCCTGTTGCCACAATAGCCGATTCGATTTCAGAAGTTCACTCCGCATTTCTTCAAAGGCAGCACATAGTTGTCCCATTTCATCGTTAGACAAAATCGGCAGCGAAAAATCCAGATCATTATTCTGAATCCGCATAATGCCATTTTGCAGGCAGGAAATAGGCTGTTTCAATTTGAGATAATAAAAAAGAAAGACTGAAACAATCAATCCGCCTACTGGAAAAAGAATACAGGAAACCGTCTGCACAATGTTTAGGGTAGCCAAAATACGCTGTTGTGACACCGTAGGAGATGGCAAAGGTACAACAGAGCCATCCGACAAAATTTCTACACCGCCTAAAGGATAATGGTTTTCAATGCCTCGGCAAAGGAAGATAACTGTCCCAAGCAGGAGAAATGCCACTGCCAAACAGGAGAGGGATAATAGCAGGAAAGATTTCTTTAGTCCCATATTTTTTAGGCGTTCCACCGATAACCACACCCCCAAACCGTTTCAATGTAATTGTGCAATGTATGTGCTGCAAATTTAGCGCGTATTTTCCGAATATGCTCCATAATTGTATCGCTGTTTCCGTCCCCATCCAAGCCCCACACAAGCTCATAAATTCGCTCGCGGTCAAAAACCTGTCCTGCATTGAGGGATAAAAGTTCTACAATCTCAAACTCCCTCTTAGATAGCGGGATGTTCAGATTATTGATTGTAACTGTTCGGGCGGAATAATCCAGTATCAATTCACCAAAGAAGCGTACTGCCGAATTATTTTGGCGTCGCTGCTCCCGGCGCAGATGTGCGGCAATACGCGCCCCCAATTCATCCAAATCAAAGGGCTTGACGATATAATCATCCGCCCCGGCCTGAAATCCAATGATTTTATCGCTGGATTCAATACGAGCGGTTAAAAAAGAATGGGACAGGCTATGTGTTCCCGTATCTGCTGGCATACAGTCAGACCATCCATTCCCGGCATATTGATGTCCAATAAAATTAAGTCTGGTTTGCAAGCTACTTTTTTGAGCGCTTCTTGTCCGCTATAAGCAGTCAGAATATCATATTGTGTTTGAAAATAACTCTGTATCATATCAACAATACCGCGTTCATCATCAACGATCAGTAATTTAGGATTCAAAATCATGCACCTCCGTTCTTTATATGATATATGGTAAATCTCAAAAATTCCTCAACTTTCTATGAAACCACAGCCGTTCCCCTACATTATACGATATTCAGAACAAACATTGAAGATAAATGAATTAAAAATGGCGGCCTTGCTTAACAAAGCCGCCGAATAAAAAAGCTTCATTCCACAAAGAACAGTACCCGCCGGATCAGCTCCGGGATATTGACCGGGGCGGTAATATAGTCGTTCACGCCCTCATGCCGGTATTCATATTCCGTGGCAGGGTCGTTGTTCTCGGTGAGGATAAAGAACGGCAGAAGCCGGACAGGGGGATTCTTCATTTGGAACATCCCCGCCACCCGCCGTAGCGTATGAAACAGCTCCATTGCTGTGCCGTCCGGCAGTTCCAGATCGCACAAGATCAGTTCTATTTCCTTATCCTCAAAAATCCGGCGCTTGGCTTCCCAAATCGAGGAAACCAGAATCAGGTCAAAGCCCTTTTGTAGCATAGCAGCCCGCAGCACTTCGGCGCTGGTATCTTCTGCATAGACAAAGAGCAGCTTGTGAAAAGTCGGGGCCTTTTCGCCGGATAACTGCCGGTAGGCGTATTCCACCAGCTTATCTTGTAGTAGCAGTCCTTTCATTTTGTCCATGCACAGCGTCGCGCCCCGGCGCATAGCTTCCTGTTCGTAGTCGTCCTTGTCATGACAGGACGCCAGAATAAAAGGCAGCTCCTTGTCTGCGGCCCGCACCTCGTCCAGAAAGTCCATGCCGGAACCGTCCGGCAGGTCGAGATCACAGCAGACCACCAGCGGCATTTCCTCTTGGATGGCGGTCCGCGCTTCTTTCAGCGTACAAGCCGTTTTTACCGGGTAGCCCCGGTGCTGTAAGTATTTTTGCAGGCACCATGTATAGGTGTCGCTGTCGTCGATCAGCAGTATCTTTTTCATGTGTCCTCACCCCCAATATTGATTTACCACAAGCATAAACTACAAATGTTACACAAATGTCCGAGGTGCCTTTGATTTCGACAGAAAAACAGGCTGAATTGTTACAACGCTCGGACATTTCAAAAATTTCTTTGAGAAATGGCGAAAAAAGCGGGGCAGCACACGCCGCCCCGCCGATCCCATACGGCTATTCCATCGTCCTGATTTGCTCAACAAGAGATTGCTTTTTCAGATTTCCAGTTGTGTAAGAAATCAAGGTGAATTGCACAATCAGCAGGATTGCTAAATATATCAATACGATCAGCCACGGAAATGAATAGTAAAAGTATGGATTCATCGTTTTCACAACGACCTGTACGGATAGGAAGCCCAGTCCAGTCCCCAAAACCAATGTTACCAGCGTAGCAAAAACTGAATACATTAACCCCTCATAGCACAGCATTTTGATAAGCTGCTTTTTACTCAAACCAATCGCCTGTAACATTCCAATTTCCTGCCTACGGGATAAGAAGTTTGTGATTGTCGTATTGACAAGGTTGATTAAAGAAAAGCACACAACAATAACAGCCACGATCAACAATACCCCGAAAGAAAGTTGTTGAAGTCCGCTATAATAAGTGATACTTTCTTTTATGGTTTCCATAACCAAATCGCTATTTCCGTCTATCAGTTGATTTAATGCAGCTTCAACCGTATCATATTTTTTCATATCGGTAATTACGGAAATCGTACCTGTGCAATCTATCCCGGTCGCTTCATTCATAAACTGCTCCGGAAGCGCAAAGCATTTTGAGAAGCCGGAGTAAGAATATTCGTTTACAATGCCCATGACGGTATAGGCCTTTGTGCGAATTTGGCCGGATTCGGTTTTATAGTCCACTTCGACGGTATCACCCAACGCAGCCTCAATATCATAGAGATCGGCACGCTCTTGAAGCAAGACAATTCCATTGCCTGCCACCAGTTCATCATAATCAGTCGTTCCCGCAATTCGCTCTTTCTCCAAATTCTGCTGTTCATCTCGGCAAAAGCCCTGAATCCATTTTCCAGAATTACCATTTACACGATATTCTGCGTCCGTGTAATACCAGTGCTTGATTCCTGTAACGCCATCAATAGATTCTACTGCATTTATAAAATCGGCATTTAGAAAATTCTTTTGCTGCAATCCAGACAAAGAAATACCAGCAGTGTCCCACGATTGATTTGCGTTGAGCTGAATGTTAAATTCACCGACAGGGAAAGCCCTGCCTCTTGCCTCTGCAACGCCATCATAGGAAACTAACATTGTCGAAATCAATACAACCAATACTCCGCCGAGTGAAAGAGAAAGTATTGTTAAAGTGGACTTTGCCTTTTGTCTGGACAGATTCATTTTAGCAAGTGAAGCAGGCGTTATTTTACGGTGCAGCACGGAACTTTCTTTCATTTTTCCCTGATAATCGGAATATCGCAATGCTTCCAGCGGAGATACTGCCGCAGCTCTTTTTACAGGAGTATGAATGGCAATCATCACAATAATAAATGCAAAAAGGCCAACCCCGACCGTCACACATAAAGTAGTCAGCCAGTACCAACCGGCAGGAATCAGGAAGTACCCAATCACATTTCCAATAACCAGACCAATCGGGATAGCAATGGCAGCAAGTAATTTCCCCTCGCGGTAAACCATCTTTTTGATCTGTCGTTTTGTAGTTCCGATTGTGCGAAGCTGTCCATAGTTACGGATACTGCTTGCTACTGAAATATAAAAAATCGAATAGATCACAATGCCGGAACCAATGAAAGTTACAAAACCAATCAAGAAATAGAACAGCATATCGCTTCCGTGATTTTCGTCCTTTAAGTTAAAATATGTGGAACGGACAATCACATTATCATCGGAAATTTTTAATTGCTGCGCCAGAGTGTTTGCATAGTTGGTGGCTTCTTCCTCGCTCATATTTTGAGCGCCTTTCAGCCCAATGTAATAATCAATCATGCCCTCGTCGCCATACTGCTGTCTTACTAATTCTTTCGATATAATGGCTGTATAGCGCCCAATATCGCCGGTTTTCACATCTAAGATTCCCGTCAATTTGAAATCATGGGTAGTGCCGTCAGAAAAGGGGATTTGAATTGTCTGTCCCAATTCATTTGAATAGCCCAAACTATCCAAAAAGGATTCTTGCACTACAATTTCATTCTCCGAAGCTGGTAAATCTCCCGAATAGGGCATACTTTGGGATTTTAGCATATCTGCATTTGCATAAGTAAAATTCACGGTTGAATGGTTTACCTGTTCAGAAAATGCGTTAAAAAATTCCCCAACCCACGCAATTTCTTCTTGCTTGTATAGTTCCTGTCCCTGTTGTTCAGAAATCGCATGATACATAATCTGCGCTGTTTTTTGGTTGCGGTTCTGCGTTTCCTGCATAACCCCAAAGCCATAGAGGACAATAGCAGATAGCAATGCGCTGGCAAGTGCAATCGTCAAAATAATAAAGATATTTCTTTTTCGATTTGCCGATATACTGCGGTTTGATATGCGCTTTACTATGCCGCTGGTATCATTTTCAAAAGGCCATGTCATAGCCTGCCACCTCCTTACTCCACAATCTTTCCGTCCTCAATGCGGACAATCCGATCTGCAAGGCGGGCAATGTCGTTGTTGTGGGTAATCATCACAACAGTTTGCCGGAACTCCGCACTGGTGCGCTTGATAAGCCCCAGCACCTCGGCGCTGG
>ERZ1026999.732-NODE-732-length-12329-cov-7.335913_pt1 | contig 12329 bp, 13 predicted proteins | sample MGYA00519453_ERZ1026999 | MGnify/ENA primary metagenome ERZ1026999 (study PRJEB26926, sample SAMN06164453) | human gut metagenome | biome: ENVO:00009003; feature: ENVO:2100002; material: ENVO:00002003 | host: Homo sapiens | place: USA | collected 2012 ...
AGATTACTACGCGTCTCGTGGGCTCGGAGATGTGTATAAGAGACAGATATAAGGATATGAGTGCACAATCGTATATCAAGTTCTGGACCGCCGAACCCTCGGAGCATGAGGAAGTGCAGGCATACGAGCTGCTGAGTTATGAGTATGACTTTGAGAAACAAGCCCGTCCGAACGGGCAAGTAACCGGCAAACCCCAAGGAGGCAGGATGCGGGCAAGCGTCGCGGGATTTCCTACGGAAGAACTGCTGGAATGGATGTTCAATTCAAGAATCCTAAAAGAAGGAGAGGTGATGAACACTTCCGGCATGAGCGGTACGCCCAAGGAAGTTATCCGTTTCAGAGGCGCCCAATGCCTTGAACTCAATGTGCATTCGACAGTAAAAGAAAGCCGGACTTCGCTATCCATCCATTTCAGGGAAATGGAAGCGGGTGATTCGTGTCACTTAAACTTGAAATCATGAACTGGTTTACCTCTTTGTTCAAACGAAAAGACTCCGCCGTGCCAGATGACCGGTACGTGATGCGGCTGACCGTCTGCCACGAGACCTACGCGGTAGAGGAGTTTGACCTGAAATTCAAGCGCGATACCGACCGCAACGGACTGCCGGAGGGTGAAGCATACGGCGGCTTTGTCACCTGCACGCTTACCGGCATGCCGGGGGACGGACTGCTGAGATGGGCCGCGTACAGCAGGATGTACGAGGACGGAGACCTGCGGATTTACCGGAAAGACGAACCCGACCAACAGGCCGCATTCGCCTTGCGGTTTACGGAGGGCAACTGCATCCGTTTCCGGCGAAGAATAGACCATACCACCCATGAGTGCAGCATCGTCCTGCTGTTTGCCGCGAGAACACTGAAATTTACGAACGAGGAATTTGAAAACGAATGGCGCTGACGTATATGGAAACGAAATTTTGCAAACTGCCTTTGGACTTTGAGGCCCTGCTGAACGAAGATGTGGGAAACAACCATCTTGCCTCGTGCAACGAGATTGATTCGATTGACCAATTCATCGAGTTGCTGATCAGTACGGCCCCCGGAGAGCATACCTTTGACAAGGAGTTCGGCTGTGAGATATTTTATCTTGACTTTGAAAGCATTGTCTCCCATACCCGTTGGGAAGGACAATTCTCAGAATACATTACGAAGGCAATCACCCGATACGAAAAGCGTCTTACGAACGTATATGTACGGGTCAGCATAGATGACGCGACCCGACAAGACAGCGTATCCGGCGTTTCGACCATCAAGAAACGCGTTCAGGTATATGTGTATGGCACTCTGGTACACACAGGAGAGAAGCGGTGCTTTTATTATGTAATTTATTTAGGTCCCATTTCAACCAGATAACAAGGTATATGAGCATAGAGAAATATAACAAGGAACAGATCAGGAACCGTATGCTAAAGTATGCTGCGACTTTCTGGGGAATCAAAAAAGCCGAAAATTTTGATCCCGTCGTCAAGCTCCTGCTGGAAGCATTGGCCAATGAAATGTATATGCTGGGAGAAGATTTTACCGCCATTGAAACAAGGCTGCTGGAAAAGACCGCCCGGATTCTGACACCGGGTATCCTGACCTCCCCCTTCCCCGCACACGGCATCGTACACGCTTTTCCCATTGAACCCGTTTATCTGATCACCCGGGAATCGGGCATGTATTATGAAAGCGACTCACTGATCCGGAAGCTGTCGACAGGAAGTATTTCGTTTTATCCGGCATGTGATACACTGCTACATAGAGCCGACATAAGATATATGGTCTGCAATAGTCTCCTGTACCGGATAGACCATACCCTGGAAAAAACCATGATTGCCCGTACGGAATCCAGAATGACTCCGCGTACCGTTTGGCTCGGCCTGGCTGTGGACGAATCCATTACCGACCTTCGGAATTTCTCTTTCTATCTTGATTTTCCCAATCTTACGGAAAGCTATGAATACCTGTTCCTGCTTCCCTGTACGGAATGGTCCGTCAAGGGAGAACAGGTTGTCATGCAGCGGGGAATCTACGAAAAGGACGATATACAAGATAATCCCTTCCGTGCGTTTTTCCAGAACTATGATGCGATGTTCCTCATAGACAAGGAAATCATGGAAATCTACAATAAACATTTCCTGAGCGTCCGGCAGTCTTTCCCGCTTGATGATTCCTGCAAAGAGACATTGCCTGAAGAACTGCATCCTTGTTTCAAGGAAGCCGTGCGGGAAAAGATGCAGGACAGGCTGGTCTGGCTAAAAATACAATTTCCCGCCCATTTCACAGCTGAGGTTATGGATGAACTGCAAGCGGGAATCAATATCGTGCCCGTTGAAAACAAACTGTTGCGTGAACAAGTGAGCACCCTTGAAGACACTTTCAGGGTGATTCCCCTGCGGACGGAAAATCATGAATCCCTGTTGTCCGTACATAGTGTGAAAGACTCGGACGGGAAAAGCTATCATGAGCTTCTGTACCCGGAGGGAAATTCCAAGACGGGCTATGGCACGTATTCCATCCGCAAAGGAGGGTGCGAACGGTTTGACTCCCGTTCTGCCAAAGAACTGCTATGCTATCTGCTGGACCTGCTGGATGATGAAACCCATGCATTCGGTTCCGTTTCGAGCATCAAGCTACAGGCACTTGCCACCCAAATGGAGCAACTGGTGGCACAAATGAAACAAACAACCGATAACATGAATGAGTTCAGAGAGACGCCCTACTATCTGATGATCGACCAATTGACCGGTAAGGGCCAGGTTACCGTCAAATACTGGACCACCAACTGTGAGATAGGGAACCAGATACAAGCCGGCGTGGATCTGTCGCCCAATACCAACACCTATCTGGAGCCAAGGACACTTGCGCTTGTCAGCACCACCTATGGCGGCAAACAGGCTCCCAAGAACCGGGAACGCATAGACATTTACAAATACGGTTTTATTTCACATGGCCGTGTATTGACCCAGAATGATATTATCAGTTTCTGTAAAAAAGAACTCGGAGAGCTGTTGGTACGTACAGAGATTAAGAACGGAGTGAAAATCAGCCCGATGCCCAGTGAAGGACTGATACGGACCAAAGAGGTACACTTGATTCTCAAAGAAAAGCTGGACGACCCGTCACAGGAAAAGCAGATGAAAGACAATCTGAGAACCAAGCTTTCAGCCTGTTCGCCAGATACATTCAATTACCGGATATTCATCGAATACAATAAAGCCTAAATAACTTATAGCATATGGACCCAGTTACCCAACATCTCATTTCATCGTATCTGCTGATGCCCCTGCTTACCGTAATTTTCGGGATAGCAGCCTATTTTGTCGCACGGAAGAACAGACTATTGAACAACAAGAGACTGATTGTTTATCTGCTCGTGTGCAGTATTGTACTTGCCCTGCCCGGCCTGTCCGGATTTATGGACTACAATTTCATGCCTTATATCTATATCCTGCTGGTTATCCTGTACTGGATTGGCGGGTATTACAACCGATACATCCTGCGCAAAGTGTTTTCTTCGGGCAAGGAGATGCCCTCTTTCGGCATACAGTGCCTGATGACAGTCACGGTCGTGCTGTTAGGTGCCGGAATTTTTTCGGTCGTCTTCAACCTCTGCAACGAACTTCAATACGGGGTATGGGCTTCGACCTGCATACTGCCTTTTGTATTTCCCCTTCTATATACCCAGACGGTAAAAAGCTATTTTGACATACCCGTAGAAATCTATAAAGTGTGGAAATACTCGGAAGAATACGATTCAGAAACCCTGTATATCAACCGCGAACGAAGTATCGTCATCGACGTGGACATTTTCCGCAGGGTAGACGACCCGGTGTCGGAACGTATTACCGGCAAGGCCTCCGATGATGTCATTTTCGGGCAATGGTTCCAGCGCATGATTGATGACTGCAACCTCAAATCGCCTTCTTCGCCCATTGTTTATCAAAATGAAGGCGGGGCATATTATGAATGGGTATTCTATACCAAATCCTCTTTTTTCAGAAAGAGGTTCTATATTGACCCGGAACTCACGCTTGCGGAAAACAAGCTGAAGATGCATGATGTGATTATCGCCAAACGGGTAGCGAATGAACTAGTAACATATAAAGAATATTAAAACGCAATACTATGGCAGGAAATCAAAATAAAAGGGGCAGCTATCCGCTTGTGAACTGGGCGGACGGCATGCCGGTCAAGAAGGAACACTTCGTCCAGCAGGAAAACCATTTTACACACCGTCTGTGCGAATACCAGTCGTATCATCTGAACCGCACCAACTACGGGCTTTTACCCTTCAAGAAGGGGGAACCCGTTTCCGGAGATTTCAGCATCACGGAACTTGTCACGGGAACTTTGGAAGTCCGTCTGAAACGGTGCTATGCCATTACTTCCGGAGGATACCTGATTGATTATGACGCAGGAGACAATGATGAACTGACGGCCAGTTTCCATATTTCTGCCGATGAAATGGAAGACAAAGCCCTGCGATGGGACGTCATCCTGATGGCCGATCCGTTCGAGCACCGTCCTTCAGGTGTCCCGGATGAAAAGGAATTAAGTCCGCGGCAACCCAACGCATTGCCTAAATATGCGTTGAGCGTACTGCCAACAGGGCAAACCAACGGAGGCGAGCTGGGCAGGCACTTCCTGCTGATCGGTCGTTTGCGCAAGAACGGCAACCGCTGCGAAGTGGACGGTAACTTCATACCTCCCTGTACCAGCATGTCCAGCCATCCTGACCTGAAAAACTATTACACCAAATTCGGGCAGCTTGTCGATTCCATCGAAAAAGCCTCATTCGATATACTCGCCAAGGTGGAAAATGCGGAAAAGCAAACGGCACTGGCCACAAACATCGGCATGTTGTGCCGCCATATCATGCTTTTCATATCCGACATTTATTTTTCCTACCGTAATGAAGGACAATACTATTCCCCCTTGCGTTTTCTGAATGTATTCTCCACACTGGCCCACCACCTGTACGTATGCCTGAGTTTCATGAGCAAGGAGGAGAAAGAGGACCTGTTGAAATACTTCAATGAATGGAACGGCATCACTCCCGGTGCATACGAAGGGCTGTTGCGGGAAAATTGCGGCTTGCTGTATGACCATCACAATATCCGTCAACTGATGGTAACAACAGAGCGTTTCCTATACCTGTTCAATGACTTGTGGACCACCCTCAGCCGCCTTGAATACATTGGCAAGCATAAGGAGAACATCGTGGTTGCCGAACGCTCCAGACACCCCAAGGAATCCAGCGAGACACGTTGGAACATTTTGGACTAACCTGAATACCCGAAAAGTTATGGCAGAAGAAACTGACAAAATCGTATGTTTTGACGAACGCCCCCATTCGTTCAATTTGCCGGACACCGATTTCAAGGCGGAAGTGGTGGCCAGCGGACTGAAAGAAAGCGGCTACGACGCGGAGCGCACCCTCATTTCCAGATTGGGGGATATACGGCGTGGCTTTTCGAAAGACATCCATGATGCCCACTCGGAATATTCCCAATACGACCTGACAGATTACCTGTATCTCTACGTGAACAGGCGGAGTATTTATGACACACTGCCTGAAGGCATTTTTCATAAGAACCTCTACCAGTCAGACAAAAGCTCCAAAGAGCAGATACTGGATGAAATCCGGATCCACCGGGACGAAGAGTTCTATGCCCGGCGCTTTTTCAAGCCTTTCGAGATAACCCTGGACTATATGCTGGTGAGTTTCCAAAACAAGGAACGACGTATCGATGAAATGAACGTACATCCGGACTTTGTAAGCATATTCTCCGACCAGTGGCCGGTGCTGAAACTGCTGCCGGTCCATCTGGCGATTATGCTTATCCGCATGCTTGCCTATATGGAACAGATTACCGTCAGTCCTTCCCAAATAAGCGAGTGCATGAGCATGCTGACCGGAGTGCCTATCCACCTGCAGAAAGGTGAGAAAAGCGTGGTGGAAGCGGACCCGCATCTTGTCCCTAAACTGGGAGAATGCCTTTTGGGAGACACCATGGTCCTGGGGAACCGTTTTGCCGACGGCACTTACCAAATGCTGTTGGAAATCGGCCCGCTATCGGCACAGAAAATGGAGACCCTATTCTCCGATACCATTGACCACCAGATACTCTGCGACCTGATGGACCTGTTCCTGCCTGCCGACAAAGAAATACAAGTCCGTTATATCATACAGCAGGAGGACGCCCAGTTCAAGTTGGGAAATCCAACGGAACAAGGAGCCTATTTAGGAATCAGCACTTATTTGTAACCCATAAAACACCTATCCGATATGAAACCGAGAAATAATACGGAAGTAAGGAAAGCCTATCTGAAATTTTCCTGTTACCTGACAGGTTGCGTCATTCTTGCCGTGGCCATATTTGCCAGTTTCCTTAAAACGTCCAGTACGGAAGTGAAACGGATCACGGAACAGACATTGAAGTATGACTATGTCTATGCCAAAGAACTTTCGTTGTCAAACAGCGTGGATTCGGTCTATCAGTACATGAAGCTGATGAACACCTCGCCACAGATTAACGATGTCCTTCTGCAAAGCGTTGTCAGCGTGCGGAAAATGAACCTGTTGAAGTACATGCAAAGTATGGATGACAAGGATTGCAGGCTTTACAAGCAACTGCTGGGAAACATCAACATGTTCCTGAGTGTAAAAGACTCCATCCGCCTGCTAAGCATCCAGGAAGAGATGGTAAAGAAAGACCTGATGCAATGTATCCAAGACAACTGGAAGACACGGCGCAATCTGAATGTCGGTTCCAACAGCAACAAATAAAACTGCATATTATGAATGACAATAAAAAAACACTGAACAAGCGGGAGACCCTGATGGGGCATATTTATGTATTCCTGTTCTTTTTCGTAACAACCGTGGTATGTTGCCTGGCAATATTCATGTGGAATTCGGATTTCAAAATGTTTGAAGAGAAGGAGTTCGTGAAAATAAAAATGGACCGCATTAAAGATTTCCAACAGGAACAAGCCGGCAGCCAACTGGCCATAGATTCCCTGTTCCGTAAAATCGAGACCTTCGAACCGGGGGTACATGCCCAATATGAAGAAGACGATATCCACTACCTGATAAACAACCTGCGCAACACATACGAAAGAAACAGCTGGGACAAACGGTACAAGCTGTTTATGCACATAGCCGACTTTTATGCCATGTGGTTGGCAGACAAAAAACAATTGTGGAGTATCGAACAAAACATACAACTGTTCAAAGCCAATCTGGAAGAATGCGAGATCGGATTGCAGAAAAAAGAAGAAGACTTGCGTTCAGGCACTAAAAAATGAATGACATGGGAAAGATTTATACCAGAAAGATTCTGTTTGTAGCGGCAGCCATGCTGCTGTGCATACTTATTGTCGTGCTGATCCGGATATTTTTCTCCAGCCGGACCGTGCGGATGACACTGACCCCCATAGAAGTGGAGGTCGGAGAACCTATCTATTATGCGGACAGTACCCGCAGGGCAAACTCATGGCTCTGGGAGTTCGGCAACGGGGATGTATCACACGAACGAAACGGGCAATATGTGTTCAAAGAACCGGGGCGTTACCAGGTACGCCTGCAAGTGGACCATTCGCTGGAAAAGAAGCAGATTATCACCGTACGGAAGAAAACAAACACTTACGGGAGCGATCAGCTTGTAAAAATGAAAGTTCCGGCAAGCGCTTTCCAAGGTGAAATCGTGTCTTTCAAAGGATACGGCCCCTCGAAAGAGTGGCGGTGGCAATTCGGCGAGTCAGGAATCGTTGACTCCCGAGAACAAAATCCGCTCTATGCCTATTCGGAACCAGGCGAATATGAAGTGCTGCTGACTACGGAAGACACACAATACCCCGTACGGCACACGATTAAAATCCTTTCCCAGTACACAGAAAACGACTCTACGGACGTGCTTGTCATTATCGGGAACGATATCCGAGAACATTTGCAGGCCATCGTGGACGGCAGACCGTTCAATACCCATTATAACTATATCCTGAAGAAATATCTCTGTGGAAATCCGGACATAGCCGTCACAGTCAACAACCATAAAAAGAATGACTTCTATTCTTACTGCCAGGGGCTGAAAATCATTGCGCGAAAGAAAACCGTGATTGATGAAGTGTTTGTCGATATGGGCGATGACCTGAACAACGAATGCGTCATGCAGCTAATGGTGACCCAACACGAACGTTTTTCCGAATCAAAAAAGTAACGAGCCATGAAAAAGAACTTTATATCGCATCTGCTCCAGACAGGGTGTATTTTCAGCATTGCCTGCCTGACAGCCTGCGGGCCGGTACACCGTTTTACACGGGTGAAGAATGTTCCGCGCGAATATGTGCGGAACTATTCGGTGGAAGGAGTGAAAGCCCCCCGCAGCCTGTCGCTGTTCAAGCATCATCCGTGGATTGTCTTCGCCAAGGAACAAGGGACAAGCTATCTGAGTCCGAGCGGAAAAAACGAGATGCAGACCGTAGAATACATGGATGCCTTTCTGGTCATCAAACGGAAAGGGAACTGGCTCAAACTGATCCAATATAATCCCGCCATTCTGAAGAACGGGAAGCTGAAAGAATGGAAACAGGCCCAGTATTGCGGCTGGATGAACCAGAACGACCTGCTGCTGACCCGGAGCGGATTTACCGATGTCCTCACGGGATTCAAGAACAAGCAAGTGGTCATGCTGAGCGACACCGTGGCATTGGCCAACCCCTCAGCGTATTTTGCCAATGATTCTGTGAAACTGTTTGAAAATACCGACCTGACACAGGAAGCCGGCAAGATTCCGTTTTGCAGTATCGTGTATCCTTATAAAACGTCGGAGGACAAGGGATGTGTACTCGTGGCAAACAAACCGCAGCTTGACGCAGACAGCATAGGACAGACGGCTGTCGGATGGATAGACAAACGACTGCTGACCGCTGCCAGGCAACAACTCCATATAGATATAGCCTCGCTGCCGGACAGTACGCTCATCTTCAAAGACAGGGAACGAAAGGACACCTTGCAGCTGTCGGCCGGCGACATGAGGCAGAAACTGGAATTTGCAGAGAGCCAGCCTGCCATACAGTACAGTCCTGTATTGTTTTACAAAGAGAATGACACGAGCCTGTGTTTCAAGACACAGATTCCGATGCCGGTCATTGACAAACAGGAAAGCTATGTGCTGAACGTAAATGGCAATCCGATTTATTACAGCACTTTCAAGAATAAGATAGAGAAGGACTTGCAGAAAATAAACCTGGTGTTTGTACTGGAAGGAAAAGAGAACACCATCCAGCAGTTTCCTGCCGTGGTGAACGCCATTCAGGGATTGCAGTCGCAACTGGTAAATGACGAGAGCTTTTCTTTCAGGTTTGGCGCCGTACTGACCTTCAACGAACCGGACAGCCCGACAGACCCCATCTGCAAACTGACTCCCGACTACATGGAACTGCTTGACTTCCTTTCCGCCAAGGCACGTAACGCCAAGCAACTGAAACCTACATACGGACGGTTCGGCAGCTGGTCAGGTGTTCAAATCGGGGTGGAACAGTTCAACAAATGCCCAGACGAGACAAACATCCTGGTCGTCATCGGCGACAAAGGATTCAACAGCGAATGGGCGGACTCTACTCTGGTGAACAAGCTGGTGAAGAACAACTGCCGCCTGCTGGGTTTCCAGCTTTACGGAGGAGAGCCGGACAACTTCAACAACTTTGTGCTGCAAATCGGGAACATGATAGACTGCTCGGCACCACGTATCAGCCGGAAGAAACAGGAACTGGTCGTATATCCCGAGCAAGTCCGGAATGAAAACGAATACGCGGAAGTGGGCCATAACACCTATTGCCTGGACTTCCCCAACCGGAGCATGACACAGGGATGGCTGGTGTTTCCGCAAAAGAACGAATCGCTGGAACTGGAAGGGCTGACCTCCGCCTTGGATTCCATGCTGCTACAAGTGAAGTTTGACAACACCCTGCTGAGCAATAGCCTGACAAGGGCATTCGACGAAGTGGGAACCCAACGGTATAAGGCGGACTCGACTATGACGGACTACTACCACATCCGCCAGGCAGGGGTGCAACCTATATTGTCTGTGCTTCCGGGTGTCGAACCAGCCTGGAACCTACCGGCACAGCCTGTCGTGTTACCAGACTCGCTATCACGGACACTGAACTATTATCTGCTTGCCAACGAAGACGAGTTCAAGCGCCTGAGAAAATATGTGGAGGAACCCGCCAAGCTGATTGTGGACTATAAATACGAGGCCGTCAAGAAGAAAAAACAGGCGAAAGTGGACATCTGCGACTGCCCGGACGACTACTTCGAAACAGATACCGAAGAATCCACCGTACGCGTGAAGACGGACAGCCTAAACGTGCCGGAATATGCCTCTACCCGCCGTGTGCGGAGAAAGCTGGTGCGGCATTTCCTGTCAGAACGCAACACGGATAAGTATTGCAAAGTGAAGAGGAAGGCCTTTTTGAGAATGCCCATATCAGCAGCCTTGCAACGGTTTACCTCCTGTCCGGCGGATTATCCGTTTTTTGAGGTGTACCGGGTCAAGGACCTGAAAGACAGGGATATGATTACGGACGTGGAACTGGACAAGCTGATTGAATACTTCAAGGAAAAGAAGAAAATGCTGGACGAAGCCGCCGGCAAGTCGTTCAAATCCAACGGGCAGACCTATTACTGGATCAGCCGTGAGCTGTTACCCTAATCGTTCATTTGAAACTTTACAGTTATGATTTATCAGGCAATATTAAAAATCGGAGGCAAAGAGATACCGTTGCTCTATTACAGCTACCGGTGTCATCTCCGGCACTGTGACGATCCGAATTTGGGGCGAATCATACAGCTGCATATACAAGTTTGCGAAGAAATAGGAAACCGGGAAAATCTGCCGGTTGAGGGAGACCTGATTACACTCATGTTTGAATGCAGCGGTGACGAGCAGTTTTTTTATGACTGGCTGAACGAAGGATCCATGCACTATGGGGAAATTCATTTCATCTATAACGAAAATGAGGTGGTGGATATTTTCCGGTTTTGGGACTGCTTCTGTTTGAAGATAGAGGAAAGCATGAGTGCCGTGAACTCTCCGATGGTGATGACTGTGTACCTGTCGCCGGGGATTATCAAGAGGAATAATCTGGAGGTTAGAGAAAAAGTGTGGAAAATCAGTGACATCATGCAAAAACAGTCTATCTCTCCTATTATGCAAATTAAGGATAAAGGAATCACTGAAGTTTATTGGACGTATAGTAAAGATTTTATTCGTTTGAAAAAGAAATCAAGACATTATATTGATCTAAATTTACATATTAAAACTCATGGATATATGCCCGGCGAATGCATAGCCATATCAATAAAAAGAAATGATTTAACTTCTATTGCAATAGAAACGAATCAAATACAGATTATAGGACGAGTTAATAATAACAATGAAGTTATTATTGAAAATGTTTTTGAGAAATATACTTTAAATTTGCGTTAGAATGGTAGATATTATTGTTGAAGTTGAAAGTTTTAAATCAACTTCATTGCAAATAAATAGACCTAAATGGATTGATGTATATAAACATTATCCCAAAATAAATGCAGGTTTATTAAATGAAAACGATGAACCTGCGGTTAGTATTTTTAAAAAACTCTTTGGTGAAAATTATGATAGACGGGTTTTTATAAATGCTTGTGCTACAAGAGTGTCTATTGCGTTATTAGGTGCGAATATAAAAGTAAAAGGAGATTTTGTCATACAGAAAGGTGAATATAAAGGGAAGGGCATTATAACAAGTGCTATTAAACTGTTAAAATGGTTGTCTTCTGATTCAGTCTTTGGAAAAGCTGATATCGTAATTAATTCTCCTTCTTGCTTTAATGATGTTTATTCGAAACTTAAAGAAAAAAAGGGAATCTACATTCTTGAGTCTAATAATTATAGATGGGCAAGCGGACATGCGACCTTGTGGTATAATGGAAATGCAATAGGCAAACATAATTATTGGAATCATGCAAAATCAATTCATTTTTGGGAATTAAAATAAGAAAATATATGAAAATAATCATTTTAGCTTTGTTACAGTTGTTATCTGTAGCTGTTGGATTATCACAAAATCGAAATGTTTTTCAACGAGAAGTCAATTGTATAAATAAGATGCCACTTCGCGTTGCATATCTTACACTTATTGATAGTCTGGGACGATGTGTAAATGAAGAATTCTTAGACTCTGAAGATATGTGTCATTATGCACTTGTAGGAGAGATAAACAGTGATATGAACGTATTATCTACTATATCTGTCTCTTATACACATCTGACGCTGCCGACGACTAGTCGAGTGTAG
>ERZ1026999.734-NODE-734-length-12315-cov-21.186949_pt1 | contig 12315 bp, 10 predicted proteins | sample MGYA00519453_ERZ1026999 | MGnify/ENA primary metagenome ERZ1026999 (study PRJEB26926, sample SAMN06164453) | human gut metagenome | biome: ENVO:00009003; feature: ENVO:2100002; material: ENVO:00002003 | host: Homo sapiens | place: USA | collected 2012 ...
TTGGTGATTTTGAACTTTTGCTTTGCCACGGAACGGTCTGCGTTGTCGGGAAGATACGTGATCTGATCCTTCAACTCAGCAAAAGTTCGATTTATTCAACAAAGCCATTTTGGGACTGGATATTCCTCTCTCAACTATCTAAGAGAATTTCCATTTGATGCGATTAAGTTAGACAGAACATTCATTAGTGGTATTGCCCACGTTGCACGGGACTTATCTATTGTAAGAAGCATAGTGTCTCTTGGAAAAGCTTTCAGTTTAGGTATAGTCGCAGAAGGTGTGGAAAATAATGAACAGTTTGAATTGCTAAAAAATATGAATTGCGATGAATTTCAAGGTTATTATTATTCGAAGCCTTTGTCAGGTGATCAACTGATTGATTTTTTGAGGGGCCAAAAAAAATAGGGCTGTATGTCCTATTTTTTCATATACTATCGTTTTCCCTTTTTAATTTCATACATTCTTTCGTCTGCATCCTGCATGATAGCAGAGCATTCAGTATGAATTTTCTCATCATATTCAATAATCCCTGCAGAAAAATCTATGTTGTATTTTTTTTGAGAATTAAGATTGTAGCTGGTAATCCCGGCCCTCAATTTATGAAGGAATTCTTCTGCTTCTTTATAGGTTGACTCGGGTAATAGAACACCAAATTCATCACCTCCTAATCTTGCAACAACGCTTTTTGAACTACTAAGATCTTCCAGCATATCTGCAAAATTGCAAAGTACTTCATTACCTTCTGAATGACCGAAGTTATCATTGATTGGTTTAAAATTATCGAGATCTATGATCAGAACACAGAATGTTTTTTTCTTTTTTTTGGCTTTTCTTAACGATTCATCCGTCATTAGGGCGAAAGAACGCCGGTTACATATACCTGTCAAAGGATCAGTAGTTGCTTCGTTTATTATTCTAAACTCATCCTCTACGATTTCTGCTAAATCTTTAAGCAATAAGAAGTCATCTCTGGTTAATACTCTTGGTTCTGTATCAATAATACATATTGTTCCAGCTATCTCACCATCTGGCAGTCTTACGGGATGCCCTGCATAAAACCGGATATAAGGATCATTTTTAACTAATTTATTTTCTTTGAATCTTGGATCAAGGCTTGCATCGGGCACTATTAATGGTTCACTAAGATCTACTGCTATTGTACAAAATGAATCACTTCTATCTGTCTCTTTTATCTTCAGCCCATAACATGACTTAAACCATTGCCTGTCTCTATCAATTAATGAAACAAGTGCTATTGGTACATCAAAGAGTTTGGTGGCAATCCTCGTCAATCTGTCAAATCGTTCTTCATATTTTGTATCAAGGATCCCCATAGAATATAATGATAATAACCTGTTCTCTTCTTTATGGTTTGTCATAATTTTCATCTTGAGTGGTTATTGCAGGGTAGTGTTGGTTATCGCTATCTTATCAGAATTGTCCTGGAACTCAATAATCCCAATATCTCATAATCATATAAAACTTAACAAGTTTCCAATAAATCATGATGAATAGTGAACTGTTACATCTAATCATCTGTGACCTGAAGCGCTCATTATACACTTCCATGTATTCAGAATGCATAATGATTTGTATATTAAAAATCGCCATAACTTACAATGACTTATTTTTTGTGGCACAATTAAAGCGCATCTGTTCAAATAAATGTAAAGACATTAATGCTTGATCTTCATGGTTTCTTATGAAAACCAGTGGCTGAAGAAACGTATGGCAGTTCTGAATCTGAACAAGACGAGACGGCATGAAAGGTTCAAGAAAATTGTCCAGGAAGGTACATAGTTTCCTTATCCAATATTTTCTACTGAGGGTATATTGTATCAGCTTAAGACAGGAACTGTTGATACAGAACAGAAAAGTTCAACACAGCCTGAATCTGCGCGACGCTAAATTTTTTCCTTCTGGCGAACCAACAAACAGCCCGTTTATAGAGAGATTCTGCAGACGACAAAAGGATTAATCCCTGAAATTGCACTGAATTGTCACCTGAAGATGTGCAGGACAAGCCAGATTACTCTTACAAGGGATACCATCGTAATTTAGCAAAAACACCTAAGACCTAAACGACAGCTAAGTACATAGTGCCGGACGGATCATGATTTTTTATTTAACTTACGGACTTCATTTTTCAGCAATTATCTTTTCTCTTCTGTTGTAAACTTATGAAAGCGTTACGCGAAATCCCGCAAGGTTACAGGGGTGTACCAGGCCGGAAATCGCGTAGCGCTCTCTTCTCTTCTGTTTCCTGCCTAACATGTACATCCTGGCATTACTCCAATTCTCCCAAAAACCGTAAAACAGCCATCAACCCGCGTCATTACTGGCTTCATGGAGGATCTGAGCAGAAAAACGATCCTTTACGCATTTGGTTTTACCCGCAATAATGCGGGATAAGACAACAAAAGGATCCGCGCGCTGCGATTTATTGTCATGGCAGGATCGGCCCGTCAGGTGCAAAATACCTGTATCCATAAACAGTGCGTGCGCTACGTGAAAAATAACTCATGAACAGCATCATTCCCTTGCAGAATTCACCAGAACGCGTCTCTCTGCTGCCGATCGCCCCGGGCGTTGATTTTGCGACCGCGGTGGCACTCCGGCGGATGGCCACCTCAACAGGTGCCACGCCGGCTTACCTCCTGGCGCCGGAAGTGAGCGCCCTCCTCTGGTATATGCCTGACCAGCGTCACCACATGTTGTTCGCCACCATGTGGAATACCGGGATCCGTATCGGTGAAGCCCGGACGCTCACCCCGGAATCGTTCGACCTGGATGGTCTGCGCCCTTTTGTTCGGGTGCTGTCGGAAAAAGTGCGGGCACGTCGTGGCCGGCCGCCAAAAGATGAAGTGCGTCTGGTACCGCTGACGGATGCCAGTTTTGTGCGTCAGATGGAGAGCTGGATGGTGACCACCCGCCCCCGCCGGCGGGAGCCGTTATGGCCGGTCACGGATGAGACAATGCGCAACTGGCTGAAACAGGCGGTGAAGCGGGCTGAAGCTGACGGCGTGCATTTTTCGATCCCCGTGACGCCGCATACTTTCCGTCACAGCTATATTATGCACATGCTTTATCACCGGCAGCCCAGGAAGGTCATCCAGGCACTGGCCGGGCATAAGGATCCGCGCTCGATGGAAGTCTATACCCGGGTATTTGCGCTGGACATGGCTGCCACCCTGGCCGTTCCCTTTACCGGTGATGGTCGAGATGCCGCGGAGATCCTTCGCTCCCTGCCCCCGGCCGGCTGAGATTGACGGCCCTGGCATGACGTCCTGTATTCCGCTAATACGGAATACAGGAGCAGAGAGCATTCAGCCCCCTCCCTGCTCCAGCACACCAGGCCATCATGCTGATGACTGAACCGCCATGGTCTTACCCGGTGACCTGCAATCCTGCAGGCATCAACATACCGCAGTCAAGACAGGGCACAATGCAGGCATACTGGCCGTGCATCCCACTGTGCGTTTTTCCTGGAAGCTCAGCAAATCATCCCGTTAACCGCGAAAGTCATTCACCATCTGTGGCCAACACCTTTCTGCCATCCGGCTCCCGTTTCCTAATCGCATTTAGCAGTGTGAAGCTGGCGCCGGGTTATACAGACAGCTGCAGTCTCATCCTGCCGGGCTAAACCTGCAGTACACAGGGGAACGGATACCGTCAGGTAACATGACCGTCTCAGCACCCGATTGAGATTTTCGTAAGGGGTATAGAGCTTTACTGAAAAATTGACTGTGGCATGTTATCACCCATGGAATGGTTAACAGACCAGGGATTACCCCCATTTAACCCGCATGCCGTAGTCAATATCTGCGTATCACGACCCCAAATCACATATTACAGTCAATATTGTTCGATCCGGGCAGAGATGATAGAGAATAAATATTGACTGCGGTATGCGTGATGCATATCACAGTCAATGGAATGTCCTTAGCGGCATACGGCAGTCATGATATGCATATCGCAGTCAATTTTCTGGCTTCATCGCTGAGAGGGCTTCAGCCAGTTTAAGAGGATCGATGCCAGCAGCCTTCAGCGCCTTAATGACTTCGTCATAATTTTGCTCTGGCGCCTTCTCTTCTTCCGCTTTGCGCGGAACCTTCACAGGACCACTGATGAGTTTGGGGTTGCGATAATGCACGCTGAAATAGGTGGCTCGGCCACGTTTAAACTCGGTGTAATCCAGATAACCAATATCCCGCAGCTGCTCCATCGCCTTACGCACCGTGTGGTTCTGCGTATAGACATTTGAGGTGAGATTCAGCCGGTCACGCATCCGTTTCATGGAAATAGGTGCAGGATTCTGGGGAAGACTTTCGATGTAGGTATAAAGCGCCTGGGCTGATTCCTTGCGCTGCAGGGCGTCAATGGCTTTCAGCCGCAGCAGTACCCTTCTGTCCATGTGGTAAAGCTCAAACAGCTTAGGTTCAGCCTTTATCTCAACGATATCCTCGGTGATGTCATAATAGGCTGACTGCACCAGATGGGTGGTCCATCCTTTGGTCTCGCTCTGGAACTTCAGCGTAACCGAGGCAAGTTTAAACAGGGAATTACTGATGCGATCGCGCATTTTTTTGTTTGAACGACGGGAGTTAAATCCGCACATCTTAACGAATTCGACGAACGACAGTTCCAGGGTGTCACTTTTTACCCCATACTCCGACATGGAGCGAATTATCCCCAGCCAGACTTTAAAATCCGTGTCCATATCAAGACGCGAACCGGTGATCTTAACGTCAGTGTACCCTTCGCTTTTGGCAATAGACAGCTGTACAAGCTCCTCAGTCGCGTCTGTAACGTTTTTCCGGTTCGCCTTGCTCTTCCCTGTTGATTTCAGAGTTGGGACGAAGAGACCGAGTCTCATGAGCGCTACTGGCTGCACGGTACTGGTGCTGTTGACATCCAGCTTAACAACTTCGCCGGTTGTCTTATCAACTTCCTGAAGGTTCAGAAGTAAGCTGTTATTTTCGCTCGTCATCTTGATCCTCAACGGTTATCCACAAAAGGATGTAGTAATACGTATCGCAGTCAACGGATATACATACCTCAGTAAATACCGTTGCATATCACAGTATTAGATTATGCATATAACAGTCAACATTTTACATTCCGCAGTCGATCCAGACAGACGTTAAAGCCAGTTACAGCGCATGCTGGAGCGATCCGGGGATCTCTTTTGGATCTCACTATGATCTCCTTGGGATCAATTATTGGATCGAGACCTTGAATAACTCAGATACAAGGCCGGAAGCGCCACACCAGGTATCCAGAACCCTGGCCTGATTTTCCTGAATACGCTCTGGAAGATTGAGATCTACAGGTACAACAATGAAACATTGACTGCGGTATGCTGAGTCGTCTTTCCTCTTTCTCGACACAGATACAGTAAGTATCATGCCACAGTCAATATATTACATATCGCAGTCAATTTCATTATAACTGGCTGATCCCGAGCCATCTTAAGCAACCCGACGTACGTGCAATCTGTGAATTCTGTGATTTTCCGCTTCCTCGCCGCTTTCTCACTCCGTGAGATCGCTTACTGCGGCGAGCGGCAGTGATTAATATTGGCTGCGGTATGTACTCTTTTGTACTCCCCTGCGGTCTTTGCATCACCCAATGCGGTTCACTTTGCACTTTTTCGTGCACTTTGCGTTTTTATTGTTGCTTTGCAATAAATTCCAAGATTTAATAAAATAATGCAAAGTGATGATTAAAGGATGTTCAGTATGGGACTCATGGATACACTCAACCAGTGCATAAGTGCTGGTCATGAAATGACGAAAGCAATCGCCATTGCGCAGTTTAATGATGACAGTCCGGAAGCCCGGAAAATAACCCGGCGCTGGAGGATTGGTGAAGCAGCTGATTTAGTTGGCGTGTCATCTCAGGCTATCAGGGATGCCGAGAAAGCTGGCCGGCTGCCTCACCCTGATATGGAAACCCGTGGAAGAGTTGAGCAACGCGTTGGTTATACCATCGAGCAAATCAATCACATGCGGGATGTATTTGGTACACGACTGCGCCGTGCTGAAGATGCGTTTCCGCCGGTGATTGGTGTTGCTGCTCACAAAGGTGGTGTTTACAAAACCTCCGTTTCTGTTCACCTGGCTCAGGACCTGGCCCTGAAAGGATTACGCGTTCTGCTTGTCGAGGGTAATGATCCTCAGGGCACAGCCTCGATGTATCACGGATGGGTGCCCGATCTTCATATACACGCGGAAGATACTCTCCTGCCCTTTTATCTTGGTGAAAAGGATGATGCCAGTTATGCGATAAAACCAACCTGCTGGCCTGGCCTTGATATCATTCCGTCCTGCCTGGCACTGCATCGCATTGAAACTGAACTGATGGGCAAATTTGATGAAGGAAAACTGCCCACCGACCCGCATCTGATGCTCCGCCTTGCTATTGAAACGGTCGCTCATGACTATGATGTGATTGTTATCGACAGCGCACCGAACCTCGGTATTGGCACGATCAATGTCGTATGCGCTGCTGATGTGCTGATTGTTCCCACCCCGGCAGAGCTGTTCGATTACACTTCTGCACTGCAGTTTTTCGATATGCTTCGTGATCTGCTCAGGAATGTGGATCTTAAAGGCTTTGAGCCGGATGTCCGTATTCTCCTTACCAAATACAGTAATAACAATGGTTCGCAGTCACCGTGGATGGAAGAACAAATTCGCGATGCATGGGGAAGCATGGTTCTTAAAAATGTGGTACGTGAAACCGATGAAGTTGGTAAAGGCCAGATCCGCATGAGAACCGTTTTCGAACAGGCGATTGATCAACGTTCTTCGACCGGCGCATGGCGAAACGCACTTTCAATCTGGGAACCTGTTTGTAATGAGATTTTTGATCGTCTGATTAAACCACGCTGGGAGATTAGATAATGAAGCGTGCCCCTGTCATTCCAAGGCATACCACACATACTCAATCGACTGAAGATACTTCATCACCGGCGCCGGCCGCGCCGATGGTGGATTCATTAATTGCGCGCGTGGGTGCTATGGCCCGCGGTAATGCTATCTCTCTTCCGGTATGTGGACGGGAAGTAAAATTTACCCTTGAGGTGCTCCGGGGAGACTCTGTTGAGAGCGCCTCACGCGTATGGTCAGGAAATGAGCGTGATCAGGAACTACTTACCGAAGATGCTCTGGATGATCTCATACCTTCATTTTTACTGACCGGTCAGCAGACTCCAGCTTTCGGCCGCCGGGTTTCTGATGTCATAGAAATTGCAGACGGCAGCCGTCGCCGTAAAGCCGCAATCCTGACGGAAAGTGATTATCGCGTTCTGGTTGGTGAACTGGACGATGAGCAGATGGCTGCATTGTCCCGGCTGGGTAACGATTATCGGCCGACGAGTGCTTATGAACGTGGCCTGCGTTATACAAGCCGGCTGCAGAATGAGTTTGCAGGAAATATTTCTGCGCTTGCCGATGCGGAAAACATTTCTCGTAAGATCATTACCCGCTGTATTAATACGGCCAAACTGCCTAAATCCGTTGTTGCCCTGTTTGCACATCCTGGAGAACTGTCTGCCCGGTCAGGTGAAGCCCTTCAGAAGGCTTTTGCAGATAAAGAAGAATTACTGAAGCAGCAGGCTGAGACTCTCCACGATCAGAAGAAAGCGGGACTAATCTTTGAAGCTGAAGAGGTCATTAGTCTTTTAACATCCGTACTGAAACAATCTCCCGCATCAAGAGTTAATCTGAGCTCACGTCATCAGTTTGCTCCAGGGGCAACAGCATTGTATAAGGGCGATAAAATGGTGCTTAACCTGGATAAGTCCCGCATTCCTGCGGAGTGTATAGAGAAAATAGAAGCCATTCTTAAGGAGCTTGAGAAACCAGGAGTCTAATGCGGACACGCTTTAGTCTACGGTTATCTCCCTTTACTTCATTTCCTTTCTCACAGGCCAGAAAACATAACTGGCCTGAATATTCTCTCTGGGACCACGGTCCCACCTGCATCGTCGGTCAGGTTATCTGCCTGGGACCACGGTCTCACCTGCGTCATCGGTCAGGTTATCTGCCTGGGACCACGGTCCCACCTGCGTCGTCGGTCAGGTTATCTGTCTGGGACCACGGTCCCACCTGCGTCATCGGTCAGGTAATCTGCCTGGGACCACGGTCCCACCTGTATCGCCGGTCAGGTTATCTCCCTGGGACCACGGTCCCACCTGCGTCATCGGTCAGGTTATCTGCCTGGGACCATGGTCCCACCTGCGTCGTCGGTCAGCTTATCTGCCTGGGACCACGGTCCCACCTGCGTCATCTGTCAGCTTATCTGCCTGGGACCACGGTCCCACCTGCATCGTCGGCACATTATTAGTTAGGGATAACGGTTCAATCAATGCCTGTCACGAACAGGTATTGGCTTGTCGCCAGCAACCCGATGAGCGGAGTAATCACGCAGCAGGGCGGCTATTACAGGCGATGGTGAAAGCTCTATTGGGATCTGAACGAAGCATGTTGAGTGAAATTTGCAAAATTTCGCAGAGTATGCAGCTTAATCTTTAAGTTTCCGCCGGCATTTTTAAAGCCAGCTACCGACGCTGCGCGTTGGCCGGCCCTTCGTCCGGCGGGTAACCAGTACCGGCCGATCTTACGACCCTGGATGAACATCATCCCGTCAGCAGCGTCTCCACTGTGATGTCGTTTTTCACACTGTGCGATCACAAAATAGAACGGGGAGGGACAACATATGGTAGGAAAAGCAACTGCCAGAGACACAATATATTGATTATCCACAGTAACGGGGGATAACCGTGTGGGTAACATATTGAAAGTCCGTCACGTTATCGTATTAATTGACTTTGTAGACACCACTGGACCATAAAAAGAATCCGGGGGAATCATCACAGCGCATAAACATACCGTTTGTTTTTGGGGGACGGCAAGAGGCCCCTGTTATCCAGTGCGCCGTAAAACCCCGACCTTCAGGGCGGGGATATAAGGCGCGGTTTTCCGACTAACTTCGGTTAAAATAGCCTCATGAAACGACTTCAAGCCTTCAAATTCCAGTTAAGACCGAATGGTCAGCAGGAGCGCGATATGCGGCGCTTCGCTGGGGCTTGTCGCTTCGTCTTTAACCGTGCGCTGGCGCTTCAAAACGAAAACCATGAAGCGGGGAACAAATATGTTTCCTACACCAAAATGGCTTCATGGCTCATTGAGTGGAAATCACACCCTGATACCCAGTGGCTAAAAGACACGCCATCACTGCCGTTGCAGCAGTCGCTCAAAGATCTGGAGCGCGGCTACAAGAATTTCTTCCAGAAGCGTGCAGCATTCCCTCGTTTCAAGAAACGCGGCCAAAACGATGCCCGCAAGGCGTGAAGCTCGATCAGACCAACAATCGTATATCGCTTCCTAAGTTGGGCTGGATACGCTATCGCAATAGCCGTGAAGTCATCGGCGAAGTTAAAAACGTCACGGTCATCCAGTCATGCGGCAAATGGTACGTTAGCATCCAGACGGAATACGAAGTGCCTGAACAGGTTCATAAGGCAGCGTCAATGGTCGGTTTGGACGCCGGAGTCACGAAACTTGCCACGCTTTCTGATGGCACCGTATACCAGCCAGTCAACAGCTTCAAAGCAAGCCAGCGTAAGCTGGCTATGCTTCAACGGCAGTTAAGCCGCAAAGTTAAATTCAGTGCCAGTTGGCAGAAACAGAAGAAAAAAATCCAGCGTCTGCACTCACACATTGCCAATATCCGGCGCGACTACCTTCACAAAGTCACCAGTGAAATCAGCAAAAACCACGCGATGATCGTCATTGAGGACTTGAAGGTCAGTAACATGTCGAAATCGGCAAAAGGTACGGCAGAGCGGCCCGGACGAAACATCAGAGCCAAATCAGGCTTAAACCGTTCGATACTGGATCAGGGCTGGTACGAAATGCGCAGACAGCTTGAGTACAAGCAGCTCTGGCGTGGTGGTCAGGTACTGGCGATACCTCCGGCATACACAAGCCAGCGTTGTGCCTGCTGTGGTCATACGGCGAAAGAAAACCGTCAAACGCAAAGTAAATTCGTGTGTCAGGTATGCGGCTATACCGAGAACGCCGATATCAACGGAGCACGTAACATTTTAGCGGCAGGACATGCCGTGCTTGCCTGTGGAGGGATGATACAGTCGGGCCGCCCGCTGAAGCAGGAACCCACCGAGGCGAGTCAGGCTCCGGTCTGAACGCTGTAGGAATCCTCGCCCTTCAGGGCGGGGAGGATGTCAACAATTGCACCAGGTCTTTTTCGTCCAGCGCATCGAGCATTTGTTCATACAGAGCCGCGGGCACACAATAAAAAACAGGGCGGTTGCGGTCAATAATCGCGACCGGGTAGCCGCCGCCGGCACTGGCGGTGGCCACCGGATCGTTTTTAAGTTCTCAGACGCTGGCAGTCACATCACACAGAATGATGTTTGTCATGGTTCCCTCCTGAGACAAGTCATCTGTATGATCGGTAAAGTAAGCTCTGGCGGCAAGTCCCGTCTGTCATTTCGACGGTCAGAAACGGGCAACCGGCAGCTCCTTCCAGCGGGTGGTATATGCCGGTGACAGCATCTCCCGTTTCATCTGCCAGTCCGGCGCAATACCCCGTCCGGCAAACCAGACTTTCCCGAGTCCGGAATGATTAATGCCGTCGAGTACCTTCATCAGCGCATCGCTGTGCGGCCGTGGCTGCACGTCATCGAACAGATTCAGCTGCGCGACGCCGTTCGGACTGAAATCATTGAGCATTATCCCCGCTTTTGCGTAGCGGTGGCCATCGAGCCAGATCCTGTCCAGAGACCTGACCGCTGCCGCGATAATGTCCCGGGTGTCACGGGTAGGGGTGTTCAGTTTTTCCGTGGCCACGTTACCGTAATACGGCTCATTAACCGCAAAAGGGGATGTCTTGATGAAGGTGCTGATATGCCGGCAGTACTGTCGCTCACCGCGCAACTTTTCCGACGCGCGCTCGGCATACTGGCAGACGGCCTGGCGCATTTCTTCGTAGGTGGTGATCCGCTGCCCGAAGCTACGACTGCAGACAATCTGCTGTTTCGGCGGCGGCGCTTCCTCCAGTGAAATGCAACTCTCGCCGTTCAGCTCACGTACCGTGCGCTCCAGCACTACGTTGAAGTTTTTCCGGATAAATGTGGGGTTCGTCAGCGACAGCTGCAGGGCGGTGGTGATCCCCATAACGTGCAGCTTTTTCGCTATCCGGTTCCCCACGCCCCAGATTTCTTCCACCGGCTGCAGGCTGAGTAATTTTGCCGTTCTGCGTGGATTTTCGGGCGACAGCGCCAGTACCCCCCTGAATTGTGGCCATTCCTTTGACGCCCACTGCGCCGATTTGGCCAGTGTTTTTGTGGCGCCGAAGCCGACACCGATCGTCAGTCCGGTTCCACTGAGAACATGCCCACGCAGCTGCCTGCCAAAATCCTCCAGATCCATACAGTGGCCAATTCCCCGGGCATCCAGGAAACATTCGTCAATTGAGTATTGTTCGACGCGGGGCGACAGCTCTTCCAGCAGGGCGACCACACGGTTACTCAGGCTCGCGTAGAGCTCGTAGTTGCTGGAAAAAACGTACAATTTTTCAGGAAACTGCGCCTCTTTGAGCTGGAACCAGGGGGTTCCCATCTTTATACCCAGCAGTTTGGCTTCAGCACTCCGGGCAATAACGCAGCCATCGTTGTTACTGAGAACGACGACAGGTTTGCCGCGCAAATCCGGCCTGAAAACCTTCTCGCAACTGGCGTAGAAGGAGTTGACGTCAGCCAGGGCGAACATCAGTCTGCCCTCCGGGTTTTATGAATGAAGGCTGTCACCACGCCGAAAATTTGCAGCGTTTCCGGATCCGGGTACAGGGAAGGGAAGTCCGGGTTCATCGCCTGCAGGGCTGGCCGCGGCGTCAGAAGCAGGCGTTTTACCGTAAATTCACCCTCAATTTCCGCGATAACAATATCCCCGTGCCGCGGCTGTTCTGCTTTATCCACGACCAACAGATCGCCGGAATAGAGGCCAATATCAGTCATTGAGTTGCCAATCGCCCTGACAAAATAGGTGGAGTGGCGCCGGTGAATGCAGTACTCATTCAGATCCAGTTCAGACTCAGTGTAGTCTGATGCCGGTGACGGAAAACCCGCAGGGCATCGCTCTGTGAACAAAGGAATTTTTACTATGCTGGCTTCTGATACTGCAGGAATGAACTTCATCGTTTTTTTCCTCGCTTAAAGCTGTATATATATACAGTGTGCGCCGGGAGACCGGTTAGAGATCAAGGGGTGAAAGTCCCCGACCATTG
>ERZ1026999.741-NODE-741-length-12255-cov-6.940246_pt1 | contig 12255 bp, 5 predicted proteins | sample MGYA00519453_ERZ1026999 | MGnify/ENA primary metagenome ERZ1026999 (study PRJEB26926, sample SAMN06164453) | human gut metagenome | biome: ENVO:00009003; feature: ENVO:2100002; material: ENVO:00002003 | host: Homo sapiens | place: USA | collected 2012 ...
CTCGTGGGCTCGGAGATGTGTATAAGAGACAGGTTACAGATATATCATTAATAGAATCTGTATTTAATCCATCTAACTTAGTTTTATCCGCTGCGCTTAGAACACCCGCTGCAGATTGAGTAGCAGCGTTTATTACAGCGGTTCCATCAGCATTTACAGTAGATGATCTCCACGTATTATAGTTGAGAGTTACTGTCGATGGTGATGTTGTGAAATTTTTTATTTTATCAGCTCCATGAGTAGACAAACTATTAAATTCAGTATCTACTACTTGAATTTTAGTCCACCCAGAAGCTTTATGTCTATTAGCCCAGTTGTCAAGTCTATAGTAACAACCCTCTGATATCACATACCATTCTTGTCCAATAGCATCATTTCCTGTGTTTACTACAGATTTACTAAGAATTGGGTCTGTAATAGCATAAAGTGCACTCAGAGTAGCAACTGTTTTATGGCCTTGTACTTCATCGGCATAGACAATACCGAATTCATTTAAGTTCGCAGACTGAAGCTGCGCTGGGTATTTAGCCATTGTATATTAATATTAATTATTTAAAATCTAGTTTTACATTTTGGAATGCACCTTTATATTTAGAGGTGTATACATAATAGGGGATAACAACTCCTGCTCCATTAGTTACATTGACTTCAGTTCTATTAAAGTCTTCAAGAACAGGGGCAGCACCATTCTGAACGATCGAAGTAAGTGCTCCAAGATCTTTTGGATAAGCATAACAATAATACTGAGTTCCATTTGCAGTTACTCCAGATACAGAAAGAGTTTTGGCATTTACTAATTTAGTTCCAGTTAATGCTTTAATATCTGTTTGTGTAGGTGCAGCTGAAGTAGTTAAACCATATCTTTGTCTTGAAAATACATTAATGCTAAATTGTGCAGATGTAGTATCATTTCCAGAGGCGACAACAACAGAAGTTCCAGAAACCATGAATCCTTTCTTAGGAGCACTCAAATTTTCTTTAATTACTCTAGTTGCAGCAATATTATCTATAGTAGTTGTAGGTGAAGCAACCCCACTTGAAGGTAAACTTGTTCCTAGATCTCCACTACAAGAAGTAGGAGCTTTATTTGTACTAGTTTTTGTCCACTTGAAACTACCAACAAATTTTGCCTTATACCCTCTTTCGATTGTAATAGAACTTGCATTTACATTAGTTACTCCAACTTCTGTATTAGTAACTGCAGTTCCAGCATTATTCTTAAAACTCCATGTCCCTGTTATTACTGGACTTGCTAAAAGTTTATCAGCGAACAAGTAAGTATCAAGTTGCCAATTAACTCTTCCCCCTTCAATAGATTCGACGTAATATCCTGTTTCCTGCTCAGTAACTAGAACTTTAGCACCTACTTCTAAACGTTCTACAGGAATAGCATCCCGCTCAGATATTGTATTTACTGAGCGGTAGCCTCCCATGCCATAAATAGCTGAATGTGTCGGATATACATCAGAAGTATTAGTGGGAACGATACCCGAATAGAGTACCGTTCCTTTTAAATCTTTGTCTGGCATTATCATCTTTTATCAATTAATTTAACTTCAATATTTAGTATTCCATGATAGAGATTAGCAAGTTTAGTAATTGTATAATCAGTATATCCAGTAAAGATGTTAGTTATACGTCTAGAGTATACTGTTACATCATCAACAGGATAATTATTACAATAGATTCTATACTTACTATACTCTTCTGTTGGAATTGCTACGTAAATATACTTACCTTCTGAACAATCAATAGGAGTGAATGGGAATTCATTATCACCGAAGGAGAAGAAAGAATTCATTGCTATAAAGTCAGAGTCAGTAGGAGCAGAATTACTTGATGCACCTACATAAACCTTATCAGCTGTATCAATCGTTAAAGTAGCTGTTGCAACTTCACTTAGATACGAACCTCTCAATGTGAATGTTTGTCCTCCAGTGGCAGTAATCTTATAAGTACGTTCCTCAACAGGAATATCATGAGTATCTATGAATTGGAAATTAATTTGTCCACTTGGGGTCAATTGATATTCCCATTCAAGAGTAATTTCTGTTGATTCACCTCTCTCTAATAAAGTTCTATCTGCTGTGAATTTAGTAATCTTAAATTCAGTAGGATTATCTCTCTTATTAGAGCCCATCATTCTATACCAAATTCCACTGGCATTGAATATAATATCATTTACCATGAATTTATATCCAAAGGACTCACCATCATTATTAACTAAATAGTAATCACCATCTTGTGCCTTATCTCCATTAGCTAGTGTTGGTAAATTCCTTTCAGCATCCCAAGTACCCTTATAGAACAAACTATGCATTGTTCTTTCAGGTAATTGACTTTCAGGTATTTTTCCATCAGGTCCAAGTTCAGCCTTCTTATCAAGAGCAACCTGAGTAGCTGTTGAAATAGGTTTCTCGAGGTCTGATGTATTATCAACTCTACCAAGTCCAATTTGCTCTTTTGTTACTTCATGAGGATTGTTCTTATCTGCAATATGTTTATCCAGATTAGAAACAACTTCAGAAATAGCGTTTTGAGTTGCTACTGAAATAGGCTTTTCTAAGTCAGATGTATTATCTACTTTTCCGAGACCTACTTGTTCTTTAGTTACTTGATGAGGATTATTAGTATTACCTACGTGATTATTAATAGCTGTATTTAAACTATTAGATAAAGTATCAAGAGCATTCTGCTGTGCTACAGATACAGGTTTATTAATATCGGCTGTATTATCAACGTTACCTAAACCTACTTGATCCTTAGTTACCTTATGAGGATTATCTGTACGATTAGCATGATTATCTAAAGCAGTATTATTAGCTGCTTTGGCATCATCAATTGCTTTTTGTGTAGCAGTAGATATTGGTTTATCGAGATCTGCAGTATTATCTACATTTCCGAGTCCAATTTGTTCTTTAGTTACTTTATGAGGATTACTGAAATCTCTCAAGTGAGCACTAAGATCTGTTCCCTGATCTGTATTAATCTTATCAATCTTAGCGTCAAGTTTATCAAGTTCCTTCTGAGTAGCATTAGAAATAGGTTTGTCAAGGTCGGAAGTATTATTTACATTTCCGAGACCTACTTGTTCTGCAGTTACTCTATGAGGATTTGTATAATCTTTAATATGATTGCTTAAGTCAGTTCCAGAAGAAGTAATTAGAGTCTTAACCTCGTTGATAGCTTCTTTAGCTGCATCAGACAAAGGTTTATCTTTATCTGAAGTATTATCAACGTTACCTAGACCTACTTGATCTTTCGTTACTTTATGAGGATTATTGTAATCTTCTATATGTTTAGTTAAGTTATCTGTAATAGTAGTATTTCCGCTATTAATAGATTCCTTAACTTCATTAATTAATTGTTGGGTTGCATCAGATACAGGTTTATCCTTATCTGAAGTATTATCTACATTACCTAGACCTACCTGAGCTTTATCTACCTTATGAGGATTGTTAAAGTCTGCCAAATGTGCATTAAGGGAATCGGTTGTTGCCTTACCCTTATCACCTGGATATGCGGTTGAGCTAGTTTCTCCGAGGGCTAAGGAAGCGGAAATTTCAATATATCGAGAACCAGACCATCTATAGGTTAGGTTAGTGTCTTTGGTTACGTAAATCTTTCCAGCTTCACCTGTAGTAGGCAAGTTATCGTAAGAATCTACTTCAATAACATCGTCTACAAAGCTAGGTAATTGAGAACTAGGAACTTTGCCTTCTTGGTCAAGTGTAGCAACTCCCCCAGCTACGCCCATCTCTGAACGTTTTACTTGAGCATCATTTGTTACTTCACCTAATCCAATCTGTTCCTTAGTTACTTCATGAGGATTATTCTTATCTGCTATATGAGTTTCGATAATAGTATTAGTTTCTGTCTTAATACTATCCAAAGCTTTCTGTGTAGCATCAGAAATAGGTTTATCCTTGTCAGCTGTATTATCTACATTACCAAGTCCAACCTGATCCTTAGTTACTTTATGCGGATTATTAAAATCTGAAATATGAGCACTAAGATCAGAACCAAAACCATCAATAGAACCTTGAAGTCTTCTTTCAAGTTCATCAAGAGCATCCTGTTGATAATGAGAAACAGGTTTATCTAAGTCAGATGTATTATCTACATTACCTAGACCTACTTGTTCCTTCGTTACTTCATGAGGATTCTTCTTATCTGCAATATGATTCTCTAATGAAATATTGGTCTTATCAAGATTAGACTGAACAGCATTGATTGCCTCTTGAGTTGCTACAGAGACAGGTTTTTCAAGGTCAGCAGTGTTATCCACCTTACCAAGTCCAACCTGATCTTTAGTAACCTTATGAGGATTATCAAAGTCTTTCAAGTGAGCACTAAGATCTGTTCCTGTAGAACCTATAATAGATTCAAGATCACTCTTAAGTTTATCTAAAGCAGCTTGTTGTGCAATAGATACAGGTTTATTGATATCTGATGTATTATCAACATTTCCAAGACCTACCTGAAGTTTATTTACTTCATGAGGATTATTCTTGTCAGCTATGTGATTAGTAACATCTTTTTCAATATCACCAATATCTTTCTTCAACTCTGCCTTTGTAGAATCTACTAAAGCTTGTTGTGCTACAGATACAGGCTTATTAATATCAGCTGTATTATCAACATTCCCTAGTCCTACTTGTTCTTTTGTTACCTTATGAGGATTGTTAAAGTCTGAAGTATGATTATCTATCTTAGTATCAAGCTCTTTCTTAGTATTATCTACTAATTCCTGTGTAGCATTAGATACTGGTTTATCAAGGTCTGCAGTATTATCTACATTTCCTAAACCTACCTGAGCTTTTGTTACCTCATGAGGATTATTCTTATCAGCTTTATGTTCTGAAACTTCTTTATTAACAGCATCTAAAGCTTCTTGGACTGCACTAGAAATAGGCTTATCAGCATCAGAAGTATTATCTACATTTCCAAGACCGATCTGTTCTTTAGTTACTTGGTGAGGATTTTCAAAGTCAGCCACATGAGCATTAACTTTATCTGTAGTAGCCTTACCTTTATCTCCAGGATATGCAGTTCCATCTACTTCACCAAGATGAATAGGGTTACCAATTTCTACTAATTCAGCACCATCCCAACGATAGATTATATTAGTTTCTCGATTAGAATAGATTACACCTTTATCAGGAGTAGCACCTTCATCTAATTCCGTTTCAGAAATTGCTGTATATATTTTCTTCTCATCTTCTACATAGTAAGTGGAACCAATTACTAATCTAGAAGAAGGAATATCTGTTTTTGTTGATACGAAACGATCAATTCCAAATACTTCATCAACTTGTCCTGGAAGTTGTTCCACAGGAATTTTACCATTTTCGTTAAGAGTAGCAACACCTTCCGGAGTTCCCATTTCTGATCTCTTAACTTGAGCATCATTTGTTACTTCACTTAACCCAATCTGCTCTTTGGTTACTTGATGAGGATTATTCTTATCCTGAACGTGAGAATTTAATGCACCTTCAAGTAATTCTGTATTTGAAATCTCTACATATTCATATTTATTCCATCTATATATTTTCTCAGTACCAGAAACAGTATCAATATAAATTACTCCAGTTCTAGGTTCATAAGTATTACCTTCTTCGTCCTTGAATTCTGTTTCACTCATAAGTTTACCTACAAGAACATTAATCGTCTTGTCTGGTATTTGAGAATCTGTTAATTTACCATTGCCATCAAGAGTTGCAATACCACTAGGAACACCAATTGAATTATCGATTGTATCAATACGACCGTCAATTCTATCGATTTCATCTTGAGTAGCCTTAGAAACAGGTTTATCATAATCAGCCGTATTATCTACATTTCCTAAGCCAATTTGTTCTGCTGTAACACCATGAGGATTTTCTTTATTCTCAGTGTGTTCAGTTACTTTAGTGTTTACAGTATCTAAAGCTTCTTGAACAGCAGTAGATATTGGCTTATCAATATCGGCTGTATTATCTACGTTTCCAAGCCCAATTTGTTCGGCTGTTACTTTATGTGGATTATTGAAATCTTTGATGTGATTGTCAATAGCTTCTGTAACATTATCTGAATCTGATACTTCTACATACTTGAATCCATCCCAGCGATAAAGTTTATTCGAACCACCGATACTATCAATATAAATAGTATTATGTCTTGGAATAAACTCTACACCTTCAGAATCAGTAAATTGAGTTTCAGTCATATACTTACCTTCGATAACATTCAGAGCTTCGTTAGGGATCTGTGAAACTTCTAATTTACCTTCGGAATCAAGTGTAGCTATACCATCAGGAGCACCTACTGAGTTTTCGATATTAGTAACTCTCTCGTCAATCTTATCAATATTACCTTGAAGATCACTACCAGAGTTATTAATTTTCTCCTCAAGTTCGGTCTTAACTGCATCTAAAGCTTCTTGTTGTGCGGTAGAAACAGGTTTATTGATATCAGAAGTATTATCAACATTACCTAAGCCTACTTGTTCGGCTGTAACTTTATGCGGATTATTGAAGTCTGAGATATGAGAATTAACCTTATCAGTTGTCTCCTTGCCTTTATCTCCCGCATAAGCAGTATCAGCCGTTTCACCTAAGTGGAGAGATTCTGATACTTCTACATATTTAACCCCTGTCCAACGATAAAGAAGATTAGTATCCTTAGTAACATAGATTTTTCCAACTTCTCCAGCTTCAGGTAGATGTTCGAAAGAGTCTACTTCAATTATATCATCTACTAAACTTGGCAATTGTTCTAGAGGTACTTTTCCGGCATCATCAAGAGTAGCTAAACCACCAGGCTGAGCAATAGAATCTTCAATATTAGTAACTCTCTCGTCAATCTTATCAATGTTATCTTGTAAGTCGTTTCCTGAGTTATTAATCTTTTCTTCTAGCTCTTTCTTAGTATTATCTACTAATTCCTGTGTAGCATTAGATACTGGTTTATCGAGGTCAGCTGTATTATCAACGTTTCCAAGACCTACCTGAGCTTTATCTACTTTATGAGGATTATTGTAGTCTGAAGTATGAGCATTAACCTTGTCTGTAGTAGCTTTACCTTTGTCTCCTGGGTAAGCTGTACTAGACGTTTCTCCAAGTGCAAGTGATTCAGAAATTTCTACATACTGAGAGCCTGACCATCTATAAGTCAAGTTAGTATCCTTAGTTACATAGATCTTACCAGTTTCACCAGTTTCAGGAAGTAAGTCAAATGAATCTACTTCGATTACATCATCTACGAAACTAGGTAATTGAGATGAAGGCACTTTTCCGGTTGCATCAAGTGTAGCAACTCCTTCTGGCATACCCATTTCGGAACGCTTAACCTGTGCATCATCTGTAACATTACCAAGACCTACCTGTTCTTTAGTTACTTGATGAGGATTACTCTTATCTTGGATGTGTGTATTAAGTGCTTCATTAGAACCAGCAGTAGCCTCTTCGATTTCTCTTCTAATATCTTTCATATCATCATCATGACGATGAGATAGGTTATCAATATTAGTTTGAAGCTCTGTCTTAGTTGCTTCAATCTTAGAATCAGTTGCTTGGAATTTAGCATCAGTCTTAGTTGCTAATTCAGTGATCTTAGATTCTAGATCAGTCTTAGTTACGGAAATACTAGATTCTAAGTCAGCTCTAAGAGTAGAAAGATCAGATTCTGTTTTAGTTGATAATTCAGAGATCTTATTATCCAACTCTTTCTTAGCAACTGTTAAATCATTTTCTGTCTTTGATGCTAAGTTATCAATATTATTCTGAAGTTCTGTCTTTGCTTCCTTCAGACTATTATTAACAGCAACAATATCAGCTTCTTCTTTAGCAGCAAGTTCGGCTAATTTATTCTCAAATTCTGATCTAAATACTTCTAAGTCTGCCTCAGTATTAGTTTGTAATTCAGAAATTTTATTTTCTAGTACGGTTCTTGTTTGATCAATTAATGCCTGTGTAGCATTAGAAATAGGTTTATCCTTATCTGCTGTATTATCTACATTACCCAGACCTACTTGATCTTTAGTAACCTTGTGAGGATTCTTATAGTCTGTTAAGTGTCTATTGAAATCATCATTAGTTGCTTTAGAATCTAGAGTTTCCTTAAGATTAGGAATATCCTCTATACCTAATTCAACAATTCCGATCTGACCATTTACAGACTTAACTGAATCTACATTATCAATTTTAACCCATCTACCATTACTATTAATTACCCAATCACCTGGATCAAAATCATATCCAAATTGAGAGCCTTTATTAATAGCTATATAGTAATGACCATTGGAATCAAAATCGTTAAGTTCAAGTTTAGGAACATTATTAACTGCATCCCAAACTCCTTGATATTTAACATTTCCAAGAACTGAATCTGGAAGTTGTGATTCCGGAACTTTACCATCTTCTCCAAGAGTAGCAACACCCTTAGGAACACCCATTTCAGAGCGTTTTATCTGAGCGTCATTAGTAACATTTCCAAGACCGATATCATTTCTATCTAAAGATGGATTTGTGGAAATTTTATAACCATTTACAGTATAGTTATCGATTGTCTCTTTAACTTCTGCAATCTTATCATCTACATCTTTATTGATAGTTTCACTAATTCCATCAAGTTTAGCTTTATCTTCTTTTGACATTACTCCATTTGATTCTGGAGTAGCTGTTGGAAGATTTTCTGTAGCTAATTCAGTGAAGTCATTAGAAGTGATATCATAACTCCAGTTTCTACCATCCAAGAAATATCCACCATTGAAAGTGAAAGTTCTCCAGTTACCGTCTAAGTTAATAAACTTAACTTTTATACCTGGAACTTTCTTTTCAGCTGGAAGGTAAGCATCTAATTTAGCAGCAGCATATTGGATGTGCCACTGATCTCCATTTTCTCCCTTACCTTCACCTGGAAATATTTCATTGATATTATAGACTACATCAGATTCAAGTTCTACTCTATCAGTTAATTCACCAACTGCTTCATCAATAGCATCCTGAACACCACTAAGTTTAAGACCTGTTTCTTCGATTGTAAAAAATCCTTCAGACTCAGGATCACGAAGAACACCAATAGTAGGATCGTTATGAGTACCTTCTACTATGATTCCTTTTCCCTCAGTAGCTGTTACACTATCTACTTTTCTTTCCTCTAATGAATCTACGAGTTCTTTAAGTTCTTTTCCTTTTTCAGCAGATAAAACTTGCTCTTTAGGATCACCACCTTCGAATGAATCTACGATGTTTTCCTTCTTTACGTAAGTCTTTTCTGCATCTTCTATTTTAAGATAGGGAGCAAGTTCAATAGATAAATCATATTCACCGATCTTTTCCCATTCTTTTATTTCTTTCCCTTCTTCGTCAACCTTAATAGTTACTATATATTCAGTATAACTCTGAAGTTCTCCGATATTATTTTCTTTTCTAAGAAGATAAATTTTATTTGTCTCTGCTTCCTCCAAAGAAGGTAGCTCATCCACCATTCTGAAAAGTGATGTATCTATAGTGCAAGAAATTACATTATCCTCACTGATACTAATCCCTTCTCCGGCTATCAATTTATCTTGCTTAGTATTTAATATCTCTTTCAGTGCTTCATCTGTAATTACTCCAGATAAGTATGGTTTCCATCCTCCAGCTTCATTTCTTTTTTCCCAATTAACAAGCTGATAAACTTCTTTGGCATCAATTACATACCACAATTGTCCAAGAGAATCATTACCAGAATTATCCCCTGTATCAGAAAGAATACAGTCGGGAATTTTATACAATGCTGAAAGAGAAGATACTGTTTTGTGTCCACTAACTTCTATAGCTCTAACAATTCCATATGCACTAGGATTGTTGGACACTAATCTATCTGCAAAATTTAACGCCATTGTACTATTTATTTAAATTCTAACTCAACATCAGTAAAAGCACCTGGATTATTAGTAACATAAACTATATAATCTATTACTACACCAGCACCATTAGTGATTTCTAATTCTACTTTGTTAAATGCCTTAATTACACGAATTCCATCCTGATAAATACTATCTAACTCACCAAGAACTTTAGGATAAGCAAAAATAGCATATTCATCCATTTCTGTAGAAAAATGTTCTAGAGTCTTTTTAGGATGTTCAGTAATTAATTCAGATGTTTTCAGAGATTTAATATCATACTCTACTAAGTCTTTTCCCTTAGTAGATACACCATAGAATAATCTATGTGCGAATGTTACTGATCTAGTATCTTCTGTATAATCATAAACGCCAGTACTTCTAACAACATCTTCTCCTCTAACCATAAAACCAGTCTTAGGAGCTTCAAGTTTAATAGAAATAGTAGCATCTTCTGTATAATAAGGACTAGTTACTATATCAGAACTAACATCAGTACCTGTAAGAGTATCCCAGAATGAACCCTTAACAACTCCAGTAGGATCTTTCTTTCCATCTTCACTTGTCCATGTATAAACTCCTTTGAAAACAGCCTTATATCCATTTTCAATTACAGGATTGTATTTATTTGGACTTGGAGTAATTGTTATAGGTTCGAATGCATTATTATAGAAATCCCAAGTTCCATTAATCTTAGGTTCTACAAGTTCTAAGTTTGTATTAAAAAGCTCATCTATTTTTTCTACTACCTCAATAAAAGTAGATTCTGTAAATTCTCTTTCAACTGAGAATTCAGATGTAAAACTATTCAGGATAATCTTTTCTGAATAATATTTCCCTGAATAAATCCACTCTAGAACTAATACATTTTTACACTGAGTTTCACACTCTATAATACTAGATTGAATAGATACAGGAACTATCGCTTTCCCAGAATCTACTCTTAAAGACGCAATTGAAATCTGATCTTTAATCTTTTCAGTAAGCTTAACAAAATTCTCTGCTCCACCAAAAATTTCTGCTATTTCTTCAGATGTACTTTCTGATGTTAACTCAGAAGTCATACTTGGGAATAACAATACTTTACTATCGATCAGTTTATTTATTTCTTCCTCCGATAATGCGAAGAAAGTTCCTTTAGTCCAAGCCTGTCTAGATCCTTTGATGAAAGCTATCGAAGTATCACTAATTTTTCCGGCTTCTAGATCTGCATTAAATTCCTCAAGAGTTTCATATTCAAGGAGAAAATCACCCCAAAAATTATCAACTCTAGGAACTCTAAGATCTACAACTACACCATCAGAATTTTTGACCCATATACTTTCCTCTCCGGCATGAAGACCTAAACCTAATTCACCTACTTCAAGCTGTTCTGGAGTAGGCATCTTTCCCTGTTCTACCGAATTTTTAAGAATAATTACGGTTGGTTCAGGAAGTTGATTTTTTACAATTATATCACTCATTGTCTTAGACATTTTGTACACTCCGGAACATCATTATTAGTTCTCCATTCCGTACTGTTTACTTCTTTATAATTATAGTAAGAATAACTTTCATCTTCTGGATAAACACCAGAACTCCAAGATTCGTAATCCGCTGTAGTCTGTCCTCTTCCACATTCATTATTACAAGGGCAGTCATTAGATTCGGGTTGAGCTAGAAGATTTTGATACTGGAATAAAATTCTAACTAACATAGCAGTCAAAACATTACTCCATGCATAAATAAATCTATCCTCATTGTATGGAATCTCAGAACCTTCAACGTATATTTCACCATTATCAATTCCAAGTTCACATCTAAGTTCATCTACAGCATAAAATACAATCTTAGCTTCACCATGATCTCGAATATCAAAAAACTCTTGAATATAAGTTTTGACATCTGATCCTTCTGGAAGTAAAGTTAATCTATCTGATATATATTTTAAGATATATGTGATATACGGAGCTAATTCACATCTCATGGAATAATCTATCTTAGCTATCCCTAGACATGATTTAATATTTTGAAGAGCTTGTTTATATGTGATGTATCCGTTTTTATCGTTCCATCTCATTATTATTTCACTTCAAAAATAGTAACTCCGTTTATTACCATCTTAACCAAAGTTTTTCTCTCTGGATCTAAGAATAGGTATAATCTATCCTTTTCAAATTGAAGGATATCCAAGGTATTTGTTACAATATCAACACCTTTACAAGAATCAGATTGCATTACACGATCTGATACAGAAAATTGAATACCTTTTGTAGTATTACCGTAACAATCTGACTGACAACTAGTATTAGTAATTCTAATACCATCTCCTTCTAAAATTTCAGAAGAACTAAGAGCTGTCTCTTATACACATCTCCGAGCCCACGAGACGCGTAGTAATCTCG
>ERZ1026999.743-NODE-743-length-12241-cov-4.724848_pt1 | contig 12241 bp, 9 predicted proteins | sample MGYA00519453_ERZ1026999 | MGnify/ENA primary metagenome ERZ1026999 (study PRJEB26926, sample SAMN06164453) | human gut metagenome | biome: ENVO:00009003; feature: ENVO:2100002; material: ENVO:00002003 | host: Homo sapiens | place: USA | collected 2012 ...
GCAGAGCTTCCATCCGCATATCATCATCCACGCACAGCAGGATGTGTTCCAGATCAGCACGGGCGAAGCGGTTTTCGGAAATTTTTCCGATGCTGCCGTCTTTCATATTCGTGCCGAATATAGCGGACAGCACCGCACCGATTTGAGATTTGCCCTCGCCGCCGTTGCCCTTGAGCAGCATCATCACCTGCCCGCGGTTCGTCGGAATCAGGCAGTAGCCGAGGTATTCCTGCAAGGTCAAAATGTCCTCCGGTTCCAGCAAGTCAGACAAAAACCGTAGCCATGTCACCGGCTGCGGCGCGCTGGGGTCATATCGGATGGGGAGACGGTTGCGGCAGAATTCTTTTTCGACACGAAACTCACCATTGAGAAACAGCGTGCCGTTGGCAACATGAATACGGTCCTCCTGAATGGGCAGCTCTGGCGTGTAGGCCTCCAGCCTGAGCGTTTCCAGCAGGCTTGTGGCGCGGCGGGCCGTGCCGCTCGTAAAATGCGGGCGCAGCATCTCATAATCTGTTTGCAAATGCCTTCTTCGTCGGCAACGCGACCCTCCACGGTGAAAAAGCTGCCGTCCACGCAGACCATCGGGTGCGCCGACAGAAAGTCCTCGCAGAACAGGACTTCGTTGAAGTGCTTATTCTGTATCCAGCGCGGCGGTTCATTTCGTTCCATGTGATTCCTCCCTGATCTGTCGGTTTCGCGCCTCCATCCGCATGAGCCGCTCGTCCTTCTGCAAGTCAGCCACCACCTCGGCGCGCTCCTGCGGCGTGCCGCAGGCCAGAATGTCCAGCATATTCCCGATGCGCTCGAGCATATGGCATGCCTCCGCATAGCGCGGGTCGATGGCGTCCTCCGGCGATTGCGGGGCACAGTGCTCCTTCCGGTCCTGCAAGATTTGCAGATAGTCCCCCAGCACACGGAAGCAGCGCCGCTCGGTTTCCGCCTGCGATGCTCCCCGCTGTAGCCTTGCGAGAATGGACGGCTTTTGCTCGGTCATGCCGAAATCTGTCGCCAGCTTCTTCGCCGCGTCATAACCGCTCAGGTTGAACAGCCTCGCCGCAAGGTCGATCACGTCAGCAGTTGCCCCGCAACCGAAGCAGTAGAAGTAATTCTCATTCAGCTTCATGCTGGGCGTGCGGTCGGCGTGGAAGGGGCAGCAGATCATGCTGCCACGGTTTACTTCCAATCCGTAGTATTCGGCAGCCTCTTTCACGGAAACTGCCATCTTGATTTGTGTAAATAAATCCATACCTGTTTCCTCCTGTAAAATAATTGAACTTCGCCGTTCTACCCGATGCCGTTCCTGACCGAGTCCTTACCCCGGCGTTGCCTCTTCCTTGGTACGCTGAATGCGATACTTCTCTGGAAAGCATATCCTCATCGGACGGTCATGAAATTTTCAAGGTTCTGCGTGGTTTATGTCTAAATTTTAGTAAGAAAGCAGGCCCGTTCCCATATATCCAAGAGGTAGGAAAAGTGGGGTAGAAGTTGAAATTTTCCGCGCTTTGAGACACAAAACGGAAAAGCATGATATAATACAGAAAAAGGTGAAAAGAAGACTGCTGTATGCAAGTCAAGCTGACAATCGGAGAGCGGTTGAAGGATTTACGAGTAGAACGAAAGCTGACCTTGGAGCAGCTTACCGCCGAGGTGGGTATCTCGAAATCCGCGCTTGGCAAATATGAAGCAGATAACGGCAAGGACATCAGCCCGTACAGCATCTTGGTGCTGGCTGACTATTACGGCGTTTCCTGCGACTATCTGATGGGGCGGACGGAAACAAAAAATCACCCAAACACAGCTCTGCATGAGCTGCATTTGAGTGATGCTTCGATTGATGTATTAAGAACAGGCAAGTTCAACCACCGGCTGCTGTCGGAGTTGATCTGCCATAAGGATTTCCAGCGGCTTATGCTGGATGCGGAAATTTACGTTGACCGGATCGCAGATATGCGCGTCAACGATATGAACGCCGTGCTGGAAGCCGTCCGGCAGATGGCGTTGATGAAAAACGGCGGCGAAGAAAATGACCTGCACCTGCGGACGCTGGAAGTGGCGCAGATTCGGGAAGATGAATATTTCGGAAGCCTGATTGCGGATGACCTGAAAGGCATTCTCCGTGACATTCGGAGTGAACACCGCCCCGATACCATGACTGCGGATGAAGTCTCCTTTGCAGAAAATATGTAGAACCAGTTACGGGAGGCAATGAACTTTGAGGGAAGCTCGGAAGAAAAGAAAGTAAAAGCATTACTTGCCACATTAGGGATCGATTACGATGCCATCACAATGGAACAGTTTGTCAACTTGATCGAGGTGCTGAATCTGTCCAAACACCTGAAAACTCCCATCAGCCAGCGCGGGAAAACGACCATGACCCACGGCAAAGGGAAGCGGAAGAAACACTGAAACAAAGGCGGCGCTGCGGCGGGACGGGGCTTTATATACCCTTCCTTCCTTTTCCGGCCAGTCGGATTTTGCTTCTCAAAAATCCTGCGTTTGTGACGTAACCCGCGTCATAAAATCCGCCTGTCCTACTGACGCAGAAAAGTGTCTGCCTACCACTATCTGCCCTCATAGCAGATGGCGAAGCCAGCCCCTTTCCCGCGTCAGCCGGAAGCAAAGGTATAACACACTAGACTTTGCAGAGCAAAATCGTGTGCCAACAGGGATGCTCGCGCCCCTATTGGAAACCCTGCGTCAAAGGGGATTTTCCCCTCTGAACTCCCCATATTTTCTTCGCAGACGGGTACCCAAACTGTAAAAACGCAGTTTGGAACACCTGCTCAGAAAATGCAAAAGGAAGTCCGTACCGATGAGTGGCGGATTTCCTTTTTTGCTGACAATCTGAAATCGTTACGATACAGCTTTCGATTGTCAGCGCCTGCGAGGGGACATGATGCGTAGCAGACGACAGCCAAATTCTAATTTTATCATTAATGCAAAAATGAGGAATTTGATATTGACAGCGATGTAATTCAAGGATATACTATAATTGCATCATTCGATAAGATTTGATGAAATTGAAATTCAAATGAGGGCAGTGCATGAGAGCGTTCGACTTCAAAACAGAATACAACAAATTGCTGACGCCAGAGGTCGTGGCCTACCTGACGCAGATTCACGAATACAAGGGGCAGCAAAATCTCTTTATCGAGGCTAAAGCGGATGCGTTGTCTGAACTTCTGGAAGTTGCGAAAATTCAGAGCACAGAGGCATCTAACCGCATCGAGGGAATTATCACCACGGATGACAGACTGAAGAAAATCGTGCGTGATAAAACAATGCCAAAAACTCGCAGTGAAAAAGAGATTGCTGGATACCGCGATGTGCTTGCAACGATCCATGAAAGCCACGATTTCATTCCTCCAAAGCCATCTATCATTTTGCAGCTTCACCGGGATCTGTACAAATACAGCGGTAAGTCCATCGGTGGCTGCTTCAAAAATTCGGATAACGTGATTGCCGAAGAACTGCCGGACGGTCAGCAGATTGTCCGGTTTGAGCCTGTTCCTGCGTGGGAAACGCCGGAGGCTATTACGGCGCTGTGCAGCGCGTTTGAAGCGGCTATGCAGGATGCTGAACTCGACCCGTTGCTGCTGATTCCCATCTTTATACTGGACTTTCTCTGTATCCATCCCTTCAACGATGGCAACGGCCGCATGAGCAGGCTCCTGACACTGCTGCTCCTGTACCGCTCTGGCTATATCGTTGGCAAATATATCAGTATTGAGAAACTGATTTCCGACATCAAGGAAACCTATTACGAGACTCTGCAAGCCAGCTCCTATAACTGGCATGAGGGAACCAACGACTATGCCCCCTTTGTCACCTATATGCTGGGTGTTCTGGTGGCGGCGTACCGGGATTTCGAGAGCCGGATCGAGCTGCTGACCACCAAGGGCCTGTCCAAGCCCGACCGGGTGCGCGAGATCATCAAAAACCACCTCGGCAAGATCACCAAGAGTGAAATCATGGCCAAATGCCCGGATATCAGCCAGATCACCGTCCAGCGCGCGCTGGCAGATCTGCTGAAATCCGGCGAGATCATCAAACTCAGCGGCGGACGCTACACTTCTTATACTTGGAACAGGGAGAGAGAATAAATGATTACAGGTGAACTGAAAAACAAAATCGACAGCCTCTGGGATATTTTTGCGGCGGGCGGACTGGTGAACCCGCTGGATGTTATTGAGCAGATCACCTATCTGATGTTCATCCATGATCTGGATGACACCGACAATCTCCGGGCCAAGGAAGCTGCCATGCTGGGGCTGCCGTATCAGAGCATTTTTGCGGACGAGGTGCAGGTCGGTGACCGTACCATCGATGGCCAGCAGCTTAAGTGGAGTGTATTCCACGATTTCCCCGCCGGAAAGATGTACAGCGTGATGCAGGAGTGGGTGTTTCCCTTTATCAAAAATCTCCACGGAGATAAGAACAGCGCCTACTCCAAGTATATGGACGACGCCATTTTCAAGCTGCCCACGCCGCTGCTGCTGTCCAAAGTAGTGGATGCACTGGACGAGATTTACCGCCTGATGAGTGAATCTCAGGCGGTGGATGTGCGGGGCGATACCTATGAATATCTGCTGAGCAAAATTGCCCAGTCTGGCCTCAACGGCCAGTTCCGTACCCCGCGCCATATTATCCGCATGATGGTGGAGCTGATGGACCCAAAAGCAGACGATGTGATCTGCGACCCGGCCTGCGGCACTTCCGGCTTCCTTGTTTCTGCGGGTGAATACCTGAAGGAGCACCGCAAAGAAGAAATCTTCTTCAACCGCCAGAAGAAGGATCATTATATGAATCATATGTTCTTCGGCTATGACATGGACCGCACCATGCTCCGCATCGGCGCGATGAACATGATGACCCATGGTATTGACAACCCCTTTATCGAGTACCGGGACAGCCTGTCTGACCAGAACCCGGACAAAGAGAAGTATTCCTTGATTTTGGCCAACCCGCCATTTAAGGGCAGTCTGGACGCAGACACCGTGTCGGCGGATCTTCTCAAGGTCTGCAAGACCAAGAAAACGGAACTGCTGTTTTTGGCTCTGTTCCTGCGGATGCTGCGCATCGGCGGGCGCTGCGCCTGCATCGTGCCGGACGGCGTACTGTTCGGCTCTTCCACCGCACACAAAGCCATCCGCAAAGAGCTGGTGGACGGCAACCGGCTGGAGGCCGTGATCTCCATGCCCAGCGGCGTATTCAAGCCCTATGCAGGGGTGTCTACCGCGGTGCTGATCTTCACCAAGACCGGCCACGGTGGTACAGACAATGTGTGGTTCTATGATATGACCGCCGACGGCTTTTCGCTGGACGATAAGCGCAGCCCGGTGGCAGACAACGATATCCCTGATATCATTGCACGGTTCCGCAATCTGGATGCCGAAAAAGACCGCCAGCGCACGGAAAAATCCTTCTTCGTGCCCAAGGCGGAGATCGTGGAAAACGGCTATGACCTGTCCATCAATAAATACAAGAAAACCGAGTATAAGCCCGTGGAGTATCCGCCTACCAACGAGATTTTGGCGGAGCTGCGGCGACTGGAGAAGGAAATCGGTACTGCGATGGATGAACTGGAGGGAATGTTGAAATGAAAAAAAGCGTATATAACTATATTTGCAGCCATCCGGATGCAAGCATTCACGATATTGCCCCTGTGGTAAATGAACCGGAATTGGAAGTCTTGAAAACGGTAAATGCTCTTTATAGAGATGGGTATGTCACATTAAGCAGAATTGTTCCGCTCAGCCCGGAGAATTCTGATAGCTGCCGGTACTCTGCGACTGGCAAGCAATATTCTGGTGATTAAATTCGGATTTGTGGGGATGAAGCGATGAGAGCAAGACTTGAAGATGTATGTGAAAGAGGTTCGTCAAACCTGCGGCAAGCGGATGTTGCAGGAAGAAGCGGCGACTATCCGATTTACGGTGCGTCTGGGTACATTGGAAATGTTGATTTTTATCATCAGAAACTACCTTATGTGGCGATCGTGAAAGACGGCGCAGGGATAGGTAGGACTGCACTGCTTCCTGCGAAATCGTCGGTTATTGGTACGATGCAGTACCTTTTGCCCAAAAAGAATGTGCTACCGGAGTACCTTTACTATGTTGTCAGATATATGCATTTAGAGAAATACTTCTCGGGGGCAACAATTCCGCACATCTATTTCCGAGATTACAAAAGCGAAGAGTTCAATTTAGTGCCAGTAGATTACCAAGAAGAAATTGTTGCCACGTTAGGGAAGATAGAGGCAATTGTTGCTGCTCGTCAGCAGCAACTTCAAAAGCTGGATGAACTCGTCAAAGCCCGATTTATCGAACTGTTTGGTGATCCGTTGGGTAACGACAAGGGATGGCAGAAAGCTTTAATTGCCGAGGTATGTAATGCGATTTTTGGTGGAGGGACACCCTCAAAAAGTCATCCAGAATACTTCGCAGGATCTATACCGTGGGTATCACCAAAGGATATGAAGTCTTCGGTGATTAACGACAGCATAGATCATATCACGGAGGAAGCAATCGCTCACAGTACAACGAATCTTGTGCCTGCAAATTCGGTACTAATGGTAATACGGAGCGGAATTTTGAAGCACACATTACCTGTTGCCGTTAACAGTCTGCCGGTTACAATCAACCAAGACATGAAGGCGTTTGTGCCCAATGAGACTGTAAAAACTGCATTTTTACTGTACTTCTTTAAGGCAATTGAGAATGATGTGCTTGCGGGCGTTCGTGGTGTGACAGCGGATAACATCGACTTCAAAGCATTCCAGAAGCGAACCATCATCGTACCACCCTTGGCACTGCAGGAGCAATTCGTAGCCTTCGTCACCCAGGCTGACAAATCAAAAGTTGCCGTACAGAAAGCGTTGGACGAAGCACAGCTGCTGTTTGACAGTCTGATGCAGAAATATTTCGGATAAATTGAGAGGAGGATATAAAATGCTATTAGATGTAATTGAACAAAGACATATCTGCATTTCCCTTCGTATATTCGATCCCGAAGATTTAGCTACCGGCTGGGAAGTGAAAGCTATCATTGAAAATCCAGACATTTTCGAAGACTTCTTCTCAAAATATCCACTACAACAAATTGAATGTTTTGATGATTATTACCTTTATTTCTTATCTTTGAAAATGCAAAATTTTTCGACGATTGTTCCGAAACTTCTTCAAGAGGATCATAAAGTCAAGATTACAGCCCTTTCAAAAGCTGCCGGAAGTGCTGTCCAAGCATTGGGGCCAGGAAGCGCCATAAAATACATAAACGGGAATATTGAAGAGATTTTCGATACGGATGTGTCAAAGCACGATATACATTTCGTTACACTAGACTTTATAGCAAAATACAATTCGGGTATAAAAAAAGAGACTTTTCTATATTTGTGTAAAAATTATGGCTATCTGCTCATTGATCGCTATGAAGCTTTTGAGGCTATCTTTGAGCAAACTCCTGAACTATTCCAAACATTATTTCCTTCAGGAAAACTTGATGATATCAGCCCATATAGGCTTAAAAAAGTGCTTGATATATGGCAACATATTATGCTAAAAGCAAAAAGCAGCCTAAAGGATACGGTTTCAATGATCATTCCAGTCCTTTTCGCTGATGTTATTACGCTGGCAGAATCGGCGACAATTGAAAATGTTTTACAAATTGAGGGAATCGTTCGAATATTTCATTCATTTCTTCAGCGTATCCAGAGTCCTTTGGCAAACAAGTTTGATCCGTATGCTAAAGATATAGAAGCACTTCTCTCTAAATACATAACAGAACGAGGACAATCCTTCAAGTATGAAATTCCCGTGGAAAAGATTGTTGAGCAGTGGAAGGCAACAAAAAAATGGGAGTTACGGTTGCTTAGTATCACACATGCTTTTTCTGTAGTTGACGGACGATATTTTTGTGTTAGCAGGATTGACACACAGCCCGAACCCAAATCGAGTTTAATGGATTTAGTCGGTACCAATATCCCAACTGATGATTATTACACCATGAGCTACCAACAGGCACTTTCTGTTTGTGCAAGCATTGAAACGGGGACAGTATTAGGCATTATACACGAACAAGAAACAGCAAGCGAATATTATTCCCTACTATCTTCCTCTGTCAAATATATTTCTGATAAATTATATGCTGAAAACGAAGAACTTGAGCGTGATATTGAGCAGCTCATCACAATGGTGCAGCTTGTTATTGGGAATCATGATGCGGATGAAAAAACGATGCATTCCTTATGCTATGGGGCGGCAATGTTCATCTGTGCACTATCAGAAAAGCTTTTAAGACTTTTTTACATGAGTCTGATAAAGGATAGTTTATATGTTCCAATCAACAAAGCAACACTGGGCGATTTGTTAAGTGAGAGCAATGATGATATACTTAATGTCTTCGGTTTCCATCACATAAAAGGACTTTCCTTCTTCTTGATGCAGACCCCGCAGAAAAATGTGGGCTACAATATCAGAAACAATCTTGCACACTGGTCCAATATATCAACGGATTTGCTTTCCCCGACCTTTGTGGCACAGTTGTTATGGCTTTTTACGGATATTTTAAATACGGTGTTTTGGTATTTTTTGAAAGATTCGTTGAAATGAGGATAACGGAATGACTAATTTCGATATTTTTGCCTCCACCCTACAATTTGAATCCTTTGCCTCCGTAGCGGTATCTGCGGAAAGAATTCTACATATCGACCCCTCCGCCTGCGTGCTGAACTGCCGCAGGGCGATGGAGTTTGCCGTGAAGTGGATGTACTCCGTGGACAAGGCGCTGGTCATGCCCTATCAGGATGCACTGGTCAGCCTGATGAACACCGAGGACTTCCGGGATATCGTTGGCGCGGACATCTGGCGGCGGATGGATCTGATCCGTCGCATGGGCAATAACGCCGCACACAGCGGTAAAAAGATTACCGAGGAGCAGGCGGCGCTGTGTCTGGAAAACCTCTATGTATTCTTGGACTTCGTGGCCTATTGCTATGGTGAGAGCTACACAGAGGGGCATTTTGACCGTTCCTTGCTGATGCAGCCCGCCGAAGCGCCCGCAGTTCCTTCGCAGACGATACCCGATGTGGATTTTGCAGCCCTTATGGCGGAGAATGCCGCTTTGAAGGAAGAGCTCACCGCCCGCCGTACCGCGCAGCAGCAGACCTATGTGCCCAAGCCGCTGGATTTGTCCGAATACAAGACCCGGAAACTTTACATCGACACCATGCTCACCGACGCCGGTTGGACGGAAGGGAAGGATTGGCTGAACGAGGTGGAACTACCCGGTATGCCAAACAAGTCCGAGGTGGGTTATGCGGACTATGTGCTCTACGGCGATGATGGCCGCCCGCTGGCAGTGGTGGAGGCTAAGCGCACATGCGTGGATGTGGCCAAGGGACGCCAGCAGGCAAAGCTCTATGCAGACCTGCTGGAAAAGAAGTATCACCGCCGTCCGGTCATTTTCCTGACCAATGGCTTTGAGACCCGCATTACGGACAATATCTATCCCGAACGCAAGTGTGCCGCTATCTACTCCAAGCGGGATCTGGAAAAACTGTTCAATCTCCAGACCATGCGGACAAGCCTGAAAAATGTCATGGTGGATCGGAAGATAGCCGGACGCTATTATCAGGAGGACGCCATCAAAGCTGCCTGCGATGCCTTTGCACGCAACCGGCGCAAGGCGCTGCTGGTCATGGCCACCGGCTCCGGAAAAACGAGAACAGTTATTGCCCTATGCGATGTGCTGCTCCAGCATGGTTGGGTGAAAAATATTCTCTTCCTTGCTGACCGCAACAGTCTGGTAACGCAGGCCAAGCGCAGCTTTGTGAATCTGCTGCCTGATCTCTCCGTTACCAATCTCTGCGAGGAGAAGGATAACTACACAGCGCACTGCGTATTTTCCACCTATCAGACCATGTACAACGTCATCGACAGTGTACAGGACGAGGAGGGCAAACTCTTCACCTGCGGGCATTTCGATCTGGTCATCTGCGACGAAGCTCACCGCTCCGTTTACAACAAATACAGGGATATTTTCAACTACTTTGATGCCCCGCTGGTGGGGCTGACGGCCACGCCGAAAGACGAAATTGACAAGAATACCTATGAGATTTTTGAGTTGGAAAATGGCGTGCCCACCTATGGCTATGAGCTGGCGCAGGCGGTCAAGGACGGGTATCTGGTGGATTTCCTGTCTGTAGAAACGAAACTGAAATTCATTGAACAGGGCATTGTCTACGATGAACTTTCCGACGCGGACAAGCGGGCTTACGAGGACACTTTTGAGGACGAGAATGGTGAACTTCCGGAGAGTATTGCATCGTCGGCGCTGAACGAGTGGATTTTCAATGAAGATACCATCCGGCAGGTGTTGAATACGCTGATGACCAATGGCCTGACCATCGACTATGGCAGCAAATTGGGCAAAACCATCATCTTTGCAAAGAACCACATCCACGCCGAGAAAATCCTTGAGGTGTTCAACAAGGAATATCCGCACTTGCCCGGTTTCGCCAAAGTCATCGACAACTATATGACCTATGCGCAAAGCGCCATCGATGAGTTTTCTGATCCGAAAAAGCTGCCGCAGATTGCCATTTCTGTAGATATGCTGGACACCGGCATTGACGTGCCGGAGGTGCTGAATCTGGTGTTTTTCAAGAAGGTCATGAGCAAGGCGAAGTTCTGGCAGATGATCGGGCGAGGCACCCGTCTGTGCCCGAGGCTGCTGGACGGTAAGGACAAGGACAAGTTCTACATATTTGACTTTTGCGGCAACTTTGAGTTCTTTCGCATGAACAAGGGACGCCCCACTGCCAATATGATTGCCTTACAAGGAGCGATCTTCCATCTGAAGGCCCAAATTGCGTTCAAATTGCAAGACTTGGCGTATCAGACGACGGATCTCATTGCCTTCCGCAAGGCGTTGGTAGAGGATATGGTAGGCAAGGTGCAGGAGCTGAACAGGGAGAACTTCGCTGTCCGGCAGCACCTCAAATATGTAGAGCTTTACTCAAATGCGGACAACTACAATGCGCTGACCTATGAGGACACCCTGCTCATGGGGCAGGAGTTGGCACCGCTCATCACGCCGGAGGAAGACGATGCTAAGGCGCTGCGGTTCGATGCGCTGATATACGGCATTGAGCTTGCCTATCTCGTCGGAAAGAAATACGGCAAAGCCCGCAGCGACCTGTTTAAGAAGGTTTCCGCTGTTGCATCTGTGGCGAACATCCCGGAAATCATGGCGCAAGCCGAATTGATTGACAAAATTCTGCATACGGATTATGTAGAGAATGCCGGAATCAACGAATTTGAGCATATCCGGGAAAATCTGCGAGACCTTATGAAGTATATCCCGCAAACCAGCGTGCGCTATGATACGAATTTTGATGATGAGATTCTCTCTGTAGACTGGAATGAGTCAGATTTGGAAAATGATGACCTTAAGAATTACAAGGCTAAAGCAGAATTCTATGTGCGGCAGCACATGGACAATGTGGTGATTGCCAAGCTCAAAAGCAATGTCCCCCTGACCGCGGAAGATGTACAGGCACTGGAGAAAATTCTTTGGAGTGAAGTCGGCACCAAGCAGGACTATGAGGCCGAGTATGGGCAAAAGCCGCTGGGCGAGTTCGTGCGGGAAATTGTCGGGCTTGATATGAATGCAGCAAAAGAAGCCTTTGCTCAGTATCTGAATGATGCCAGCCTCGATAGCCGACAGATTTATTTCGTAAATCAGATTGTGGAGTACATTGTTCATAACGGCATGATGAAAGATATGTCCGTTTTGCAGGAAGCACCGTTTACCGACTACGGCAGCATCGTGGAAGTGTTCACAGACCTGTCCGTGTGGGCAGGCATCCGACAGGCGATTGAACGGGTCAATGCCAATGCGTTGGCAGCGTGAGTTGTATTTTGGTGGAAGGAGATTTAATAAATGGCAAACATTATTGCAGTAATCTGGGACTGTGACAAAACCCTGATTGACGGTTATATGCAAGATCCGATTTTTGCAGAATATCAAATTAACTCGTCTGATTTTTGGAAAAAAGTAAATGCGAAGCCAATGGAACTCGCAGAGAAAGGGATTCGAGTAAATCGGGATACTTATTACCTGAACTACTTTATTGAATGCGCTCATAACGGGACTTTTAAGGGATTAAATAATCAAAAACTCAATGGCTATGGGAAGAAACAGAAATTTTATAGAGGCGGTCTCTTATACACATCTC
>ERZ1026999.773-NODE-773-length-11565-cov-7.340660_pt1 | contig 11565 bp, 8 predicted proteins | sample MGYA00519453_ERZ1026999 | MGnify/ENA primary metagenome ERZ1026999 (study PRJEB26926, sample SAMN06164453) | human gut metagenome | biome: ENVO:00009003; feature: ENVO:2100002; material: ENVO:00002003 | host: Homo sapiens | place: USA | collected 2012 ...
CTAGTCGTCGGCAGCGTCAGATGTGTATAAGAGACAGGTACTCGTATGGCTGGGACGTTCGCTGATAAAGGCGGTCTGACCGCGGTCGGCGCCTGAGCGCCCGCACGCCGCCGCACAAAAAAAGGGCCGGACAATATGTCCGGCCCTTTCATTTATGATCCGGTTCGGGCTTCGCCCGGAACCTGATGCAACAGGGCTGTCAAGCCCTTCGAAATCGGAATTACTTGCGGTAGATCTTCGTGTAGCCGTAGATAGCCTCGTCGCCGAGTTCCTCCTCGATGCGGAGCAGCTGGTTGTACTTGGCCATACGGTCCGAACGCGACGCCGAACCGGTCTTGATCTGACCGGAGTTGGTAGCCACGGCGATGTCGGCGATCGTCGAATCCTCGGTCTCGCCCGAACGGTGCGACGTAACCGACGTGTAACCTGCACGGTGAGCCATCTCGATGGCGTCGAGCGTCTCGGTCAGCGTACCGATCTGGTTTACCTTGATCAGGATCGAGTTGGCGCAACCGGTCTCGATACCCTTCTTCAGGAAATCTACGTTGGTCACGAACAGGTCGTCGCCCACGAGCTGGCATTTGTCGCCGATCTCGGCGGTCAGCAGCTGCCAGCCTTCCCAGTCGTTCTCCGACATACCGTCCTCGATCGAGTCGATGGGGTATTTCGCTACGAGCGACTTGAGGTACTCGACCTGCTCCTTCGAGCTGCGCTTGGCACCCTTCTCGCCTTCGAACTTGGTGTAGTCGTACACGCCGTCGGCGTAGAACTCCGACGAAGCGCAGTCCATGCCGATCGACACATCGCCGCCTTCGCATTTGCGGCCGGGCTTGTAACCGGCCATCTTGATTGCCTCGAGGATCGACTCGATAGCGTCCTCCGTACCGTTCAGCGCGGGAGCGAAACCGCCCTCGTCACCGACCGCCGTCGAAAGGTTGCGCTTGTGGAGCACCTTCTTCAGGTTGTGGAACACCTCGGCGCCCATGCGGATAGCCTCCTTGAACGAGGGGGCACCCACGGGACGGATCATGAACTCCTGGAATGCGATCGGGGCGTCCGAGTGCGAACCGCCGTTGATGATGTTCATCATCGGAACAGGCATCACGTAGGTGTTTGTTCCGCCTATATAGCGATAGAGGGGGACGTCAAGATAGGCTGCGGCTGCTTTGGCTACGGCAAGTGAAACGCCCAGGATGGCATTGGCGCCCAGATTGGACTTGGTTTTTGTGCCGTCCAGTGCCAGCATGGCATGGTCGATGCTCATTTGTTCAAGGGCCGACATACCGACCAGTTTGGGAGCGATGATGTTGTTGATGTTGTTGACGGCTTTCAGCACACCTTTGCCGCCGTAGCGTTTTTTGTCGCCGTCGCGCAGTTCCAAAGCCTCATGTTCGCCGGTGGATGCGCCGGAGGGTACGGAAGCCCGGCCGGTGAAGCCCGACTCCAAAATCACATCAACTTCCACAGTGGGGTTTCCTCTTGAATCGAGGATTTCACGTCCGATAATTTTTTCTATTTTCATCTTCTTCTGTTTTAAGTGTAAATTCTATGAACAATAACAAACGAAGGTGGAAAATGGTTCGGACTTTCCCTTATGACTGTGATTTTAAAAAGTTCGCCCTACGATGCTTCCGCCCAATGCTGCGAATATGCCCAGCAGGATACTTAATAGAGTATATGTGGCGAACAGTCCGTAGAATCCTTGTTTCATCAGGATCAATCCGTCATTGGAGAATGTGGAAAAGGTGGTGAAGCCGCCGCACAATCCGGTGGTCAGCAACATGCGTACTTCCGTAGATAGGTTGAAACGTGCGGACAAGGCATAGAACAGCCCTATCAGAAAACTTCCGGTTATGTTGACGGCAAACGTGGCCCAGGGAAAGGAGTAGGGCACTATCCGTTCGTGAAGGGCCATTTGTACGCAATAGCGTAATAGGCTGCCGGTGCCGCCGCCCAGAAATACGGCTATCAGTATTTTAGTCATGATGCTTGTTTTTTTTGAGTATGTTTCAGGTTGCAAAGGTAATGAAGGCAGGGGAATTTCAACCAATCTTCGGGTGGGTTTTATGGGGTGGATGGAGATTTACTAAAACGTTGGGGGAGATTTAGTAAATCATTGCCGGAGATTTAGTAAATCGTCGGAGGGGTTTGAGTAAGCAGATAAAGAGAGGGCCGGGCAGGCGGTGTATTCGTTGGGTGAATACAGCCGGTTCCGGCTGTAAACCGAACCTGAGGGTTTAAGCGCTTAATTGTAGAGAGCATATCAGAGTCGGGCATTGATAATCTGTGATTTATCAGTCCGGATTGTAGAGATTGCCCCTGTTTATTTCAAATTCCTTTCCCGCCTGATTTTTACTGTTGTAGAGATGCCTTTTTGTTAACTGTTTGCTGTTTAGGCGTTTACGCAAAATGGTTGTAGATGCCCTTTCCTTGCGTTTCCGTCATTCTCCCCCTAACTTTGCAACATCGGATTTGAGAAACAAATGCAGAACTGTTGAGGCCTCGCAGTGAACTTTTGCTTCTTGAAAAAGATAAAGGGCTCCGGCCTGTTACATTATTATATAATAACCTTTTAAAACATTAAAAATTATGGGACTTCAGTATGTAGTAGCTAAACGTGTATTCGGTTTCGACAAGGATAAAAATGTGAAGTATGTAGCCAAATCCGTAGGGTCAGGCGAGTTAGGCACTGATAAATTGTGTGCCAAAGTGAGCCGTATCCTCGGTATCCACAGGAAAACGGTGGATTTGGTGGCTGCCGGCCTTGTAGACATCATGTCGGAAGAAATAGAGGACGGAAAGACTGTCCGTTTAGGAGATTTCGGGCTTTTCCGCCCTTCTTTTGTGGGAAAATGCGCCGATACGCAAGAAGGGGTGACGGCAAGCAATATTGTGCGTAAGCGTATTCTCTTCTTTCCGGGAAAGGCCTTCAGTGCGATGCTGGACAAGATGAGCGTCACCCGGATGGCAATGCCCGATACGGATTATACCGACGGCAGCCAGGGCAATGAAGGCAAGCCTGAAAATCCGGATATATCCGGTGGAGGTGAAGAAGAGGATCCTTTGGGATAAAGCCGAATCCTCCGAACCGGTAAGAAGATGAAGATGAGAATGAAGGGCAGTGGTGTCCTTCATTCTTATGCAAACGTTTTCTGACAAATTATCCGGATTTTATGCGATTGCTTCCTATATAATTCCTTATCCTGCTTATATTTGTGGCACGATAACTAATTAAAATACCATAGCATGAGAAACATGAAGACTATTTTCACTAAACTGGCCTGCTTCCTGCTCGCCCTTTTCATGAGCGGCGCAGCAATGGCCGAGAGCATTACTTCGCCTGACGGCCAACTCCGATTGAACTTTTCGGTAAATCCCCAGGGTGAACCTGTTTACGAACTTTCCTACAAAGGAAAAGCGGTTATTAAGCCTTCGAAACTCGGTCTGGAACTGAAAAATGATCCGGGATTGATGAACGGATTTACTTTGGCCGGTACCGAAACCTCTACGTTTGATGAAACCTGGGAACCGGTGTGGGGTGAAGTAAAACAAATCCGTAACCACTATAATGAAATGGCCGTAACGCTGAATCAGAAGGCGCAGGACCGCAATATCATCATTCGTTTCCGCCTCTTTGACGACGGTCTCGGCTTCCGTTACGAGTTCCCTTTGCAGAAGAACTTGAACTACTTTGTTATCAAGGAAGAACGTACCCAATTTGCTATGGCGGGCGACCATAAGGCGTTTTGGATACCGGGCGACTACGATACGCAGGAGTATGACTACATGGAGTCCAAACTTTCCGAAATACGCGGATTGATGGAGGAAGCTGTCACAGGCAACGCCTCGCAGACACAATTCTCTCCGACAGGTGTGCAGACCTCCCTTCAGATGAAGACGGCAGACGGATTGTACATCAACCTGCATGAAGCAGCTTTGGTGGACTATTCTTGTATGCACCTGAACCTGGACGACAAGAACCTGGTTTTTGAGTCTTGGCTGACCCCCGATGCAGTGGGTGACAAAGGCTATATGCAGGCTCCCTGCAAGTCGCCATGGCGTACGGTTATTGTCAGCGATGACGCACGCGACATCCTTGCTTCCAAGCTGACTCTGAACCTGAACGAGCCTTGTGCCTATGAAGATGTTTCTTGGATTAAACCGGTGAAATATGTAGGCGTATGGTGGGAAATGATTGCCGGCAAAAGCACTTGGGCATATACGGACGAACTGCCCTCTGTCAAACTGGGCGAAACGGACTATTCCAAGACAAAGCCCAACGGACGCCATGGCGCCAACAATGAAAACGTGAAGAGATATATCGACTTTGCGGCTGCCAACGGTTTCGACCAAGTGCTGGTGGAAGGTTGGAACGAAGGCTGGGAAGACTGGTTCGGACATTCCAAAGATTATGTTTTCGACTTTGTAACCCCATACCCCGATTTCGATGTAAAGATGCTGAACGCTTACGCCAAGAGCAAAGGTGTGAAGCTGATGATGCATCATGAAACATCTTCTTCCGTCCGCAATTACGAACGCCACATGGACAAAGCCTATCAGTTCATGGTGGATAATGGTTATAATGCAGTGAAAAGCGGTTATGTAGGCAATATCATTCCGCGCGGAGAACACCACTACGGACAGTGGATGAACAACCACTATCTCTATGCCGTGAAGAAAGCCGCCGATTATAAGATTTGCGTCAACGGCCACGAAGCCGTACGCCCCACAGGTCTGTGCCGCACCTATCCTAACCTGATTGGCAACGAATCGGCCCGCGGAACCGAATATGAAGCCTTTGGCGGTAGCAAGCCGTTCCACACCACATTGCTTCCCTTTAACCGTCTTATCGGTGGCCCGATGGACTACACTCCAGGCATTTTCGATACCAAACTGGATTTTATGGGCGATTTGCCTCATGGGCAGGTGCAGACTACGCTTGCCAAGCAGCTGGCTCTTTATGTCACCCTTTACAGCCCTTTGCAGATGGCTGCCGATTTGGTTGAGAACTACGAGAAGCATATGGATGCTTTCCAGTTCATCAAAGATGTTGCCGTAGATTGGGACGACAGCAGGTATATCGAAGCGGAACCGGGTGACTATATCACCGTAGCGCGCAAGGCGAAAGGTACCGATAACTGGTTTGTTGGCGGCATTACGGATGAAAATGCCCGTACTGCCAACTTTACTCTCGACTTCCTGACGCCGGGCAAGCAATATGTGGCTACTTTGTATGCCGATGGCAAAGATGCCGACTACAAAGAAAATCCCACTTCCTATCAAATAAAGAAAGGCATTGTGACCAATAAGACAAAGATGTCTGTCAAGGAGGCACGTAGCGGTGGTTTTGCTTTGAGCTTGATTGAGGCTGCTCCTGCCGATAAGAAAACTGTGAAGAAATGGAAATGATTAAGGTAAAAAGAGTTTCCGATTAGGCATTAGTTGGCTCCCTGCCGGATTTGAAGTCCGGCAGGGAGCTTTTTTATAAACTTCACTTATCCGTCCGAAGTGCTTATACCTTTGATTGCAAACTGAGTTATTCTTCTTGTTTGTTCTTCCTGCATCGGGCTTGCCTGCGAAAATAAGTTTTTTTAGAAATTGTATTGGCAGAATATGGCGCTAACAAAGAAACTTCTTTGTACCTTTGCACACGTTAATAAAATAACTAATAACACAAGGAACTTATGGGAGGTTTTTTCGGAACAGTCGCCAAAGCAAGTTGCGTGGCAGATCTGTTTTACGGTACGGATTATAATTCGCATTTAGGGACAAAACGTGGTGGCTTGGCTACTTACGATCAGGAAGAAGCGGTGTTTAAGCGCTCTATTCACAATCTGGAAAGTACCTATTTCCGAACGAAGTTTGAAGATGAATTGGACAAATTCAAAGGAAATTCCGGCATTGGAATCATCAGCGACACAGATCCTCAACCTCTCATCTTAAATTCCCACCTCGGTCGTTTTGCCATTGTAACGGTTGCCAAGATTGTGAATCTGCAAGAACTGGAAGCCGAACTTCTGGAACAAAACATGCACTTCGCCGAATTGAGCTCCGGCAAAACCAATCAGACAGAACTTATAGCCCTGCTCCTGATACAAGGCAGAAACTTTGTGGAGGGCATCGAAAATGTATATAAGCATATCAAGGGTTCATGCTCCATGCTGCTGCTTACGGAAGACGGCATTATTGCCGCCCGCGACCATTGGGGGCGTACTCCGGTCGTTATTGGTAAGAAAGACGGAGCTTATGCCGCAACAAGCGAGTCGAGCAGTTTTCCGAACTTGGGTTACGAGATAGACCGCTATTTGGGACCGGGAGAGATTGTCCGTCTGCATGCCGATAGGGTGGAGCAAATGCGCAAGCCCAATGAAGGAATGCAGATATGTTCTTTCCTGTGGGTTTATTACGGTTTTCCTACTTCGTGCTATGAGGGCAAGAATGTGGAGGAAGTGCGCTTTTCCTCCGGTCTGAAAATGGGACAGACCGATACCTCGGAGGTGGATTGTACTTGTGGAATTCCTGACTCCGGTGTGGGTATGGCGCTGGGATATGCCGAAGGAAAAGGCGTTCCCTATCATCGGGCCATTTCGAAATACACGCCTACATGGCCTCGCAGCTTTACTCCCAGCAGGCAGGAGTTGCGCTCACTGGTGGCGAAGATGAAGCTCATCCCTAATAGGGCTATGCTGGAAGGTAAGCGCTTGCTGTTCTGTGACGATTCCATTGTGCGTGGAACCCAGTTGCGAGATAATGTAAAGGTGCTTTACGAGTATGGAGCCAAAGAAGTCCACATACGCATCGCTTGTCCACCGTTGATATACAGTTGTCCGTTTGTAGGTTTCACTGCATCCAAAGGCGATTTAGAATTAATAACCCGTCGTGTCATCAAGGAACTGGAAGGGGATGAAAATAAGAATCTTGAGAAGTATGCCACTACCGGTTCGCCGGAGTATGAGAGAATGGTAGAGGTTATTCGCGAACGTTTCGGGCTTTCTTCCCTAAAATTCAATACTTTGGAAACATTGGTGGAAGCCATCGGACTTCCTAAGTGTAAACTGTGCACCCATTGTTTTGACGGTAGCAGTCATTTCTGATTGACAAATTGCTGCTGAAGAATAAAAAAGAGGCGTGAATTGCTTGGCAGTTCACGCCCCTTTTTTTAACTTTACGGCAGTAAAATAGTGATTAGGGTTTAGTGATGTGATTAATGCCGTTCGGATAAAGAAGGAAGGCGCGGTTGTTGTCTACTGACCGTTAATCGTTCATCACTGATCGCTAACCCCTAATCATTAATCACTAACAGCTAATCACTATCATCATGACTTTAGTAGAACGTTTTTTAAAGTATGTAAGTTTCGATACGCAATCGAATGAGGAGAGTGGGGTAACACCGAGTACTTCAGGGCAAATGGTGTTTGCTAAATATCTGAAGAAAGAATTGGAGGCTTTGGGCTTGGAAGAGATCACGCTGGATGAGAACGGTTATCTGTTCGCCACCCTTCCTGCCAATACAGATAAGTCTGTACCTGTCGTGGGGTTCATTGCCCACATGGATACAAGCCCCGATATGAGTGGTAAGGATGTCTCCCCGCGTATTGTGGAGAATTACGATGGCAAGGATATTGTTCTTTGCGAAGAGGGGAAAGTGGTCCTTTCGCCTGCCCAATTTCCCGAACTGCTCGACCACAAAGGGGAAGACCTGATTGTCACCAACGGAAAGACCTTGCTGGGTGCTGACGATAAAGCCGGCATTGCCGAGATTGTTTCGGCGATGGTATATCTGAAAGAGCATCCCGAAATCAAGCATGGCAAAATCCGTATCAGTTTTAATCCCGATGAGGAAATCGGTTTGGGAGCGCATAAGTTCAATGTTGAACAATTCGGCTGTGAATGGGCTTATACTATGGATGGCGGTGAAGTGGGTGAGTTGGAGTTTGAGAACTTCAATGCTGCTTCTGCCAAGATTGTTTTCAAAGGGCGCAATGTGCATCCCGGATATGCCAAACATAAGATGATAAACTCTATCCGCGTGGCCAACCGGTTTATGTCTATGCTCCCCAGTCACGAAACACCAGAGCATACCGAGGGATATGAGGGGTTCTATCATCTCATCGGCATTACGGGAGAAGTGGAGAAAACCACTGTTGCTTACATCATTCGCGACCACGACCGGAGTCGTTTTGAAAGCCGCAAAAAGGAATTTGAACATCTTGTCCGTAAGATTAATGCGGAATATGGCGAAGGTACAGCCGTACTCGAACTGCACGACCAGTATTATAATATGCGCGAGAAGATTGAACCGGTAATGCATATCATCGACACCGCCTTCAAAGCAATGGAAGCAGCCGGCGTGAAACCGCGTGTAAAAGCCATTCGTGGCGGTACGGACGGTGCGCAGCTGTCATTCAAGGGGCTGCCTTGTCCCAATATCTTTGCCGGTGGCCTGAATTTCCATGGACGTTACGAATTCGTTCCTGTTCAGAGCATGGAGAAGGCTATGAAGGTTATTGTCAAAATAGCTGAACTTGTTGCCGCCGATAAATAAATCTTATTTTTTAACTCATAAATCACTGACTTCTACCATGAAAACCACTCCGTTTACAGAAACACATATCTCGCTGGGGGCTAAGATGCACGAATTTGCGGGATACAATATGCCTATTGAATATTCCGGCATCATCGATGAACATCTCACTGTTTGTCAAGGTGTCGGTGTGTTCGATGTCTCCCACATGGGAGAGTTTTGGGTGAAAGGTCCGCATGCATTGGACTTTTTGCAGAAAGTGACTTCTAATAATGTGGCGGCGCTTACTCCCGGTAAGGTGCAATACACCTGTTTTCCAAACGAGGATGGAGGCATTGTGGACGACCTGCTTGTTTATCAGTATGAACCCGAGAAATACTTGTTGGTTGTCAATGCTTCCAACATAGAGAAGGACTGGAACTGGTGTGTGGCCCATAATACGGAGGGAGCTGAACTCGAAAATGCATCCGACCGCATGGCGCAGCTCGCAGTGCAAGGGCCGAAAGCTGTTGAGGCGTTGCAGAAGTTGACGCCTATCAATCTTTCCGAGCTTCCGTACTATACTTTTACGCATGGTGAGTTTGCAGGAGAACCGGATGTCATTATTTCCAATACCGGCTATACCGGTGCGGGTGGTTTTGAACTTTATTTTTATCCGGAAGCAGCCATGAAGATATGGAATGCTGTATTTGAGGCAGGTGCTGAGTTTGGTATCAAGCCTATCGGCTTGGGAGCTCGTGATACGCTTCGTCTTGAAATGGGATTCTGCTTGTATGGAAATGATCTGGATGATACGACCTCGCCTATCGAAGCCGGATTGGGGTGGATTACCAAATTTGTAGAGGGTAAGAACTTTATCAATCGTCCGATGCTGGAGAAGCAGAAAACGGAAGGTACGGTACGTAAGCTGGTAGGCTTTGAGATGATAGACCGCGGTATCCCCCGTCATGGTTATGAATTGCAGAGTATGGAGGGCGCCCCCATTGGCGTGGTTACTTCGGGCACGATGTCACCCACGCGTAAGGTTGGTATAGGAATGGGGTATGTAAAGCCTGAATATAGTAAGATAGGTACGGAAATTTTTATTGACATGCGCGGACGCAAGCTGAAAGCAGTGGTGGTTAAGCCGCCGTTCCGTAAAGGCTGATAAAGAAGTAACAAAAAAAGGGAATCTGATATAGATTCCCTTTTTTCTGCTTTAAAAAAACAGATTATTTCTTGCGATTACCGTAACGGCTCATGAACTTATCAACACGACCGGCTGTGTCAACCAACTTAGACTTACCTGTATAGAACGGGTGAGAAGTGCTGGAGATTTCCAGTTTTACCAACGGATAAGTTTCGCCTTCGAACTCGATAGTCTCTTTGGTATTTACTGTAGAACGAGACAAGAACACGTCACCGTTTGACATATCTTTAAATACTACCGGGCGGTAATTTTCAGGATGAATACCTTTTTTCATTTCGATATTTGTTTTTTAATTTATATTCTGTTACTATTTTGGTAATAAATAGTGTAATGGTCTTTTTCAGAGCGCAAAGATAATGCTTTTCTATGAAATGAAAAAGGTTTTTGAAAAAAAAATCAGGAAGTTACCCGGAACTTCCTGATTTAAAGAGAGAGTCTTTTTATTCAAAGGTCATAGTCGCTTTGAACTCTTCCCCATGCTCTTTTGCATTAACTTGCAGGGTTTTCGGATAATCACCTTCGAATGTATAAGCAAAAGTAAAGAAACCATTGCTATTGTCTTTGTTCAGGTTTTCCGGCAGTTTACCTAAGATGCCTATCATTGCGGCAAGCCAGTCTCCGAAATCGAACATATCAAAAATATCGGGTGAATAGGTGGGGATTAAAAATCCGCCTTTGTTTTTTTCGGCGGTATAAGTATAAGCGGATGAATGAGTGTCATAGGCGCCCGGAGCCAAAGCCTTGTCGTTGTCATCAAATTTGTTGTCCTGATTATGGTCGTGCACATATACAGTATTGCCTTCGTTGTCTTGATAAGACTTGTCGGTACAGATATGCTTGGAACCACTAATGGTAGATGTGACATTGCCGTTCTCCCATACTGCATTGCAATAAGCGGTCATTTCTCCTCCTTCATATCGGCGTACGGAAATGAGCTGGCGGGCATTGTTGTAAGTGTAACGTTGCGTAATGATGGCTTTGCCTATCTTGACTTGAAGATCGGTTGCAAGTCCGGCAGTATTGAGAGTATAGGTACATGCAATATTGCCTGTTGCTTCCAACTCTTCTCCGGGGAGATCAAAACTGATTTTCTGGTTTTCGTATTTAATGGACAGTTCTTGTGTCTTGCCGTCAATATCCACAGATAACTTGACCAACCTGTTCTTGTCATCATAGGTAAAGGTGTAGTTCATAACCCCTTCATCTCCAAAGTCGGGGATATATGTTTTAAGACGTTTTCCTGTCCGGATCGGCGGAGTTTCGATCTTTTGCTCGGTGGTAGTTACGGTAAACGGATCTTTGCCGGTAGGAGTAATGGTAATCTCACTTTCCGTTTGCTTAATGTCCTTGATTTCGATTTTTCCGAAACCGGTTAAAGACAGAATACGCAAATCATCGGATACCGTATAGGTTCCTTCTATTATATAAATGCCGTTCGCTTCTTCGGAACGCGTTGCGATTTTTGTTTTTGTAAGTAGGGAATAGTGTTTTTCTTCGTTGAGTTCCAAAGAAATGTAGTCGGAGGTTTCGGGAAATGTCCATGTTTTGGCTACGGCCTTTATCAAATCGGCTTCGGTTGCCGGATAGGTGGCGTCAGGTTCGTTTGTAGCTGCATCCTGTGTTACTGCCAGCATTATGCTTTTTGCACTTCCTGCAGAAATAGTAATGGTAGCCGGTGCGGGGGATGTTTCAGTCGTATTAGGATCTGCTTTTACGATTAATTTGTTTTTGTCTTGTGTTACTTTACACCAGTTTTGATTGGAAATTGCAGTCCAGCTGTCTTGGTTGGTCGTAACATTAATTTCATGCGATTCAGTAGCTGCGGCTGTGAAGTGCAGCGCAGTAGCAGGAG
>ERZ1026999.818-NODE-818-length-10995-cov-12.990219_pt1 | contig 10995 bp, 16 predicted proteins | sample MGYA00519453_ERZ1026999 | MGnify/ENA primary metagenome ERZ1026999 (study PRJEB26926, sample SAMN06164453) | human gut metagenome | biome: ENVO:00009003; feature: ENVO:2100002; material: ENVO:00002003 | host: Homo sapiens | place: USA | collected 2012 ...
GCTTGGAATATTGGCAGCATTCTATTTTCAGATATTAATAGACAGTGTTCTTCCGAATGGATTGAAGAAAACGCTCATGACTTTATCAATAGGTAGGTTTAAATGTCTTAGCGTTATTGTTTATTATGCAGACTGTAAATTCAGCATGTATATGGGTGGCTTACCAACCTTAATTTCCAGAAGCGGTTAATAAGTTTAAAGTTGAGTGATTTGTAAATGGTTGATATAATGTCGTATTATATTTTATGTTGGCAAACATATAGAAATATATGGGCGCAAAGCTAGAAGTCTAAGGCAGTTATGTTATGATGGTTCGGTTGCAACTTTGTTGTTTGGAGGTGGCGGAAAAACATATTTCAATGTAAAAAAGTACGGTGTTGTGAAACACTACTAGTAGAAGTAGGGAGGTAAAAAAATGTGGATGATGATCGTAAGTAGTTTTATTGTGCCTATGTTGATGTTTGTGTGTGGATGTATTTTTAAACGAAGAGCACCTAAAAAAATAAATTGCATTTTTGGATATAGGACATCGACATCTATGATAAATAAAGAGACTTGGGAATATGCACATGCTTGTTTTGGTAAGGTATGGTATATGTGTGGCGGTGTTTTTTTCCTTATAAGTATGGTTGCTATGATATGTTGTTATATCTTAAATAAAGAAATGATAGAAATTATTTCAATTATATTGATTGTAGTCCATTGTATTGCAATTTTTGCTTCAATTTTTGCTGTAGAACGAAAACTTAAACGAAATTTTGACAAGGAAGGTAAACGTATATAAATATTGTGTGGTTGTTGAAATGATTAATTATATGAAAAAAAATAATGTTGAATATTTCAATTTGGTACGTTATAGAAACTGGATTAGGCAAGAAAAATTGAGTACTTTGTATGATGAATTAAATAGAGTAATTAACGGGAATAATGCAAAAAAATGTGGCCCATTAATTTCATGTACGCACTTTCTAAGAAAGAACGGAGAAGCTATAGAGTTGGATTTTGAGATAATGGTGCCAATTGATAAGGATATTCCTTTAACATTAGAATTTTGTATGTGTGATAAGTTTTATATCGAGAAAGTGTTGGATATTCATGTTGTTACAAGTAAGTTTTCTTTTGAAAAAGAAATGACAGAAATAAATCAATATATAAGGGAAAATAATATATTACCAAAAACTGCGACATATTCATTTTTAGAAAAAGATGATAATGAAATGATTGATACGCATATAATATTTGGGATATAGCGTTGAGAGTTCAATGGATAAAATGACATATATTGATGCTGGTTTACATATATGGAATCTTAGATGAAAGGGGGATAAAAAGATGAATGATAATAAAATGGAATACCAGACTCCGCAATTTATGCCAATGACAGATTTTGAACTACAATCAGTTAATGGCGGAGGAATACCAGTTGTAGTATTTATACTTGTTGCGGCGGTAACAGTCGTAGAAGCGGCATTTCTTGTAGGCGCAGCTGTTGCATGGGATGTTGCAGTTGGAACGGTGCTGGCAGTATCAACAAGCGAAGTTACAAAGTCATAACAATAAAATGTGGGAAAAATTTATGTTTTTCCCACATCTTGAATGATCAAGGAAGGTAAGAAAATGAAAAATTTACATCAAAGTATATTACAGGAACGAATGAAGAACGCAAACTTAGATAAATTATCTGGACCTTTTTCAGTGGCGTTTACTGTTACAAATAAGTGTAATTATAGATGTAGACACTGCTATAATAATAGCGGGCAGAACATATATAGGGAATTAACTGATGACAGGTTGATAAATATTGCAAGACAAATAAGTGAACTAAAACCAATGAATGTATGTCTGTGTGGCGGAGAACCATTAATAAGAGGGAAAGTCATATATGATATAATAAAAGAATTAGCTTCAAATTGTGGAATTGTAAATATTGTTAGTAACGGATATTTATTAACTGAAGGCGTATTATTGGATTTGAAAAATGCAGGTATAAATACGATTCAGGTAAGTCTAGACGGAAATAATACCTTTCTACATGAAAATATGAGGTTGATTTCCGGAGCATTTAAAAAAGCAATTGAAGCAATTAGGAGGGCTTCGGAAAAAGGGTTTAAAGTTGCGGTATCTTTTTGTCCCAATAAACTAAATATATATAAGATTGAAGAAACATGTAAATTGGTTAAAGAGTTAGGTGCAAATGATTTTAGAGTTATGCCATTGATATTGATGGGAAGAGGGAAAAGTATGGTAAATATGAAGCCATCCCCTGATGAATATTTGTGGCTACAACAAAAAATCAGCAAGTTAAAAGATTTGTATCAAGATGAAGATTTTGTGATATCTTGGGGGGATCCATTAGATCATCTTACTAGAATGCCTGAAAATAATAAGAATAGTATGAATACATATTCAGTTGAGATTCGTTCTGATGGCAAATTATTATTATGTAATTATTTGCCGATTGTCGTTGGTGATTTGAATAAACACAGTTTGAAAGATTATTGGCATGCTGGATACAATAATATATGGGGAAATAATAAATTACAACCATATATAAGTAATTTGTACAGCACAGAGCAGTTTAGTTCATTTTGTCCAGAACCATACACAGGTAGGGATATTGTTTATGATTTGATTGATGCAAAATAATGGGAGGAAAATATGAGATATCAAATAAAAGATAAACATAATTTTTTTATTAGAGAAGATGGAGATTCATCTATGGTGCTTTTTAAGGAAAAGCATGACCAATTTATTCTGAATGGGACAGGTTTGGTTATGTTTAACCTAATATTAGAAAATAATCAAACACAAAAAGTGTTAGAGGAATTGAAAAAAATATATGAAAATATTGAAATTGCTGTGTTGGAGAATGACCTTCAAGACATAATAAGAATGTTAAAAATGTATGGCATACTTGTTATGGAACAAGAAATAGAAGAGAATGTATGTAAACATACCGACATTTCAGCTGTGGATGAAAATGATTATGAAAAAGTTGGACGTTTTGTTGAAGAAAACCGTTGTAGCGATTTTTTTGTGGCTGGTGGAAAAGGTTATTATACTGCCGTTAATATTCGAGCACATATAATGAATAATCAAGAATATTATTTTTATAAAATTGGTGAAAATGGAAAAATTGATGGACTCATTATTGTTGTTCCTAATGTTAGCAATAATTCGGTTGTCAATATTACAACATTAGTTGTATCAAAAGAAAAAAATAGAGAGGAAAGAATAAAAATTGCAAAAGATTTGATGGATTATGCTATGAAAAGTATGATTAATCAAGTAAATAAGCTTAGAATTTCATTTTATGCAAAAGAAGGAAATGAAGTGTCATTTTTAGGCATGTATAAAAAGTTAGGTTTTGAAAAAGAGGCGGAACTAAAAGATGAATATGAGAATAAGAGTTTGTTTTTGTACAGCATGTTCATATAAATCCACTTTTAATAATGTAAAATATAGGTAATTAAAAAATAAAATGGATTTTCCTTTTGCATTCTAAGATTATAAATTCTTGTAAAGCACATTTTTTATGATTTCGACCAGATGGACTTTAGATGTATCTTTAAGATGAGTTATAGAGCATGTACAAGATTATTAGTTATATTATTTTTGTATTTTGTAGGGTTCAAATAGGTTGGATAGGACAAATTATTAATATCAAAAAATGATATGGTGTCAGTAATATTTATGTGATACGCTAGAGAAAAAGAGGTGACAAAAATGGAAGGCAAGTTTAATAATTGGCATAAATGCTTGGAAGTTGCATGTTTTGTATTGATTTTAACATCTAGTATATATAAAGGACTTTATTGTGATGGAGATATGGGTGTAGTAATTATTTTGTCCTTTGTTGCAATTTTATTATTTACAATTATTTCAATTGCAGCGTTATTTCCAGCGACATGGAGAATGACTGATCGTGAGAAAGAGAAAATTAGAGATTTAAAACGATATCAAGACAAATACACTAGTATATTTGTTATCGTAAATGTAGTGTTGAGTACTTTTATGGTTTTGCTAATATTAGTTATAGGATGATAATTTAAATTTATTGTTAATAAAATATTTGAAAATAGAGTAAAAGATGAGATAGTATTGCATAAAGCAACACGACATTACTGACTGTGGTGCGGCTTGTCTTGCAACCATTTGTAAACAAAACGGTTACAAAATTGGCATTACGCAGATTCGTGAAGTAGCTGGAACAGATAAACAGGGAACAAACGCATATGGTGTAATTAAAGCAGCAGAGCAGTTGGGCTTTAGCGCAAAGGGAGTAAAAGGGAATAAGGAAGCCTTTTTTCAGAGTTTCCATTACCTTGTATTGCTCATGTCATCGTAGATGGAAATTTATTACACCATGTGGTTATACATAAAATCACCAAAAAACAGGTGATTATTGCCGACCCGGTAGTTGGCATAGTAAAGCTTACACCAGAGGAGTTTTTTGGAAAAGTCCATGAGGAAGAAAAGCCGCCAAAATATCAGTGGAGTGGCATTTTGATTCTGCTTGTAAAGAATGAAACATTTAAGAAGGACGATGAAACAAAAGGTTTGTTTAGTCGCTTTTTTCATTTGCTGTTAACACAGAAAAAGCTGATTTTACATATCTTTGTGGCATCTCTGGTATATACTATTCTTGGAATTGTAGGGGCTTTTTATCTTAAGGAATTAATAGACAGCGTATTACCTGATGGACTTAGAAAAACTTTGATGACTCTATCTATAGGTGTTATTTTACTGAATGTATTTAAGGTTATTTTGAATGCTTTTCGGTCGCATTTATTGTTGTATTTGAGCCAAAAGCTGGATATAGCTTTGCTTTTTGGCTACTACCGCCATGTTATTGAATTGCCGATGAATTGTAAGTAGGTAATCATCTGTATCTGTTAGCGCCCATATTTTTCTGATACACTCTTTTCATAACAAAGGAAGGAAAATGTATCATTATGAAAACAGATGAAAAAATTACACTGTGGTCTGAAAGAATTAGTGAATTTCATTCAAGTGGACAGCCGTGCAAAGCATGGTGTCAGGAACATCACGTTCCGGTCTCTACAATGAGTTACTGGATGCGCAAGCTGAAAACATTGGACGAACAATCGGATACGGATATGATTTTTGCAAAAATGCCAACCGAAAAAGAAATTTCGACGAATGAGACTTTGAACACCAGTCTGTCTCCAGTCCGTATTTTTATCACTAACAGTATTCGGATTGAAGTGATGCCAGAGTGCCCTTCAGATCTTTTTAGTGTTCTGATTCAGGGATTAAAAGACCATGCTTGATCTGGCAGGTGGCACAACCGTTTACCTTGCCTGTGGAGCTACCGATTTGAGAAAAAGCTATCACGGACTGGCTGTAATTATCAAGCTGAAATTCAAACTTGATCCCTATTCGCGCTGCATGTTTGCGTTCTGCAACCGCAGGCGGACTTCTATTAAGATTCTGCAATGGGACGGATCCGGTTTCTGGATTCTGATGAAGAGGCTTGACAGGGATTCCTTTCACTGGCCGGATACTCCGGATGAATTACAGAAAGTAACCCTGAAAGAAATGCATTGACTTTGTGATGGTCTTTCACTTACTCCGAAGCTGTGCAGACCAGTATCTGGGACTGCTTTATGGGCAGATGAAGGAAGAATTCTTAAAGAGCAGATACATCCATTGTGATGAGACCAGGATGCAGGTAATTGATGAACCGGATCAGAAAGGATCATCCCAAAACTGGATGTGGGTATATCTGACAGACCGTAATAGTGAAGCCCCACAGATGGTTCTTTTTGATTATGAGAGAACACGTGGCGGATATCACCCGGTAAACTTTCCTTGGAGACACATTTCATGGATATCTGACCTGCGATGGATATCAGGCATATCATGGACTGAACGATTCCATTATCGTAACAGGGTTCTTTACCCATGCCAGACGTCGCTTCGATGCCGCACTTACGGCATTAAAAAAGGATTTCACAAAAGAGCAGCTGAAAGAAACCGTTGCATATCAGGCAATGACGAGGATCGGAATCCTGTATAAAGTAGAGGAACTGATCAAAGATAAGACGGCGGAAGAACGGTATCAGGAACGTCAGAAACAGTCACGTCCAGTGGTGGATGCCCTGTTTGAATGGCTGCATTCGATGGAAGATTCTGTAGACAGATCTTCCCTTATTGGTGATGCCATTTTATATACGCTGAATCAGGAAACCTATCTCAGACGATATCTGGATGACGGACATCTGAGCATTGATAATAATAGTGCGGAGCGCTCCATCAAAAATTTTGTGGTCGCCGAAACGGGCTGTTTGCCAAGAGTATACGTGGGGCAGATGCCAGCGCAGTTGTTTATAGTATTGCAGAAACCGCCCTGCTGAATGGTCTGAAGCCGTATATATATCTTATCTATGTATTAGACGAGCTTCGTAAAATGATTCCTTTTCCAAAACCGGATGACCTAAATCGGCTTCTGCCATGGTCAGATGAATTACCGGAAGGATTTCGAACTAAAGAAAAGAAATAAAATGTGCCGCCCGATGGGCGGTATTTATTAAAATACAAGGTACCGATGATTACGTACTTACAAAAAGACTTTCACGGAGTCCTTGTTAAAATGCGTCATTTTCTGAATTGCTTTGTTTTTTATTCTATTTGATAACTTTATCTTGCATCAACTTAAGACTTTTCCTTAAGTTGACGCTATTTTGACCACATTGGTGCCCGACTCCAGGTTGATTTATTATAACGCTCGATTCTCTATTTTGTCAGCCTATTATATATTTCTTCTGTTATCAATAATAATGGCTATATTTCTTTCTTATAATCAAACGCAACTACATGTGATTGGTTTTGATTGCATTTCCAAAAATACTCTTTCTTATCATTAGAGTAATATAAAAACATTTCTCCTATTGGCTGTGTCTCACAATATGGGCACTTTTTTCCTTTTATTCTATAAATTACTCCATCTATGTTTTTGTAGCACCTTCCCGTTGTTCTTATATCTTTCTGCACTAACTCGTCTGACTTTTGAAAAAGGACACAACATTTGCTCATCCACTCAATCTTAGATTCTAATTCTACAAAAGCCCCCTTCTTCCGCAAATGTAATATGTTTATTATGTCATAAGCACATATAAGTAACAAACCTATTCCTATTATAAAAAAAATCACTATAATAAACAGCAAAAATATTTTTATATTACTCTGTATTTTATCAAGCATCTCTTTTGTTAGTACATTATAAAGTATTAATGCAACTACAAATAATATGCAGGCTACTACGCATTCATACGCTTTACTTTTCAAAATTTCATTAACAGAAGTTCTTTCCTTTTCAATTATAGTGCCTTTCATCCTATTTGCTACATTTCCAGCTTGTTGTAATGAGTTTTGAGTTCCTTGCTGAATTTGTACATTTTCAACTCGTTCATAAAAAATATTTGTATTCCTTATATTTTGAATCATTGCCCTAACAAATTTAACTGTTTCATTACAATGTTCCATATCATCACATTCATCTCGTAATCTTATATGTACATCTTCATACCCATAAATCTCGTAATTAACTCTGTTATATGTATCTTCTAAATTTTTATGTTCTCTTGCACAACTATTAAATAATCCTTCTAATCGCATACATATACTTTCATTAACCACATCATTCTGAATTGCTTCTATAGCACCATTCAGAACACTAACCGCTTCCGCACAAAACTGAAAATGTTTGTCAAGAAAAATACTAATATCCTGTCCTTTTATATGTGCGGTTTCTATAATATTTTTTAATTCTTCAATAATGCTATTATAATTATCACGATGTTTGCGATATTTTTTTATTATCTCTTCTGCCGAATACTGATTAGTAGCTTCTCCCATTTTCTTTATTCCTTCACTTGTAACAAAAATTTTTCTTATGTTTTTTAACTACTTATCTTGTAATGAATCTACATTTCCCTGTTGCACTTGCACATCTGTTGTTGTTCCCCAAAAATTTGTTATATAATTTGTTATTTCTGTTTTTTCTTGCGCTATCTTTTTTTCTTCTTCGGAAAACGAATAATCTCTCCCAACTATTCCACTTTCCTCTAAGGTCAAGGCCCAATCTAAAATATTATTTTTCACTCTACTCAAAATAGAATATATTTGATTTTTTCCAAATTCTAATCTAAATTGAGTGTTAAATCCACAACATTTTGCTACATACTTATTCCTCTCAGCAGGCAAATTCATTACTAACATGGAGCTTTCAGCATTTTGATATAAATCATATAGCTCTGAAACTGAATTTGGCAATTTTGTTTTCGTAAAAGCTTTTTCAGCTATTGCAGATTCCATCACAACTGGAATCCATCCCCTTACAGGATTCAATGCTTTCAATTGTCCTTGTATCATTCTATATTCAGGAGTTTCTTTTTTTCCATATCCCTCTTGTTCACATTGTATCCACTCTTCAAATTCTGGCAGCTTCAATTTCCGCGCAATAAAATATGACTTTCTTAATAAAGATTCTATATCTGCATTTTTATCCATAGCTTCTTTTTGTAGTTCCAACACAATACCATTCATAATTCATTCCTCTTAAAGAAGTAATTTTAATCCTTCTACAATACCTGTCGCAATTAAACTTCCAGTCACACCAATAGATAAATTTTTCAAATCCATTAAAAGCATTTTTACTTTACTAGGATTTTCTTTCTTTTGGACTAAAGCATCAATTTCTGTTATTTTTTGTCTAACTTCCGTTGATTTACCCCCAAACTCATCTTCTAACAAAGAATCATACTTCTTTATTTTTGTAATAAACTCCGAAACCCTATCAAAATCTAGTGTTTCTACAGCAGTAACCGTTTGTGTTTGTATAGAATTAACATTTCCTTGCTGAAGTTGTATATTACTTACATTACCATAAAAATTATTTGTATTACAGCTCATACATACCTCCTGAGAATTTAATGGTGCCTGACCCCACTGTGGTCAACTTAAGCCCGAAAGCCTTTAAAATCAAGGTTTACGGGCTTTTTTGTTCCGTAAAAAATACCACTTTTTCAAAAAATCACTTGACATATTTCCTAAAAAGTGAGGTTGCTTCGCGACCTGTTGATTAAGGAATTGTTCGTTTAGCCGCGAACCTCAATCACACTTTTAGGAGGTATGTCTTATGAATCGAATAGACATCTGTAAAAACATCATTCAATCTATTAAGGAGTATATCACATATTCTGACAAACTGGAACCTCATCGTGCTCAAAATCATTTTATCCGTAATCGAAAATCATCTCTTTTACATGTTATTATGTATCTTTTTGTATTCTTCTAAAGCTTCAATGTTTCAAAATATATCTCGTATACATGATGACCTTCCAGCAATTGATTTTCCTACTGTATCAAAACAAGCTGTATCAAAGGCCAGACAGTTTATTAGCCCAGATTTATTTAAAGAACTTTATTATCTTTCGGTTGATTCTTTTTACAGTCAGATTGAAAATCGAAAACTTTGGAATGGTTATCATCTTTATGCTATTGATGGTTCTAAATTCGAACTTCCAAATTCAAAATCCAATTTTGAATTTTTGGGTGAAATGTTCGGATACCCTGATCATTCCAGACGATTTACCATGGGACTTGCTTCTGTTGTATATGATGTACTTGATGATTACATTATTCATGCTTCATTTATTTCATCACTACTTAGCTTCCGAACGTTCCGCTGCCATTGAGCATCTTAAAAGCCTTGAAACACTGAATATATACGAAAATAGTGTTGTTATTTTTGATCGAGGTTATTACTCTGAAAAATTGTTCAGTTACTGTGTTGAACATGGTCACATGTGCCTCATGCGTCTTAAGGAAACCTATAATATTTTTATTATAGGTTTCATGAAAAGACTTCTTCCAAAAATACTGTGTACCATCAGTACTATCGACGAAATTAACAGACTTTATTCAGAAGCTGTCCGTAACAGGTCTCAAATAATGCCAGGCCGTACTTTCAAACGAAAAAAGAATAAAGCAAAGGGACGAACTCACTTTAACAATCAAAAAGTTTCTTTTTGATTGAAATAAAAATTATACTAATTAATAGGACTTTCACGGAGTCCTTGTTAAAGTGCGTCATTTTCTGAATTGCTTTGTTTTTTAACTTCTATTTGATAACTTTATCTTGCATCAACTTAAGACATTTTCCTTAAGTTGACGCTATTTTGACCACATTGGTGCCTGACTCCACCACTGTGGCATCCTTTTCCCAAATTAACACATTATTCAGAAGCTTTCTTTTTCTTCTCAATCAGATCGTCTATAATCGCTTTGTAATCTTCATAAAAACAACTATCATCATTTTGATCAAATAATGGTTGCATAATCATAATTACAATTTTCGCAAAAATAGCAACAACAATCATATAAACTACAAAAGCAATAATTGGGTCCGAAAGACAATTTATTTTTATATCTGAAAATTTTAGTGTTAAATCAAATATTTCATTTACAATGAGAGTTAATCCTACAGGAATACATAATGTCCAATATTCATACTTAGGTTTAACATTTCTCGATTTCTGATTTAGAAAATGCCAAAATTCAATCAAACCTTCAAGACTACAATTTCCATATTTTTTCTCTATATAGTCATACCATTCATGATATTTATGAAATTTATGTAACTCAGGAATTTTAGATAATTCTTTTTGCCCTATGCGCTTACCGCATAAATACCTATATATAAGTTTTTCCTCATATGTATAAAAATTATAGTATTCCTCATCTAGTCTTCTTGATTTTTTCTTAAATATGCTTTTATTTTTAACTATTTCACTATTTTCTTTAGATTCACCAACATTTTCTCTTTTTGCATCTTTTTCACTAATAACAGTATCAAAAATAATATATGTTAAGAAAGCCTCCTTTATCGGCATTAATATGCCATCTATAATTAATAAATATCTGTCTCTTATACACATCTGACGCTGCCGACGACTAGTCGAGTGTAGA
>ERZ1026999.824-NODE-824-length-10913-cov-3.527261_pt1 | contig 10913 bp, 8 predicted proteins | sample MGYA00519453_ERZ1026999 | MGnify/ENA primary metagenome ERZ1026999 (study PRJEB26926, sample SAMN06164453) | human gut metagenome | biome: ENVO:00009003; feature: ENVO:2100002; material: ENVO:00002003 | host: Homo sapiens | place: USA | collected 2012 ...
GTTATAAATATTTCAGGCGGTCGGCGATTTTTCGCCCGCCGTTATTTTTATTTTCTTGATGTTTTTCGCGCCGCAGAGTATAATTAATTTTATAAATATTTCTGTTGAGGTGCAAACGGTGAGGGACAAGCTCAGCGTATTAAAAGAATATTTCGGCCACGATTCTTTCCGCGAGGGGCAGGACAGAATAACGGACAGCCTGCTCGGCGGGCGCGATGTTCTCGGCATCATGCCCCCGGGCGCCGGGAAGTCGATATGCTATCAGGTGCCCGCACTCATGTTTGACGGCATCACTATTGTCGTCTCCCCGCTCATCTCTCTGATGAAAGATCAAGTCAGCGCGCTCGTCCAGTCGGGCGTCGTCGCCGCATACATAAACAGCTCATTGACCCACGCGCAGTATCTGAAAGTGCTGCAAAACACGGAGAGCGGCAAATATAAAATAATTTATGTCGCACCGGAGCGGCTCTGCGCGCCCGCTTTTCTCGGAATATGCCGCAATCTCAATATATCCATGGTCGCGGTCGACGAGGCGCACTGCGTCTCGCAATGGGGTCAGGATTTTCGCCCGAGCTATCTGAAAATACCCGATTTTATCGACGCTCTTAACTCTCGTCCCGTTGTCGGCGCGTTTACCGCTACCGCCACGGGAGCCGTCAGAGATGATATAAAAACGCTGCTCAGGCTCGTCTCCCCGCTCGTTGTCACAACTGGCTTCGACAGGCCGAACCTGTTCTTTTCCGTCATGCAGCCGAAGAACAAATCGATCGAGCTGATGAAGCTGATAAAAGAGCGCAAGAATGAATCCGGCATAGTTTATTGCTCGACGCGCAAGGCGGTCGAGGAAGTGTGCGAACTGCTTCAAAAAAACGGATTCGCCGCTACCCGCTACCACGCGGGGCTGGATGAAAATGAGCGCAGGCGCAATCAGGACGATTTTGTCTATGACCGCGCGGCGATAATGGTCGCCACAAACGCATTCGGCATGGGAATCGACAAATCTAATGTCTCGTTCGTCATCCACTACAACATGCCGAAGAATATGGAGAGCTACTATCAGGAGGCGGGACGCGCCGGGCGCGACGGCAGGGGTGCGGACTGTATTCTGCTCTACAGCGCAAAGGATGTGCGGACGAATCAGTTCTTAATAAACAACTCCGAGCCGAACCCCGACCTCACCGAGGACGAGCAGGAAGAGGTCAGACGGCGCGACAGAGAGCGGCTCAAGCAGATGACTTTTTACTGCACGACGCACAAGTGCCTGCGTAAATTCATACTCGAATATTTCGGCGACAAGGGCCCCGAGCGGTGCGAAAAGTGCTCCAACTGCCTCTCGAATCACGAGAACACGGATATCACGGTTGATGCGCAGAAGATAATGTCATGCGTCGCACGGACGGGTCAGCGATACGGCAAAAAAGTAATTTGCGATGTCCTGCGCGGGAGCAAAAACGAGCGGCTGATATCCGCCGGGCTGAGCAGACAATCTACCTACGGCATAATGGCGGACTGCCCCGAAAAGCGGCTGCGCGACATCATCGACCATCTCTGCGAAAACGGATACATGACCGCACAGGGCGACGAATACCCGATACTCAAACTCGCGCCGAAGAGCCGCAGAGTTCTGACGGGTCAGGAGACGCTGCGCATGATGCTCGAGATACCGCAGAAAAAGAAAGCTGCCGCCGCAAAAGACGCTCCGCTCCCGCCGTCGGACGAAAAGCTCCTCGCCGCGCTCAAAGATCTGCGAAAAAGTCTTGCCATGCGCCAGAGCATACCGGCTTATGTCGTTTTCACCGACGCGACGCTCATCGATATGTGCCGCCTCAAGCCGAAAACGCAGGAGGAATTTATGGAGGTCTCCGGAGTCGGTCAGGCAAAATCACAGCGCTACGGAGAAGTTTTCCTCGCAGTCATTGCAGAATTTTCGGAATAAATTTAAAAAGCAGGTCACCGGATATCCGATGACCTGCTCTGTTTTTTATGCCGTTCTGCGCTTGTTATATACGAACATCCCCACTCCCGCGCCGCAGATGAGGACATAGCCTATGACGCTCAGGACATCCGGCGCATCGCCAAAGACGAAAAATCCGAGCGCCGCGGCGAAGAGCACCTGCGTGTAGTCATAGACCGAAATCTCCTTCGCCGGCGCGCAGATATACGCCCGAGTTATTCCTATCTGACCGACGCAGGCGAAAGTCCCCGCGAGGACGAGATAAATAAGCTGAATAGCGCTCATATGCTTGTAGCCCGCTATCATAAACGGCAGGCACAGCGCGCACGAAAACGCGGAGAACCAGAAGATTATCCGCTTGCTGTCCTCTTTTCTTGAGCCGAGGCGGCGCACGAAAGTATAGGCTATTCCCGCACCCGCTCCGCCGAGAAGCCCCGCAACGGCCGCGAGCACTTCGGGATTGTCAAACCCCGGCTTTATGATGCACATGCTGCCCGCGAACGCAACGCACACGCCCGCTATCTGAACTATGCTCGGGCGCTCTTTGAACAGAATTACAGAGAATATTATCGCAAAAAACGGCGAGAGTTTGTTGAGCATATTCGCGTCCGACAGGTTGAGTTTACCTATCGCGTAGAAATTGCACAGCATGCCGAGAGTGCCGAAAAAGCAGCGCCCGAAAAGATCGGGGATATTCTTTTTCGCGGGCACGAATCCTGTTTTATCGCGCAGCATCATGATAAAAATAAAAATCAGCGCGATAAAATTCCTGAAAAACGCCTTCTGAAACGAGGGCAGGTCTCCCGCGAGCTTGATAAACATCGACATCAGCGAAAAGCCGAACGCCGCCAAAATTATATAGAAAACACCTTTTGTTTTTGAGCTGAGTTTTGTCATAGGCTTCCGCCTTTTTGCTTGATAGCGCGATGCGCTCCGAATATTATTATACCACCGATGTCAAAATATAAAAAATCCGGAACACCTAAGCATTCCGGACAGATTATCAAAGCTTCACAGCAGGCTCTCGCCGCGCTCTTCGAGAAATTTCTTTACTTCGTCGAGCGTCAGTATCGACGCGGATGCGCCCGGGCGCGAGACTGCGACAGCTGAAGCCGCCGAGGCAATTTTCAGCGCGCAGGCGGAATTTGTCAACGCCGCGCTTTTCGGGGACTGTCCCCCTGCACATTTTTATCTCGTCGAGCTCGCTCGGCTCGTCAAATTCATAGTCCTTTTTAATCGGAGTGCGGGACACTATATCAAACATGACATCCGCTATGCGCTCTTTATACTCGCCGCCCGGAAGATGCGAAACAGCCTTGAAAAGCTCCTCGTATTCACCGATATCTATGTCCTCTTCGCACGACTGCCTGAACTCAACCATCAGCTCCTCGGAATACAGCTCCCACGGGTGGAGCGACGGATAGTCGGGTCTGACGCCCGCCCTGCATTTTTCGTCGCGGACACGCTCGATGCAGCCGGTCAGCAATTCATCGGGCGAAACATTGAGTATCTGCGAGAGTATTTCAGATTGTCCACCGACGGCTTCGCGTGGTCGCTCTCCCACTTCTGCACCTACTGGCTCGAAACGGAGCACTTCTGCGCGACATCGTCGCGGGTCAGCCCCGCCTTCTTTCTGAAATCATATATACTGTTTCCGAGTGTCATTCGATCAACTCCTGTTTTTTCTTGATTATATCAAATCGCGCCGACTTGTTCAATCTACCGCAGGTTGTTTTTTGCGCACCCGGGGGTTGTATATAAAAATACTATCAGGGCTTAATAGCCCTGATAGTAATAGTAAGTAGTTGTTGTATTCGGATCCGGAGCCGCGACTAAAGTCGTTGATACGCTTGTGGAGCCGCCGTAGATATCCGTCGCGAAGACATAAAGCGTATATTGATAACCGGGAAGAACTTTAAAATAATATTCTCCCTGATCAAGATTAAAGGTATTTCCGTTTAAATAACTGTCATCAAAAGAAAAATACAAATCCATATCCTGGATGATACCATTCACATTCTGAGGACCGCTCAGCTGCACCGAAACCCAATCGAGATCATAATTTGATTGAACCGTTCCGCTCAAGTAGAAATACATCGTATTATTATAATAGCTATAGTCATACCAGTAAGCATCATATATATCTATCGTCGAATCCGCATACGAAACGGACACTACACACGAATCGGAATATGTCCTGCCGTTATAGGTTATACTGGCGGTTATCGTAACACTTCCGTAGCCGTTACCGGTAATATTGCACACCGTGCCGGAACCAGACACCGAAGCCACTTTATTCGCCGAGCTTGCCCATGTAACATAACAGTTCTCGGGACTGACCGAAGCACGCACAGTCCAGCTTTTTCCTACATCAAGTGTAATTTCACTGTAGTTGAGCTGAACAGACGGCTCTTCGATATAAATCGAATAACTTGTCGATTTCATTGTCCCCTTGCCGTCCGTATATTTCAGCGTTACGGTTTTATATCCCGGGGTATACATATCCGGGTGCGACACATCGACACTGTTGGTGACATACTGACAGCCGCCATCCGAATACTTCGCAACGACCTGCATGCCCGTAGTTGACAGCTGATCTCCGCAGTAGTAGAAAAGCTTGTCCGCGTTCCGGGTTATATATATGAGCTCAAGAGTGCCGTTTCCGGTATATATGTAATCCTGACTGATATCCGGCGCGGGCTGAGTCGTGTTCATCGAATCAAGCGATGCTTCAACGGCAAGCATCTCCGTGCTGTCATCTGTATTCTCAACGCTTTCGGATGTCTGCGCCGTCGGCTTGTGTGTGCGGCGCAAGCCCTTGCTGTTTTTCTTCATGACAAAAAACACCGAGGTAAAGCAAACAGCAACAACGAGCACTATCGCCGTAACATAAATTATTATACTTTTCTTTTGCATCTTCTTCCTCCGCTACCGTCAAATCAAAATATTCATTGACCAATCCACATATAATAAAGAACAAAAATCAGCCTGCATATCAACGGCGATATCAGTACAGTAATCAGCGCTGCCACAGTCAGCAGTTTAATTCTCCTATATGATCCAACCATGTTTATCGTTATCGCGTGCCGTCCGCCGCATCTCGGACACAGGCAGACCAGATAGTCGCCAAACAGACTGATCTTCGAGGTAAAGAAATGCTTTCCGCAGTATTCGCAGGTCATGAAGATCAAAAAGTTCAAAATATATTCTCTGGGATAAAAGAACTTTCTGCTTTCTTTGTTTGCATTCAAATTTCTTTCGAGAGTTCCCATGTCTATCTTATCTGTTCTTTTAGAACTCATATCAGCATCTCCCTTTTTCCTCTATATCTCGTATCAGCTGCTCTCTCTCTGCGGCGGTTGCCGTAACTCTGCTTATACAATTGGGGGCATTGCGCCTCATAAACGAATACATTATCTCGTTCATCATGCCGTCACCCTCATTTGAATAGTCAATATCAAATTCGCGCACAAACTTGTCCAAATCTTCGACAAATTCATCAAAGGTCCTGTTATTCTTCTTGTACTCTGCCACAAGCTCTCTTACAGCGTTCTGTGAGTATTTCGGGGATGGAATATTGACGCTTATCCGCACCTGCCTGCCCGTCATATCAAACACAATACTATTGTTTTTGGATATCTTGTCCATAAAATTCGATCTATCTTCGCCGGTCACACATATACATGTTGCCACGGTATATTTTATGGGCGGAATCTGCTTCATAACCTCAATATACGACCCGAGAGACAAAAGTCCCGCGCCACAGCTGTAAATTCTGCGGCGCACAGCATCAACCGCCGACGGACAGCCCGCCAAACAGTAAAAATGCGTTCTATCCGAGAGCAGAGCCAACAGAAAAGCCTCTTTAAAAGTCGAATCAAAATCCTCGTTATATATCTTTCGATCTACTTCATCTAAAATGTATTCCGCCAGATCAGACTTGTTCTTTTGCGACTGTGCCTTGGCAGTCGCCACCTTGCACTCAACAAAAAATCTTGTATCGCGTTGCGGATATGCTTCGAGCAGAACGATATCATCCCCCACTCTGAAAAGCGATTTGCAGGTGATGTCTTTGGATATATATTTCTCATCAGACGCATATTCCTTTGTCAAATTTTTAATATACGACTCAGCGCGTTCCTTATTCCCTTTGACAAATATCTGATTGAGTTTCTCATACGAGTCATACCCCGCACTGCTGTGAGAGAGCGTAATAGATTTCACCGTAGACATTGTTAATTCCTCACTGTTTCTTTTTCTCCTGCTTCACCGGGAACGCCCCCATTTTTGCCAAAAGCCATAGGAACGGAGTGTCGGCGCCGCTGCTATTAAACCTATACTTCCCGCCATATTTCTCTGTAATTAACTTAGTTGCAAAGACGGGACAATCTTCGCCGAACACATCTATTATTTTTCTCATGTATGCGCTCAGTTCCTTCTGAAGAGGAGTCTGTGTCCCACCATTACCAAGCATTGCTTCTTTAATCTTGTAGGAATATGCTTCTATTTCATCGAAATCAATTGCATCTTCTATTGTCGGCGGTTGCCATTCCTCACCGCCAAACAGATTGAAGTCGTCTTCAACTTTATCGATTTTATTAAAAACGATGGCCGTCTTCAAACTTTCCTTTCTGTTTTTCAGGATTTTGCTTTCGTAGAGCGCCTCTAAAATATTGATAACAGTGACGGTTTCTTCCGACTCACTCCCATTGTGTATCGCTTCCGCTCGTTCAATCTTTTCGGCAGAATTAACAATAAAAATTATGCCATCCGCATATGTAAGATAATCCTGCAATTGCCTATTTATTTTTTCGCTTTTGGCATAATACTCTCCAGGAACATCAAAGAAAACAACATCGGTCTCTGTTCTGGGATCGGGCTTTTGAGAACCGCTGTAGTCCAGTCGATAGAAAAACGGCCCATTAATATCTTTCGTCGAAACGCGGGCTTTATCGGAGGCTTCGCGGTATTTTTCCGTAATGCCCTCAAGCGATTTGCTGGCTTTCGCGCTCATCGTCATCCATGTAAATTTACTATTTTCTCTCAACTGATTGTTAACCGCAGATAAGAATGTTGTTTTTCCGCTCGCCGAAACGCCAATAACGGCAATATACTTTGTTTTTGCCCGCCCAAAATTATCTAATAAGTCATTATGGCAAAACGGGCACAAACGCTGCGTCAAATTAATTCCGCTGGAGTTGCTGGGATTCTCCAATTCAATAATATAACCATTTTTATCAAGAAATTTGCGCCCTTTATATTTGGGGTCTCCCGGATCCACATAATCAAAGAGATTCTCTTCATATGCAAAATTCGATCTGTCATGGTGGTATATTTCCAGATATTTGTCGGTAGCCATTGGACCGTCCGTGCGGCGAAACACAGCGTTGTTATAGCGCAGCGGTTGAAAACAGTACGGGCATCTTACGGTAAAAAATTCCTTCATAAATCAGCCCTCCACATATATCTTTCCTTTTTCGTCAAGAACAAACTCTCTGTTGTCAACATGAATCTTCGCAGGAACTATTTTCACTATATTCTGACCGTTTGCTCTTATCTTTCTGCTTCCGGCATATATATCAAAGCAACGCTCAATTTCTTCAATACTGTTATAAGCTCTATATAATCCGCTGCTCTTATTATATTGTCTGAAATTAAGATACAGCTCATTTGAATCTATCGCAACATACGCCGCCGAATTTTTGCTGTCCTGCACTTTGAATTTCACTTTTTCATCAGCATTCAGAGACAATTGATATCCATTCGATACGCCAACAAAAGCCGTTGTGAAAGTCAGGTCGCCCTCTGCGAGATCTCCGGAATATATTTTATTTATAAGATCAACTGCCGTCTTCTGTGCGGTCTCTGATTTTTGGTTTTCGTCGATATTCTTAGCATCAAAATCCGCGAAGCTGCCACTATTGTCATAGAAATTATTGTCTGCTACCGTTTTCTCTTCTATAGGCTCAGGGGCATTATTAACCGGCACATCAATGTTACTGCTGCTTTTTGCAGTGCGTTTTAGTGTAGAAGTTTCTATATTGGGGGGCAGAGCCTTACTTCTATAGTTAGGCTCAGTTTTGCTGCGGTCGTTAGGTTGGGGCTGTTCGGAATTTTTCTTCTTGTGAGGCTGCTTTTCACGCGCAGGCTGCTTGTTTCCTTTTGACAATATATTCTTGAATATTTTCTTGATTCCGGCAACATTTCCCCTGCAAAGGGTGCACACAGCAAGCACAATCAGTACGATCACCAGCACAAGCACCAGAACGACAATGGTTATCATCGTACTTTTAGAGACGCTTCCACCATCATTGTCTTTGTCAACCGCAGTCGTTGAAACGACACCTTTAGTGTTCTCGTTGTTACCGACAGTTGTTCCGGATGCCTGAATCGCACCGGTCACGGGTTCGGCATCGGTCTCGGAGCTCTGCACCGGTGACGCGATTTTTTTCACTTTTTTGTTGATAATTGTGATTTCTTCAAATTTGCTTATATCACTCATCAATGTATACTCGGTATACTCGCCTTCCGGGGTCTTTATCGTCAGCTTCGATGAGGAAAAGATAAGTGTATATGTTTCTGTTCTATTCAGGGGATCGTACTTATGTGCCTCTATGCAGCCCTTTATAGGATATAGGGTCCCGTTTTCTTTTGTAAGTAACAGGACATAGCTATCCGGGGATTCTTTTTCAACCCAGACAGTCACGGGATACTCCTCGCCATCATCGCCAAGTGCAACGAAGGAGAGCAGCTTTTCATAGTAAAGCGCATTGTCGTTGAGACCGTCGATGGTGAAAGTATATTTTTCGAGCTCGGACTCTCTCAGCCCGGCTCCGGCGGTCATGCTCTCATATGTGGAATCCGTGTCATTTATATTTCTGACCGCAAAAGCGGGCAGCGCAAGGCAAAGAGCCGTCAAAACAGACAGCACCGCCGCAATAATTTTTTTCAACATTGTTGATTCTCCTCTCGTTGTGCAGATTGATATCAGGCAAGCCAGTCCGAATATAATACCGCCGAGCAATATTCCATTCGGCTTGGCTCGCCCATTTTGCCGGGGTCGTTTCCGACCCCGGCTGATGGGAACGTTGAGTGGTGTTAGGATTTAAAGCAATCTGTTGATAACTTCATCCAGCATATAGACGGCAAAAAGCTCTGCAAAGATTTCAGGGTCGCAATTTGTAGCACGGACTCTGTCTCTAATTACATTCATATTGTTAAACCATATTGCCATCTTGCCTGCGGTTTGGTCTTTTTCTATTAGACCCCAAAGAGTACCTTTGTCCGGATAATGCCTTTTAATTAGAGACAGAAGATTTTTATATGCAAAAACAAGTGTTTCTATCTTGGGTTCGTTCGGCATCCCTGCACCGTCAGCATTTGTCTTACCGGAAATTCTCGACCGCATAGCAATCCCGTCATTCGGTAAAGCCGCCAGTCCCTTGACCACTTCACTTTTGCTCTTGTCGTTATTGTCAAGCGACGGACTTTGCACCCAAATAGCCGCATTTTCAAGTCCCAGCTCCTCGCGCAACGCATTGGGAAGGATATCCTCCTTGAAGCCATTGTTCAAGCTTCCTATTACATGCGAACCGCACCCTGCAAGACAGATGTCAAACCTTTCTTGACTGAGTTGGACACTTTCCTTGTGTTTCAAATAGTTCGAAATAAGATAAAACAGTGCAAAGTATTTAAAAGATATTGCCGACGTCAGTTCGGGGTAATTTCCATCCGCAAAATTTATATTTGCGCCGTCATATGACAGCAATGCGTTGAGTACTTCGCCTTTCTGGATATAGTATCCGTCATAATTAGCAAAGTCCTTTCTTATTACTTTCTCGTAGCAATCTATCAACTCTTGGAAATTGGGATTTCCGTTTCCCCAAAAAGCTTTAAATTGACCATTGTGCTTATCAAAAAAGATGATTATGGTTTTTTCGATTATATCCCTTCCGGCATATTTAAAAGAGCATTCTGTCTGCTTCTTGGTTTCTCTGACCGGTTGATTATTAGTGTTCGCATTTACAGCCTGCGTATCATCCATAATGGCAAAAACGTTGTTCTCTTCGGTTTCACTCGTCTCAACGTTGTTATTGTTGGCCAACTCATTTGTCTCGACCGCATTATCGTTGTCAGTCCGCGCTTCTGTTTCCTTCCAGAAAGAAATATCCGTGGTTCCGCCGCCGATATCAACTATAGCATAGCCATCTGTTGCACTAAACCCAACATTTGCGTTATTTTTAAAGAATTCGCCTGCGCACTGTGCCTCCGTAGCATAACTTGGATTAATCGTCAGACCGCTGTCAATCGTCAGCTGCCTTGCCACATTAATAATCGTATTCTGTATGCCGTTTCCGAGCTGACTCGATGGATACGAAATACGAAGATCTATCCTAGTCGCACCTCTGTCCGCAGCTTCAAGAATCGCTGAGGTAAGAATAGATGAAATAAAGTTGTTTCTTGCCTTGTCAACATTATTATTGGCTGTTGCCGTATTATTGGTCGGCCACTTCAGATTCCCGTATATTCCGGGGTCTATGCTGATATTTCCTTCGGCATATCTTCTAACCATATACTCTCTATCCGCTTTTATAAAACGACCGGATATATTATGGCATATAGATTTTACAGTATCGGTAAATGGCTGTCCTTCTTCATCTTGCTTAAATTGTTTTGCATCAAAAACCTGACCCAAAGTGCATATCTTGCCCAGAGAACTGTCGTCTTTGGAAAAGAGGTAATAATTCTGATAAAAATCTCTCTTATCCTTACTTTTTATAGGCTGATAAATATCTTCAACATACTTACCGGGTGACGAGATTGACCTCGGAACACGATTAACCTGTCCTGCCTGCATCACATCAGAGATATACACATTCGTGCTGGTCGTTCCAAAATCCATGGCAACAACCATCGTTCTCTGATTTCTGTCTCTTATACACATCTGACTCTGCCGACG
>ERZ1026999.827-NODE-827-length-10888-cov-3.974245_pt1 | contig 10888 bp, 11 predicted proteins | sample MGYA00519453_ERZ1026999 | MGnify/ENA primary metagenome ERZ1026999 (study PRJEB26926, sample SAMN06164453) | human gut metagenome | biome: ENVO:00009003; feature: ENVO:2100002; material: ENVO:00002003 | host: Homo sapiens | place: USA | collected 2012 ...
CGAGATTACTACGCGTCTCGTGGGCTCGGAGATGTGTATAAGAGACAGAGACTGTGGACGATCTGTGCGCAGGCGCGGAATTCCTCCTCGTCCGTCTGCCAGAGCTCATACTCCGAAAGCGACGGCAGGCCCATCGCCACAGTCTGCTTCCGGTAGCGCATTCCGCTGTCCAGCACGCCCTTGCGGCCGGTCGTGTGGAAGACCACGATGCCGGTTTTGTCGTGGATCTCCTGAATGTTCCATTTTTTTACGCCGCAGCCCGCCATGATATCGATCCTGTCGTCCGCTTTTTCAAAAAGCTCCCGCAGCAGCTCCGCACCGGTCAGCGGATCCTTCTGCTGCCCGGAGGTGAGGATCGTCTTACAGCCCAGACGGATGGCGTCCTCCATGGCCGCAAACGGGTCGCGCGTCATATCGAACGCGCGGTGCAGCGTCACGTCCATATTGCCCGCGCAGTTCATCAGCCGCCGCATTGCGTCCAGATCCAGATCGCCGTCCGGCGTCAGCGCGCCGATCACAACGCCGTTCGCGCCAAGCTCACGGTACGTCCGGATCTCCTCGCACATCTGCTCCAGCTCTTCTTTGCTGTAAAGAAAATCTCCGAAGCGCGGGCGGATCAGGATATTGGTCTTGACTGGGATATCGCGCTGCACCTGCCGGAACAGCTCAGGGCCTACCGTCCGCAGCCGCACCGACACGTCTTTGTGTACGGTGGACTTGCTGCAGCCGAAGGCCCGCGCCGCCGCCCGCACGGTGGCCCCATGCTCCACGATGTACTCTCCCAGCAGCAGCGCCCGCTGTTCCGGATCACCTTTCATGACTGCTCCCTCCCGCCAAAGTGTGCTTGTTCCAGAATATGTGACCCGGCGGGCCGATATACCGCCGGGGGCTTGACTTTTGGCGGAGAGCGGCTATACTGAAAGTGGACATGAAAACAGGGGCGCCGTGAGGCTGAGATCTGCTGGAAGCAGAGACCCTTGAACCTGATCCGGGTAATGCCGGCGTAGGTAGTTTGCGGAAAGGTCCACCCTCTTCACAAACGAAGCCCATGCGCCTGCCTTTTTGTGCGGGTGCATTTGTTTTTGTGTACTATTATCTGAGAAGAGGAATCTCCCATGTCAAAAACCTATTCCAAGACCCGCATTCTTGTGGAGTGCGCCCTGATGATCGCCATTGGCACCGTGCTGAGCAACATCAAGTTCTTCACCCTGCCCAACGGCGGCAGCGTTACCCTGCTGAGCATGCTGCCCTTTGTGCTGGTCTCCTTCCGCCACGGCGTCAAGTGGGGCCTGTTCACCGGCTTTGTGAACAGCCTGCTGCAGATGCTGCTGGGCTTTTATGCGCCCCCGGCGCCCGGCCTGCTGCCTTTGGTGGGCATGATCCTGCTGGATTATGTGCTGGCCTTCTCCTTTCTGGGGCTTGCCTGCGTGTTTGCCAAGCCGTTCAAAAACAAGCTGGTCGGCGTGGCCGTGGGCTCCGCCGCCGTGTGCGTGCTGCGTTTCCTGTGCAGCTTTTTGTCCGGCGTGCTGATCTGGGGCAACCTGACGGACGGTCTGCCCGCCTGGACCTACAGCCTGGTGTACAACGGCAGCTATATGCTGCCCGAGACCCTGCTCACCATGGTGGCCGCTGTGCTGCTGTGCCGTGTGGCTCCGCAGATCTTTGACCGTCAGGCACGCTAAGGCGTAGTTTTTCCCAAAAGAGCACTCCCCCGCTTTTTCGATCCCCGCCGGGTACGCGCCCTGCGGGGATCTTTTGCTGCAAAAAATTTTCAAAAAACTGTTGACAAGCGTCCCTCCGGCTGGTATAATTACACACGTCGTCAGGCACAAAGCATACATCTGGGGGTTTAGCTCAGCTGGGAGAGCGCTTGCATGGCATGCAAGAGGTCACCGGTTCGATCCCGGTATTCTCCACCAAAAAAGCACTGTACTTCGTTTGAAGTATGGTGCTTTTCTTTTTGATTTCTTGGAGGCTACGGAAAAAATCAGTCAAAAGTCTGATTTTGCAGGCGCATGGACGGCAACCCCCAATTCTTGCTGTTTGGTTGTTTTTGAAAATACTGGTTCGATGCCCGACTGTTTTGCAGGCGAACGTATCACTCTCCCTCGATGTACGGAGTAAGGTCGAAGTTGAACGAGATGTTGATCTGGTATCCGCGATAAACGTCTACCCTGCGGATGAGCTGGTTGACGATCATCTTCTTCGCTTCAAAATTTGCACTGTCGTACAGGTCAGCATAAGAAATCAGTTCATCATACAGCCGCGACACTTTATCCATCAGCTCTGCCGTTTTCTCCAGTTCTTCACTGGCCGCTTCGCAAAGGTTTTCCAGCTCCGTGAGTTTCTCTTCCTGCGCTGTAATCATTTCGGCAAGGGTTTCTCTCGGTAACACGCTTTCACCTTTGATGCAAGCTAAAACCTCGGTTTTCAGTGCCAACAGGTCTTTTTCTGCCTTGTTCCGCTGTGTCTGAAGGTCTTGCAGATGATTCTTGCGTTCCGCATTCTCTTTTTCATAGCGTTTTGTAACGATCTGCTCTTTGGGGATACCCCTCATCTTGGAGAAAATCTGGCGGACAGCTTTATCAATGATCTCATCCAGAATGTGGACGGTATATCCCGTCTGCCCGGTGCAGTTGGTCTGCTTGCGGAGCTTTCCGTAACAGGTATAGCGAATACGCAGCGTATCGTCTAACGAACCATCTGCCATTTTTCGCCATTTACGGCTGCTGGTCAGTTCCAGCTTTGCACCGCAGTGTCCGCAGTAAGCGTTGCCGGCAAGCAGCGACTTCCCATGGATGTTCAAAGGAAGACGATTTTCGGCTTCCGCAGTTGAGCGCACAGAGCGTTCATTCCGAATGCGCTGTGCGTTTTCAAACTGTTCCTGCGGGACAATCTGCAAATCCGGCATCAATTCTGATCGTGCATCCCCGCAACGGAGAACGCCGGTGTAGGTCAGGTTTTGCACCATCCCCCGAATACTGGATGGGTGCCAGCACTTTCCGGACCTTGCACGATAGCCAGAATTGTTCAGATAGGTAGCAATGTGCTGTGGACCATAGCCCTCATACACATACTTGTCAAAGACAATCCGCACTACGGCAGCTTCCTGCTCGTTGATGTGCAGTTCGTACAGTTCATGCTTGCGCTTGTTGATACGCCCACTCCGTACAAGGTCATAGCCATAAGGCGCATTTCCGCCCTTGAAGTGACCTTCTTCTACAAGCTGGCGCAGACTGGTGCGGGTACGGACGGAAGTCTTTTCGCTTTCTCCGTCCGCCTGCCAGAATCGGATGTAGTTCAGCAGTTTGTCAGTGTGGTTGTCGAAACGCTGCTCACCCTCTTGGGTACTCCATACCCGGATGCCGTTCCGTACAAACCATTCCACAACAAAGGGCGTTTCATCTGCGATACGACCGATACGGTCGAACATGAATACCAGCAGGATATCGAACTTGCCCTTTCGGGCATAGTCCTTGATGATCTGGAGCTTGTCGCGGGCGGCGGCCCGGACTTTGTGGCCGGACACGCCTTCTTCCTGTTCTTCATGGACGATGACCCAGCCCTTCGATTCAGCGAATTTATGGCAAGCCTTTCGCTGCATGGGCAGGTCTGCTTCATGGTTGGAGTTGAAATCCACCTGCTTATCGGTGGAAACGCGGTACAAGCAGCACACGCGATTGTTATTTTTTGTCATTGTAAATTCCTCACTTTCATCATAAAAAGTGGGGATAGGCTTTATTTCGTTGTCAAAGAACGTCCGGCAATGGCTCGGTTTGTAATATCGCCCGTTACCGCACTCAGTATAGCGTTTGATTCTGCATTCGTCCATGATGTCAACCTACCTTCTTCGTATAGCTGGTGGCAAGCAGGATGTTCCGAATGCGTTCAAATGCTTCCGGGTTGGGTTCTTTGGAAAAACTGAAAACAACAGGATAGCCATTGATTACCAGATATTGCCGGTTAGCATCACTGTCAGTCGCAGGAAGATTTCCTGCGACCTGAGAAAACTTGTCGATCATTGTAGTGCCCTTTCCTTTGATTTATCAGAATTTCATCGGCAGGGCATCCTTGCGGCACTTGCCGTTGTAGGCCATATAGATGGGAAAAACGTATTTCTTCCATCCGGGCAGTTTGGCAGGATTGTCCATGCCACTGCGATAAATCTCCATGGGGTGAACGCTGCGCAGCGCACGGATCAGCCGTTCCTCGCTGAACTCACCGTGATACAGTTCCATAAAGTGCATCATGCCCCGCAGGACAGATGCCCGGAACGAATCAGGCTTGCCCTCCCATGCAGCCACGATCAGCCGCAGGGCCTCGCAGTAGATTTTCTCGCCCATCTGGTTGTACAGCTTGAGTGCGGTGCCCACGCAGCTGATGCGGTAGTCGCTCAACTGCAAGCTGTCATAGTTGAAGTCCAGACCCACCCGGTTGGTGGCTGCGAGAAATGCAACGGAGGGCGCATCCTCTCCCACGACCTTGGCACGGAGCTTGATGCCCGCCGTCAGCGGTGCGGCGTGACCGTTCTGCTCTGCGAAGAACAGGGCTTCCTGCTGCATCGTCAGGCCAGTGTAGATCTTACACAGAATCGGCAGATCCTTACCGCCGTTGCGCAGGATACGCGCTTCAATGGTGTGCTGGCCGTCCGTTACATAATACCGGCCATTGCGGAAGCTGACCTTCGGCTCGTTCGCCGTATATTCGTTAAAGTCTTTGGCAATCAACTCAACGCGCTTGCGCTGGATGCCCCGCTGGTACAGCTCACGAGGGTAGATCAGCTTACTGCTGTGAATGACCACCATCTGGTACGGCGGTGTAATGTTAAAGGAAGCGGAGAAGTTATCCGCAGTGTTTTTCAGGCGCATCTCATTTCCTCCTTGATTCGCCAGATGTATTTTTCAGCTTCTTCCAGAATCTCAGCGACCTGCTGCTTACGCTTCGGGATGGTGAGCAAGGTGGGATTAAAGGTAAAGCTGTATTCGAGCCGCTGAATCATGGCATGAACAGCGGATTGCAGTTCGGTGTACATCATCATCTCCTCCACACTCCCAGCGTCCTCAAAGGATGATTTGATGGGTGTGTAGGGATAGATGGGTGGCTTTCCATCCACCACTTCAGGAGGCGCGTAAGCCGCCTGAGAGCGGATGATCGGTTTGAGTTTTTGAATGCTGCCCATCGGATTCAGAGCAAGACTGATCTTCACAGCATCATCGACCCGGCGCATATTCTCCGGGGAAAGGTGTCCGACAAACTTCAGGACACGGCTTTTATCAATGGTGAAAATCTGTTCTGCCTGAACAATGGACGGTTTCAGGCCATCTTCTTCTACCTGACAATGGGTTGCCTGCGTTACTTTCTTATCTGTCTTACTTGTCAAAGCCGCGACAATCAAAGTCGGAGAGTAGATGTTGCCGACATCATTTTGAAGAATGACTACTGGACGGGCACCGTTTTGTTCGGAGCCAACGCCTGCCTCCAGTTTTACAAAATAGATGTCTCCGCGTTGGAACTTCCAATTCGATTCCAAGTGCGAACCTCCATTCTGATATGCAAAAGCCCGCTGCGTTTTCGGCAGCGGGCTTTGCTCAATTCATGGTGGTAATTGATTTTAGGGATTCTATCGCATCCCTGCGGGTGAATGAAAACCGGATTCAGCGCGGCATGACAACGTAGTCGTAGCCACGCCGGGTCTGGCAGACCGTGCAGGTTTCCATGCATCTGTCCTTATTCGGCACAATGGCGATCTTGAACGCCTTGGTTTCAACGTAGTGCCGGAGGCAGACACCGCAGAGGGTACGGATGGACTTGACCATCGCAGGAGTCAGCTTCATCTCATGGTAGATCTGACGCTCTTTGATGGTAGGATTCAGTTCATCCATAGGTTTACCTCCTATGTGTGATTAAAAATGAGTGGGTAGTTATGTAAAGAACAGAAGCAGCCGAAGACCAAAAACAGCATCCGACTGCTCCTGATAAAATATGTTTAGGTCTCTCATATTCGCCCTCGGCTCCCTGAGAGTGGGGAATCATCTGGCGGCGGGCTTGTACCGCTCCATTGGCATCTCAGCCACCCCGTCTGCTTTGTGACCGGGCCGCGAATTACGGAAGTATCATTGTTCTGAGTACCAGATGACTGAACTGTTCAATTTTCAAGGTCCGTGAGTGTGGACATATCACCGGCGGCGGTAGCCGTCCGGGAAATTGTCCCCTCACTTACTAGCCATCGAGAAGGCTCAATCCATAGCATCAAATTCAAAGTTTTTCAAAAATTTAGTGATTCGTTTGATTTTGATGCTAATTGTCGGCTGAGAACAGTGCAAAACTTTAGAAATTTCAGTAACAGTGTATCCCTCATAGGCAAAAAGCGTCAGCAGCTCCAAATCCTTTGCATTCAATTTTTCAAGTGCTGCAAGCAGATGCTCATTTTTGATTTCTCCGACCCATGCAAAACGGTTTTTTGTTTCGTGATATACGTCAGTGACCGTAATAGCCTTTTCGTACCGCTTGAAATCCACGGAATCCTCATCATCCTCGGTCACAAAAATCGGCTGAGTATTATCAACATAGGCACGTTCACTATTGAGAACATCCAAATCGAACTGGTACATTGCCTGGATTGCATCTTCGGACATTCCTGCTTCCCGGTACTGGATACGCAGTTTCTTCCACCTGTTTTCCAGACGTACACGCTCTGAGCCATTATTGAATTTCATGTAAACCTCCAAATTTTCGATAAAGCGTAAAAGTCGAAAATTTGGAGATTCTAGGGATACTTTGCGGCCAGCTCCAGCCACGAAAAGAAGGCAAAAAGAAACATGAAGTGTCCTTTCCGCCGGATGCGGAGGTTGAGGACACTTTACTGTGTGACAGCTTGCGGGCTTTTCTTGGCAACAAAAAAGAGATGCACTAAAGAAAAGGGTACCGACACTGTTTTCCATCCGAGAATGGAAAGCGGTATAAGTATCCTCGGCCTTTAATGCATCTCAGGCTTCGATATGTTTTTGTTCCGACGCATCGAAGCCTATAAAAAAGAAAACCGCCGTGCGATCAGCTTACAGGGCATCGATTCGTGCCCTGTAAGCATATCACACGACGGTGTTATGAAAGTCATCTGGCGGTGTTATGAAAGTGTTATGGAGCCATTTTTGCCCCTTTCTGAAAAATTTTAGGTGTTATGAAAGTCACATGAAGGTGTTGCGAAAGTGTTATAGGAATCATTCTTACCAATTGGCTCCAAATGCAAGGATTTCCTCGTATTCTTCCGTGGTCAGATGTTCCTTTGCTGCGGCCAGCTCGTTGGTTGCAAGTTCATTCATTCCCTGTGCTTTCAGGGAGCGGATCAGCCAGCAGTATGCTTTCGGATTATCCGGAGCGATGGTCAGAGACTTCATGGCGTACTGATTGAGCAAGTCATAAGAATGCAGCGAATCCAGCTGCTTCAGCAGTTCACTGACAGCCCCCATATAGGAAAGATGGTATTTTGTGGAAAACTGAATGAGCCAATGCTCCCCATCTGCGGAGGACAAGACCTTCCCATGATAGAGGTCAAGAGCATTTTTGAGAATGTCCACTTTGTTGATCACAGAGGATGCTCTGGCAGCAGAAGATACCAGTTCATCAAAACGCTGATAATCGGTCATGATGTGGAGTTCTGGGTTGAGTTGGTATCCGGACGCAGAGGACAAAATCAACGGCTCATCCGAAATAAGGCTGAACTTTTGGCGCAGGCGATAAATCAGTCCCTTGACGTTTTTGGCTGGGTTGTCTGAATCATCTGGCCAGAGCGTTTGGGTGATCTCCTGCGGAGAAATGGCATTTTTACGGGAGATCAGCAGGTAAGAAATCAGCCGGCTGATTCTCGGAGAACTAAAGTCAGCTTCTTTCAGAACACCTTTAGACGTGCTAATGCTCAGTTCGCCAAACAGACTGACATAGATGTCTTTGCTGCTTTGGATGGAAGTAGGAATATACGCCATCTGGAGTCGGTTCAGCATTTTCTGCTCGTTGTACGATGCAAGCAGCACATAGGCAAGAATCCGCAACATACTGGTCTGCTGGATATACCGCTTAGGATTCCGGACGGCAAGCAGAGCGACTGGGCGCGGCTCCAAGGAAACGGCAATAACAGACCGGATGCCAAGCCGCTGGTACAGGTTATACTCCGCAGGATAGGCTTCTTTTGTCGCTTCGGCGTCCGAGACGACCATTGGAATTCCCTTGCGGACAGTTTGTACCCACCGATCAAGAAATTCAGCGGATTCATATTCTTCGGTTAAAAGCATCGTTTTGTCCGTTGCACCCGTGTTGAACCACCAGAAAGGTGTCCACAAGTTCAGATCAAGATCGACCTGAATCAAACCGCACCAGTCAGCATCGTAGAATTGGCAAGTGGCTTTCAGCACCTGCTGGGCAACTTCTTTCGGGGAAAGATGCTGGTAATACAATTGCGATTCAAGGTCATTCATACTGTTCTCAAAATCAATTGCACGTTGAATATCTCCAAAGCTCCGTTCTTCGTACTCATGATCAGACTGACGCATAAAATTTCACCTCGTATCAAATAAAAAAGCACAGCATCAGGGCCTCACTCGCTCTGTACGGTGAATCCCAGTGCTGTGCTGGTATCAATCATGCAACCGCAAGAGCTGAACAAAGCTACATCGTAGTGTGGTTGGGCGGCTCAAGCAAAAATGAATCTCATTTCGTCAAAAATCAACCAGAAAATTATTAAAGGAGTCATTCAAATGAAACGAAATCAGAATTTCGACCATAATCACTCTCAAAAAGTGTTTTCCTGCCGCTACAACATGGACACCAACCGGGTGGAAGCCCGATTTGAAGATGGCACCACCCTTTCCATTGATTGTATCGCCATAGAGGACGAGTACAGCAACACTCCGGCGCAGCGGGCAGAACTGGACTGGCTACTTATATAACAAGCCCTTGGAATATACCCAGCTTGTGCTGAGTGGAGAAATCGAACATTATCTTTCACTTGGTTGCGATCACGGTAGACTAGAAGATTGACCTTTTTTCATAGAAATGTGATTGGCTGTTACAGAATGGCTCTTCAAAAAGCATTACAGAAAATCCGGAAACTTTTTTGAACCATAATAACTCAAAAAAGTTTCCGGATTTCTGTTTTTGTACGATTGCTATCGTATTTTCATTTTGCAATAGTTTTCATAATTGACCATTGTCCATTACAGAGAATATAGGTCTCTTCCTATAATTGGCTGACATTTTATAGCACACACATTTATTTCTGCATGGAATACCCACTGCTTCCATAAAATATTTACTCGAATAATTTTCCGCAAAATGGACAACGATCTTTCACTGTTAGTACAATTGAAAAGTGCTTCCCACAAAAAGGACAACGACGTGTTATAAAATCAAAAATATAGTCTATCAAAAGTACAACAACAGCTGCTATACGAAACTCAAATGCCCATAGTGCGCATACGACTATTGCTATGAAGATGAATACAGCTTTGCATAATGTGAGTTTTGTTTGGAATTTCATTTTTTATTCTTCTTTCAAGCATTTTCCTTATAAGACGGAAGATTATGCTCAAAGCAATAGTAGGCTTTTTCCAAGATATAGCTATCGTTGTCATAGTTAGTAGCTTTTCTATATTCTGTCTTCTTTGCAGTTTGTGAGGTAAATCTTTTTGTTTTAGGATTTACCAGTGCATAAGTTACAGTCGTATCCTCAATGGTTGCTCTTTCCAAAAAAGCATTTGGCTGCCATGAGTAATCCTTATAAAATTCACATTGTCTAATTTTCAGATGTGTATAAATATTTGTTGATGCGTATTGACTGGGATCACTGTAAATGAAAATCTGAGAGGGAGTTAGCCCAGAAGCTGTAAATGGAATCCAAATATAGGGTTTTGTTAATCCAATCAGAATATTAACACCTCTGTCTAGTACCGCAGCTGCAGCAGGACTCACAACACTTCTCCTTTCATTTTTTACAGGTTTATTTCCGTACGTTATCTGAAAACGATATGGAACTCCCTTATAAGAATCTCGCGCTGCAGGTCTTTCGACAACAATTTTTTCATATGTAATTGTCGAATCATATGGGATGTTACGTTCGGTAAGGATTTTTTCCTGTTCGACAGGCGACAAGCCGCTTAAATCAACCACTTCACTTATATACATTCCTGCCGATGGAGCATCTATCTTCGACGTGTCTGCATATGCCGAAGTGGGGATAATATGGGACATTGCCAACAATGCGGTACTTGCACCCGTGAGTTTAAGAAATTCTTTGCGAGTCATCTCTTTCATATTTATTCTCCTTGAAGTTTACTGATTATCGCATACCGTTACTTGATATAATATATTGTTTATACGTTTCTTCAACTCTGCATTGGAATCACCCTTTCATGTAAAAACAAAAGACACGAAATTGTTACGTCCACCTTAATTCTTAGATTAACTATTGATAGCATCAAAGCACAATAAGCAATCAAAGTCCACGATTTTGTATCAAAGTAGAGAAAACTTGTAACGAAATCGGTGTGGCCGCAAATAACATGACCCTCAACACTGGGCATCCAGCATTGAGGGTCATACTTAAATAACCGTTTGTATTGCACTCGCACTATGCCTCAAGTCGATTGTCAACCGAAGGCTTTTATTATGTCATGAAGAATTTCCATCTGCTGCGGCGAAAGATCATTTCCTTTTTGACTTGGTGAAAGCAATTCATTACGGAGTTTAATTAAAGTTTTCTTTTGCGCACCAGTCAATCCAGAAAGAGATAGTACTTCTGGCGCATCCAGTCCTAGGAGTTCATCTGTTGAAATGCTAAATAAGGATGAAATGCTTGCTGTCTCTTATACACATCTGACGCTGCCGACGACTAGTCGAG